>Ga0307513_10001852_pt1 | contig 30018 bp, 27 predicted proteins | sample 15_EM_MG_FD_202174 | JGI IMG/M metagenome (GOLD analysis project Ga0307513, IMG submission 202174) | Populus trichocarpa ectomycorrhiza microbial communities from riparian zone in the Pacific Northwest, United States - 15_EM | ecosystem: Host-associated > Plants > Roots > Unclassified | place... | reverse complement strand
CCGAACGCAGAGCGTTGGCCCTGTATTCCAAGCGGGGCTGTGAATTATTCAGTAGGCGATCCCTAGCGGCAAATGGACCGGCCCGCGCCAGGACGACGTGGGTCGACGGAAGAGTCAGCGGGACATGTTTTCGCAGACCTTGCGCAGGCCCTTTCGCAAGGCTTCTATCTCTTCAGTGGTAAGCCCCGCGGTAGCGCGCGCATTCACCTCGGCCACCAGCGGCAGCAGGATTGGGGCCAGGTCTCTTCCCTTGTGCGTCAACTGGATGTGGATCTTGCGCCGGTCGTTGGCGTCCGGCGCACGCTTCACGAAATCAGCTTCCACCAACTTCGTGACGGCCACCACAGTCGTGGGTTCACGCATTCCCGCGCGGCTGCTCAACTCACGCTGTGTGAGGCCGTCCTCGCGCCAGAGTTCACGCAGAAAATGCCATTGCCCGCTGGAGACGCCGTGAATGATGGTCCGGCTCTCAAGCGCCTGTATCGATGCCCGAAAGGCGAGTCTCAGTAGGTATCCGATGCTCTGCGCGGGATCGGCGTAGGCCGCGACGTCGGGCGCGAGCTTCGCGAGGCGTGGCTCGGGTTGGGCCGCGCCACCCACCCTTACGATCCCTTCGCCGCTGCGCGCACTGCCGTCAGGAACGCCGTCCGAGCCTCATACAGCTCGTCCCCAGTGGCCTGTGGCCATGCCGAGTTGATGACGATGACGAGGCGCTCGGTGCGGAATGTGCTGATCGACTGGCCGAAGATGCCGTCGGCGTCGTAGCCGCCGTCGGGTCGGATCCACCAGAAGTAGCCGTAGCCGCCGTAGCCGTTCTCGACCTGCTTCCTTGTGGCTTCCGCCACCCAGCCCTTCGGCACCACCGGTTTGCCGGCCGCGACTCCGCCATCGAGGATGAACTGGCCAACCCGCCCGTAGTCGCGCAGGGTCATCGAAATGCAGCAGCCAGCGCGTTCCTTGCCGGACAGGTCGGTCGCCCAGATCCCGTCGCGCTCCATGCCATACGGAACCCACAGCTTCTCCGACAGGTACTGCGCGAGCGGCTTTCCCACGGCGTTGGCGACGAGGATGCCCGCCATGTCGGTCTCGCCGGTGTTGTAGTTGAATTTGGACCCGGGCTGGGCGGCGCGCGGCAGCGAGCGCATATAGGCGACCAGCGGATTGACGCCCGGCTCGATGTCGGAGAACCCGGCCTGGGCCACGTCCGACTTCGGGTCGGTGTAGTCCTCGTTCCACTTCACGCCGGAGGTCATGGTCAGCACCTGGCGCACGGTGACGCCGTCATAGGCGGACCCCTTCAGTTCGGGGATGTAGTCGGCGACCTGCGCGTCCAGGTCCTTGATCTTGCCGTCCTGGATCGCGGCGCCGACCAGCGTGGAGGTCACCGACTTCGCCACCGAGAAGGTGGTCCAGCGGTCCTCGGGGGTGCGGCCCATCGCATAGCGTTCGAGCACGATCTTGCCGTCCTTCAGGACCAGCACGCCCGACGCCCGGTAAGCGGCCATGTACTGGTCCACGGTCCAGGTGCGCCCTGCGTAGGTCCAGGTCGGCGTGATCTCGCGCTTCGCCTTCGGCAGCGCATGGACCGTCGGGCCCCGTTTGATGGTTTCGGACTTGTAGATCGTCTCGATGGAGCGGTAGCCGGCGCTCTGCTGCTCCGGCGTCCAGACGAAGATCGGGGGCGTTCCCGGCTTCAGGAGTAGCTGGGCTGACGCCGGGGCGGCGGCAAGCGCGCACGCCGCGGCCAGGACGGGGGCTATGATCTTTCTCATGTTTTCCTCGCTATCTCGCCAGCACGCTGATCTTCGCTAGAAGCGCACCCGAGCTTCCACGGAGATGTTGCGCGGCGGGTCGACCCAGTAGAGCGCGCGGGCGACGGTCGTGATCGGGAACGGAAGCCGGAACGAACCGGCCGTCGTGAGCTCGTTTGTCAGGTTGGTGCCTACCAGGGCAACGGTCCAGCGGGAGTCGGCCGGATAGAGCTCGATCCGGGCGTCTACCTTGGTGTAGCCCTCCTGGCGGCCGTACAGCGGGCTCTCGTCGTCGGAGTTGAAGAACTTCGAACGGCCGGAGACCGCCACCGTCGTCCCCAGGCGCAGCTCCGTGGGCAGCTCGGCTACGTAGTGGACCTGGATGGCGCCGCTGAACTTCGAGATGTTCGGCAGGGGCGAGCCGGCCAGATTGTTCGCATCCACGCTGGCCGGATCGAGTGGGTTGCACTGGCTGACCGGTTGGCTGGCCAGGCACTGCGCGCCCGGGAAGTCGTCGTACTTCACGTCCTGATAGGCTGCCGAGGCGGTGATATCGAGGCCGGAAACGGGATACCAAGTGGCGCCCCCCTCGATGCCCGTGCCGCTCGCCTTGGCGGCGTTGCCGACGATGAACTCCTGGACGTTGGGGTTGTAGGTCGAGACCTGAAGGTCATCGAACTTGATCTTGTAGATGGCCGTGTTCAGCACCAGCTTGCCGTCGGCCAGGGTCGTCTTGAGGCCGAGTTCGTAGTTCGTCGACTTCTCCGGGTCGAACGTGAAGCTGCCGTCAGTCGTCCCCGACGTGTTCGAGACGAAACCCCCCGACTTCGAGCCCTGGCCATAGGCCGCGTAGACCATCGTCCGGGGCGCGACGTCATACTGGAGGGTAAGCGAAGGATCGACGCGGCCTTCGCTGATCTCGCCGGAGGCCGTGGAGTCGCCGAGGAAGGGGAAGGGTCCGATGTCCTGCTGGCCCTGGTAGAAGCCCCGCTTGTTCGTGTGCGAGTAGCGCAGGCTGCCCAGAGCGCGGAATTCGTCCGTGAAGTGGTAGGTCCCCTGGCCAAACACCGAGTAGGACTCGGCTTGCTGCTTGAACAGGCTGGTTCCCAGGAACTCACCGAAGATGAGGAAGTAGTGAGCGGCCGAGCGGAGCCGATACTGCGAATTGTCGTAGTAGGCGCCAACGATGTAGTCGAACTTGCCGCCAACGGGCGATTGCAGCCGCAGCTCCTGAGACCACTGCTGATAGTGTTCGGGGAAGCTGTTGAACACGCTCGCTTCGGCCACACCGCCGGCCGGGATAGTCTGGTCGAAATTGTTCACGTGGCCGGCGTCGAAGGACGAGAAGCCGGTGATCGACGTGAGGGTGAATTCGCCCAGCTTCAGGTTGCCCGTGCCCGTCAGGTTCCATGACGTCGTGTCGAACCCGGCCTTGCCGAGGCGCGGATCCTCAACGGCGTAGCGGCTCAACTTAGGCTGCTGCTTGGTGTTCAGGGATCCCGAGACCGTGCCGTTGCCGTCGCTCTCGGCGTGGCCATATTCGGCCTTGGCGGTGAAGTCGAAGTCACCGTCGACGTACTTGAGCGTCAGCCGAGCGAGTTGCGACTCGTTCGTCGTTTCCTTGCCGTGGGCGTCCGGCGCCAGGTTCTTGATGTAACCATCCTGGTCGACAATCCGGGCCGCGAGCCTGGCGCTCAGCTTGTCGGTGATCGGCCCCGAGACGTGGCCCGAGAGTTCCGGGCCCTTCAGGTCGAAATTGTAGATGGCGGTGGTCTGGCCCTCGAATGTCGAGGTCGGCTGCGCGCTGACGATGCTGATCGCGCCGGCCGCCGTGTTCTTGCCGAACAGGGCGCCCTGCGGGCCACGCAGAATTTCGACCCGCTGCAGGTCGAAGAACGGGGCCATGAACTGCCGCGCCTTGCCGGCGTAGACGCCATCCACATAGAGACTGACCGCCTGGTCGAAGGCGTAGTTCTGCGAGGGCGAACCGAAGCCGCGCATGTAGATCACGTCGTTCCCGCCGACCGCGCCCACGTTCATGTTGGGGACGCTGAGCGCCTTGAACGTGTCGGCGTGGAAGGCCTGGAGCTTTGTCGCCGAAACGACCTCCATCGAGATCGGCACACTTTGCAGGTTCTGTTCGCGCTTCTGGGCGGTGACAACGACCTCTTCGACAGATGAGGCGTTGCCCGCGTCGGCAGCCATCGCCGTGCCCGCGAACACGCAGACCAGCATGGTGGTGGAAAGAAGTCGCGCGATCATGCCGTTTCCCCTCGGTCTGGCGGCGCCTCACCGGGTCGCCGCTCACAATTTTTTCGGTTGAAGTTCCTGGTAGGCCCCAGGTCAGACCCAGCCTTGGCGTGTGATCCAGGGCGGCGCGGAAGCAGGCTTCGGAGCGCTCGCGCGCTCGCCAAACAACCCGGCCTGTAGCCCACCCGCCATACGCCGCCCTTTCCCGTACAAGTACGGTAAGTAGGCAGGGAGGCGTCGGTCAAGCGAAATGCTTCGAGTGCTAATCTTTAAGCTTCAGGGCCCCCCGGGGGCGCCGTCTCCAGCCCCCGGAGCAGCAGGTCGAACGTGGTCTCGGCCAGCGATCCACGGCGCCACGCATACTCAGGAATGGTAATCATCAGATGGGACAGGCCGATCGCAGCGGAGTAGAGGGCCTGGCTCACCTCGACGACATCCGCCGGGCGAAACACGCCATCCCGGATCCCGTCGGCCAGCAGATCCTCGAGTTCCCAGAGGCGTCCGCTCTGTTCCAGCGTGTCGCTGTAGGAGGACTTGTCCTCGCCGGGGTCGGCGAAGTCCGGGTTCACGTAGGTGATCCGGTATCCGTCCGGGTGCTCGACCCAGTAGTAAACGATCGCGAGCAGGAAGGCTCTCAGGCGCTCCCTCGGGGGATCGACAGGATCGACTGCGCGGAGGCATGCGGCGCGAGCCTCGCCAATCACGTCGTCCCAGATGTGGTAGAGCAGCTCGCGCTTGCTCTTGAAGTAGACGTAGAACGTCATCGTAGAGCAGCCCGCCCGCTCTGCGATTCTGCGGATCGAGACGCTTTTCACGCCCTCGGAGACGAACAACTCGCGCGCCGCAGCGATCAGCGCGTTGCGAAAATCGGCGCCCTGTACCCGGGTCCGGCGGCTCCGCTTCGTGGCGGGCGTGGCGTTCAAATCTCCCCCTCCCTGGTTGGCCCTTTGGTTTGGCAGACTGCGCCCAGGCCTCGCCAAGATCGGAATCGGTACAGAGCACGGAAGTACGACCAGACAAATACAGGGCGTCCGGCGATGGCGGGACTCGGATCGCCAACAGCGGACAGACCTTCCAAACGTCGCGGGAGATCCACCCCGTCTGCGCGCCAGGGCGTGTGCCGCACATAGGATGGTGCGGCGGTCGGGCTCGAACCGGCGTGGCCCCGACGTGACCGCGGGGAATGGAAATGGCATGCTGCAGATGGACCCTTATCCATTGAGGACCAGGTGAACCCTGACCCAAGCAATGCCGGAGGCTGACCATCGTTCTATCGCCCACCTTCTTCGTTTCGGCCGAACGCTGCGTCAGGGCTGAGATCGAATCCGATTTCTCCGCAGGGACCCTCGCGTGACGGCTGACGGCGGCTATCGACGCGAGGACCCGTCCGCGCATCCGGCGTGGCTGGCTCCAGCCTACGCTTCGACGGTGAAGCGCTCGCCCAGCCATCCGCTCGTGCGCATTCCCCAGACCCTCACCGAAACCACAGGCCCCGCCGACTGCTGGGACCGGCTGATGGGTCCAGCCCTGGCCGACCTGACGACCCAGCACGCCGGCGCGCCCCTGGGCCAACGGATCATCGTCTCCGGGCGCGTGCTCGACGAGGATCGCCGCCCGGTCGCCAACACGGTGTTGGAAATCTGGCAGGCCAACGCCGCCGGCCGCTACATCCACGCCAAGGACAACTGGGACGCGCCGCTCGATCCCAATTTCACGGGCGCCGGACGGGTGGTGACCGACGACCATGGCCGGTATCGCTTCGTGACCATCCGCCCCGGGGCCTATCCGTGGGGCAACCACGCCAACGCCTGGCGCCCGGCCCATATCCACCTGTCGCTCCTGGGCCCCGCCTTCGCCACCCGCCTGGTGACCCAGTTCTACTTTCCCGACGATCCGCTGATCGCCATCGACCCCATCGCCTGCGCCGTGCCGGCCGCTGCGCGCGATCGCCTGGTGGCGCGGCTCGATCTCGCCACCACCGAGCCGAACTGGGCCCTGGGCTATCTGTTCGATGTCGTGCTTCGGGGACGTGACGCGACCCCCTTGGAGCCCTGAACGTGGCGGACAATCAGTCTCCCGAGATGTTCGGCCAGACCCCTTCGCAGACCGTCGGGCCGTTCTTCCACTACGCCCTGCCGTGGAGGGGTGGCGCGGACCTGGTTGGGCGATCGGCGCTTGGCGCGCGCACGGAGCTGTTTCCCGCGGACCACGACGTGCTTAACGTCAGTCCGCCCCACGGGCCGATCGCCGGCGAGACGATCGAGGTGCGTGGCCAGGTATTTGACGGAGACGGCGCGCCCGTCCCCGACGCCCTCATCGAGATTTGGCAGGCCAACGCTGCCGGACGCTACGCGAGCCCGGCCGACCCGCGCACCGACCTGCCCCTCGACGAAGGCTTCATTGGCTTCGGCCGCGCCGCGACGTTGGACGACGGCAGCTACTGCTTCAAAACCGTTCGGCCAGGCGCCGTCCCGGGTCCAGGCAATACCTTGCAGGCGCCGCACATCGCGGTTGGCGTGCTCGGCCGCGGCCTTATCAGGCGGCTCGTCACGCGGCTCTATCTGGCCGACGGCGAAGGCCTGGAGGCTGATCCGATCCTGGCGCTGGTTCCGATCGAACGGCGCGGCACGCTGATCGCCGAGACGTCGGGCAGCCCCAACGTCTACCGCTTCGACATCGTCCTGCAAGGCGAGCGCGAGACGGTGTTCTTCGATTGTTGAACGGCGGGGAGCGCGCGAAATGTCGTCGCTGATCCGCGACCTGGCGGGCTCGACCGCCGAGATGTTGGCCATCTTCTCCGACGAGGCGACCGCAATTCAGGCGTTGCGCTTCGAGGTCGCCCTGGCGCGAGCCCAGGCCGCTGAGGGGTTGATATCGGCGGATCAGGCTCGGGCGATCGCCGAGGCCTGCGCCTTGCTCGAAATTGATCCAGCGCAGCTGGCGGCGGAGGCGGCCCACTCGGGGACCTTGGCCATTCCGCTGGTTCGGAGCCTGCGCGCCGCCATCGACGACCCGCGGACCGCCGAGGTGGTCCATCTCGGCGCCACCAGCCAGGATGTGGCGGACACGGTGATGACGCTCCAGGCTCACGCTGGCGGCGAATTGATCGCCCGTGACCTCTTGCGGATCGCGGGGGCGCTTGCGCTGCTGGCGCAGACCCATGCCGCCACGCCCATGCTTGGCCGCACACTGTTGCAGGCCGCCCGGCCGAGCACCTTCGGGCTCAAGGCCAGCCAATGGCTCCTGGCCGTCGACGAAGCTGTCAGTCGCTTCCAGCGTGAACGCGAAGCAGCGCTGCTCCTCCAGCTTGGCGGCGCGGTTGGGACTCTGGCGGACCTCTCGGGCGCGGGCCAGGCGGTGGCGCAGCGCATGGCCGCCGACCTTGGCCTCGCCGTCACGCCGCTGCCCTGGCACGCTCGCCGTAACACCGTGGCGGGCCTCGGCGCCGCCCTCGCCATCATCGCCGGCGTGGTCGCGAAGATCGCGCGCGACATCGCGCTGCTGGCGCAGACGGAAGTCGCCGAGGCCTTCGAGCCTCAGGTCCCAGGCCGCGGCGGCTCGTCGATCATGGCCCACAAGCGCAACCCGACCGGCTGCCAGGTCGCCCTCTCCGCCGCCCTGCGCACCCCGGGGCTCGCCGCCACCCTGCTCAGCGCCCTGCCCCAGGAACACGAGCGCGGCCTGGGGGGCTGGCAGGCGGAAGGACCCGTGCTGGTCGAACTCTTCCAACTGACCCACGGCGCTGTCTCGGCGATGGCCCAGGTGATCGAAGGCTTGGACGTCGATACCGCGGCCATGGCTCGCAACCTGGCGGCCGCCGGCGTCGGCGACGATGCCGGGGACGCCGAGGCGATGGTCGCCCGCGCGCTGGAACAACATTGGAAAGGCGGCTGATGGCCTTCGCCAGCAACGGTGACGTGCGGCTCTACTGGCGGCTGGAGGGCGTGGCCGACCGGCCGGTCCTGCTGCTGCTCAATTCCATCGGGACGGACCTGGGACTTTGGGACCTCGCGATTCCCCACCTGCTGCCGCGCTTTCGGCTGCTGCGCATGGACACCCGTGGGCACGGCGCCTCGGACGCGCCGGCTGGCGACTACGGCCTCCCGGACCTGGCAGCCGACAGCCTGGCGGTGATGACAGCGGCGGGCGTCGACCGAGCCGCCGTCTGCGGCGTGTCGCTCGGGGGCATGATCGCCATGCAGCTTGCCCTGCAAGCTCCCGAGCGGGTCAGCGCCTTGATCCTCGCGTGCACGTCCGCCGCTATGGACGAGGCCATCTGGCGCGCCCGGGTCGATACGGTGCGTAGCGAAGGCACGGCCGCCATCGCCGAGGCGGCCATGGGCCGGTTCTTCTCCGAACCGTTCCGCCGACAACATCCGGAGGTCGTCGAGACCGTGCGCACGGGGTTGCTGGCTTCGAGCGACGCCGGCTACGCGGGCTGTGCCGCAGCCATCCGCGACATGGACCTCACTGGACAGCTGCCCTCGATCGCCGCCCCCACGCTGGTGGTCACCGGCTCGAAGGACATATCGACGCCGGCCGAGGGCCATGGCGACCGGCTGGTCGCGGCGATCCCGGGCGCGCGAGGCGTCTCACTTCGGACCGCGCATCTCCCCTGCCTGGAAGCCCCGGGCGCGCTGGCCGGCGTGATCACCGAATTCCTGAACGCGGATCCGAGCGTTCATGAGGCGGCCGACACGCTCTACGCCGCAGGCCTTGCAACCCGCCGCAAGGTACTGGGCGACGCCTGGGTCGAGCGCGCGCTGGCGAACCGCACAGCCTTCAATGCCGATTTCCAGGCCATGATCACCCGCTACGCCTGGAACGAGGTCTGGAATCGTCCTGGGCTAGATCACCGCACGCGGCGCCTGCTGGTGCTGGCCATCACCGCGTCGCTGGGGCGCTGGGAGGAGTTCCGCCTGCACGTTCGCGCGGGGCTCGAACAGGGCGGCTTCACCGAGGACGAGCTGAAGGAGACGCTGATGCAGACGGCGATCTATGCCGGCGTTCCGGCCGCTAACACCGCCTTCAGCGAGGCCGCGGCAGTGCTGCGGGAGGTTGACGGCGGCGGCTCCTGAGCAAGGGCCGCCGGGCGGACCGGCGGCCATGCCCAGGCGTCAGTAGTTCCAGACCAGGGTCACGCCGTAGGTCTTCGGCGGCGCATAAGGCACCAGCACCTGCCGATAGGGGGCGAACGCCGTCACATAGGTGGCGACGAGTTCGTCGGTGAGGTTCTTACCCCAGACCGCCACCTGCCACTTCTTGTCGGGCGAAGTGACGGACACCCGCGCGTCGACGTTGATATAACCTTCCTGCTTCTGGGTCGGGATGTTCGACGCCTCGAAGTACATCTTAGACTGGTTGGTGTAATCGACGCGGCCAAGGGTTTCCCAGCCCTCCACCTCGAAGCTGTACTGAGCGCCCAGATGGATCTTGTCCTTCGGCGAGCGGGGCAGGTCGTTGCCCGTGAAATTGGCCGTGGCGCCGTTGGCGAAGCTGGTGAACTTCGTGTTGAGCCGTGCGTAGCTGCCGTCGAACTGCAGCCCCTCGATGGGGGCGAACACGAACTCCAGCTCGTAACCCGTAATCCTCGCCGTGGCGGCATTGCCCACCACCACACAGCACAACGGCACGAGCTGCGAAACCTGGAGGTCCTTGTAGTTGGTCTGGAAGACCGCGAGGTTCATCCGCAGGCGGTTGTCCAGCCACTGGGTCTTGGCGCCGCCTTCGTAGGTCCAGGCGAACTCGGGATCGTAAGGCGTCGCCTGGCTGGGTCCCGAACCGGCGATACCCTGGAAGCCGCCGCTCTTGAAGCCGCGCGTCACCGAGCCATAGAACAGCATGTCCGGCGTCGCCTGCAGATCGAGCGCGAAACGGGGCGTCAGCGCGTTCCACTTCTTCGAGCCATGCACGTCATAGTTGGCGGCCAGCGGCGGCGGGAGCCCAGGTCCGGACACCTTCTGGCCGATGAAGTGGCCTTCCTTCTTTTCCCACGTCTCCCGCAGGCCGATCGTGGCCGTTAGTGCGTCGGTGAACGCGTAGCTGGCTTGGCCGAAGATCGCCCAGCTCGTGCCCTTCACCGACTGCGGGTAGGTCGCCACGCCGGTCTGGGCGGGGGCTGGGAAGTCCTGCCTCAGGTCTTCGGTCCGGTCATTGTCCTCGTGCAGGTAGTAGACGCCCACCTGGCCTTTCAAGCGGCTGTCCATGGCGTCGAAGGATAGGCGAACCTCCTGGCTGAACTGCTTGTCCTTCTCATGGTCGGTCTCGGTGGATTCGATCTGGGCCGGCGGATTGATCGGGTTGGAGAAGAACGGCGTGCGGAAATTCAGCGTGACCGCGCGATAGGCCGTAATCGAGGTCAGGACGCCGAAAGGCGTCGTGTAATTCACCTCGCCCCGGTAAGTCTGCAGCCAGCGGCGCAGGTAGCCGTCTATGTAGGCGTTCATGATCCGCGGATCGGGATTGACGCCGACGCAGTGGATCCCGGCCTGGAAGGTGGCGTCGCAGATGTTGTCGCGCGGATTGCCCCGCTGATCCTGGTCCGTGAAATCGGCGGCCAGGACGATGTCGAGGTCGTCGCTCGGCAGGAACCTCAGCGCGACGGTCCCGGTCTTCAGATCCTGATCGTTCACGTGGTGGCCGGTGGTCTGGTTGAACTCGTAGCCGTCCCGGAGCTTTACGGACCCGCCGGCCGACAGGAACACCTTGTCGGAAATCGGAATGTTGCCGCGGGCGCTCAAGGTTCGGCGGTCATAGTTGCCATACCCGCCCTCGAGCCTGAACGACGTGTCGTTGGAGGGCTTGCGGCTGATGTACTGGATCAGGCCGCCTACGGTGTTCTTGCCGAACAGGGTGCCTTGCGGTCCACGCAGCACCTCAACCCGTTCAAGGTTCAGGGCGTCGATGTCGGGGGTCCCGCCGCGGCCGGCGTAGACGCCGTCCACGAACACCACGACGGACGCATCGCCGCCGGCGTTCTGGCTGATACCGAATGCCGAGCCGATGCCCCGAATGGCGAGGTTGGACTGGATCGGGTCGACGGCGCCGGCGCTAAAGCCCGGAGTCCGGAGCGCAATGTCCTGCAGGCTCTCGATGGATTGGCGTTCGAGCGCCGCGCCGGAAAAGGCGGTGACCGAAATCGGCACCTGCTGGATGTTCTCCTCGACCCGCTGGGCGGTGACGATGAGCTCGGACACCTGGGCGGCCGGCTTCTCCTGGGCCGCGGCCTCGCCGCCTGCCAGAAGGACCGTGCTCAAGGCGATCCACGAGACGCCATACGCAATACGCTTGGTCATTCTCAGCCTCCCCATGACCTCGTCATGGCGCGCGAGGTCTTCCTAGCGATTCCAGAAGGCTACATCAGAATCCATAGAATGCTAAGCAATCTAAGCGTGAATTTGGTCCGATGTGTAGAGCTGCCCCCTACGAGGCGGCGAGCCGTTCCTCCGCAGCCACAACGGCGCGGGCGAAGGGCTTCAGGCCAAAACTCAGGATGATGGCGGAGATGGGCAGAGCGACAGCCGTCACGATCGCCAAGCCGTAGCGCAGCGCGGCGTCGTCGCCGAAGACCTTGTCCGTCACCAGGGCGACGGCGGTCGGTCCCAGGCCCAGGCCGACCAGATTCGCCACCAGGAAGTAGAGCGCCACCATCCGCGCCCGCAGCCGGTTCGGCGTGATCACCTGCAGCGCCGCGCCGGCGACTCCGCCGTGAATGGTGCCCAGCAGCATGCCGAGGATCATCAGGCCGAGCGCGATCGGCGCGGTGGGCGCGAGCGCCATGCCGACGAATAGCGGCAGCAGCACGATGGCGTTCAGGCGGATCACCCGCAGGTGCGCGTCCCGGAAGCCGCGCCGATAGAGACTGTCGGCCATCCAGCCTCCGAGCAGCAGACCGCAGGCGCCGCAGGTCGCCGTCGCCACACCGAACCACAGCCCGGCCTGGGGCACCGGCATGGCGTAGGTGCGGTGGAGGAACTGGGGGATCCAGGCCATGGCGCCGTACATCACCAGGGCGACTAGCGACATGCCGCTGAAATGCGCCGCAATGGCGGCCGGATGAGCCTTGAGGAAGGCGGCGAACTCGCCGCTCGCCGCTTCCGACGCCGCGCCCATGCGGCGCGGCTCGCGGACCGTAAGGGCGATGAGCGCCGCGACCAGCAGGCCGGGCAAGCCGATCCACAGGAACGTCAGGCGCCAAGGCTCCATGGCGCCAAGCAGCGGCAGGACGACGCGGGGGCCTTCGGTGACGAACTTCACGACCAGGGAGCCCGCCACCAGGGCGATCCCCGAGCCCAGCGGCACGCCGATCGAATAGACCGCCATCGCGCGGCCCAGCTTCTCGCGCGGGAAATAGTCTCCGAGCATGGAATAGGCGGCCGGGGAAAGCGTGGCCTCGCCGACCCCGACGCCGACCCGGGTCAGGAACAGGCCGCCGTAGCTCCGCGCGAGCGCGCAGGCCGCGGTCATCAGGCTCCAGGCCGCCACGCCAGCGACGATCAGTCCGCGCCGGCCGCGCCGATCGGCAAGCCAGCCCAGGGGGATCCCAAGCGCGCTGTAGAAGATCGCGAAGGCCAAGCCCATCAGCAGGCTCATCTGGGTGTCGGAAATGCCCAGGTCAGCGCGGATCGGTCCCACCAGGAGGCTGAGGATCATCCGATCGATGAACGACAGCGTGTAGGCGAGCAACAGCACCGCGACGACGTACCAGGCGTAGCGCGACGACGGCTCCTCAACTGCGGGGGCGACGCTTTCCAGGACCTGGCTAGTCAAGGCCGGCGATCCGGTAGCGGACGCCTGCCGCCGTGCGCCGGCCGACGCCGACCGCCACAAGCGCGTTCAGCCAGTCGTAGCGCGCGTCGGCCGTCTCGAAGGTGGGCTGGATGCGGAAGTAATAGCTGTCGGCCGGCAGCAGCTCGACCTTGGCCGGGTCCCGGAAGTCGGCCAGCGTCGCCTGGGGGATTACCAGGCGGCCCCCGTAAGTCACGTAGATCAGGGCGCCGTCGTGGGTTTTCCAGATGGAGCGGACATCGATCAGGGTGAGGGCCGTCCCGTCGGCGCCCTGCCCCAGTTCGGACCAGTCGCCACCACCCGGCAGCACCTCGCCACGCAGACGCTCACCCTCGATCGTGCCGCCGGCGATGTAGCTGACCCGCCGGTTGCGCCACGGCGAGCGGCCCAGCGGGATGGGCGCCTCGGCCTCCAGCCGGATGTCGACCGTACAGAGCGGCCTGCCCTTCAGGATGTCCGTCTCCGGCTGCGTCATGCGATCTCCCGAAGCCACAATACTTAGAACTCTACATATTTGCGGGCGGTGGGAAAGCGCCGGGTTCAGCGGTCGGCTGTCCCGTACTGCCGCTCCCCGAACAGGATCGAGCGCTGCTCGTCGCTCAGGCCGCTCAGTCCGCCCTCGATGGTTTCGCGGCGCAGCGCCTCGCGCCCGACCTCCATGCCGCGCTGCACGGCCGGCCGCGCGCCGACCTCATCCGACCACCGCCCCAGAGCGGGGAACTCCGAGCGCCGGGCTTCGACCTGTCGCAGTACATAGGGATAGGTCGCCATGTCGCTGATCGTGTAGTCGGCGCCGCCCAGGAAACGACTTTCGCACAGACGCCCATCCAGCACGCGCAGTAGCCGTGTCACCTCGTTCGCGTAGCGTTCGATCGAATAGGGATGCTTGTCCTTTGCGTAGAAGGAGAAGTGCGCGTTCTGCCCGAACATCGGCCCCACGCCTGACACCTGGAACATCAGCCACTGGTGGCAGATCGCGCGTTCGCGGCGCGCCGCAGGCAGGAAGCGGCCGGTCTTCTCTGCCAGGTAAAGCAGGATCGCGCCGGTCTCCCAAAGCACGAAGGGCTCACCACCCTCATGACTGTCATCGTCGACGATCACTGGCGCCTTGTTGTTGGGATTGAGGGCGCGGAACTCCGGCGTCAGCTGGTCGCCGGCGAGGATGTCGATCAGCTCCAGCCGCCAGGGCAGGTCCATCTCCTCAAGCGCAATGGCGATCTTGCGGGCGTTGGGCGTCGGCCCGCCATAGAGGCTGATCATGCGTCGCTCTCGGCATGGTGGCCCGCGGCCTCGCGGGTGAGATTGGCGGACATCCGCTTGAGCACGCTCAGGCAGGTCTCGAGTTCGGACGCGGGGATGCCCTCGCAGGCGATGGCGTTAATGCGGAACGCGTAGGGCATGAGTTCGGCCTTCAGCGTCTCGCCGCGCGGCGTCAGGAAGACGTTGAGCTTGCGCCGATCGCCGACGTTGCGTTCGCGCCGGACCAGGCCGATCCGGGTCATCGCGTTGAGCGTCGTGACGGTGGTCGGCTCGGTCACATTGTTCAGTTGCGACAGGCGCTTTTGGGTCGCGCCGTTCTCCTGCCAGAGCGCGCGCAGGAAGTACCAGAAGCCGCTCGTCAGGCCCTCTCGGCTCAGATAGGCGTTCAGCACCCGGTCGAAGGCGCGGTGGCAGCGGCGGACCTGGAATCCAAGGCTGTCGTCGGGGCGGAGATCCATGCCGGGCTCCTAGATCTTGAACGCTTCGAAGGTCTCCGGCGCGAACAGTTCCTCCGGTTGCAGGCGGCGGTGCGACAGCCCCTGTTCGTGGTGGTAGCGCAGGAAGGTGTCGAGCACGGCGCGGTTCCTGGCAAAGCCGTAGGGCCACCAGTCGGGTCCGAGTTCGGCGGCCGCCTGCTCCACCGCGGCGACCTGCCAAGGAAGCATGGAGATCATCGCCGAGGTGACCTTGAGGTTGTCGTAGGCGATCGCCTGGGCCGCCGTGAAGGCCTTGAACAGCGACTGCGCGATCCAGCGGTTCGCCTCGTAGACGTCGCGGCGCAAGGCGATGACGTGCATGATCGGGAAGAGGCCGGTGCGGCGGAAATAGTCGATCTCCACCGGCATGAAATCGGGAAACAGCCGCTTCACGTCGTCGGGCCGGGAGTAGAAGGTCGAAGGCGTCCGCGCGGTGTGCAGGGCGTCGATCTCGCCCGACGCCAGCATGGCCGACAGCGTCTGGTCCGGACCGATCGGGGTGACGCTGAACTTGGCCGGCAGGCTCAGTTTCAGTTTCTCGTCCCGCCCGGGCTCCTCCTCGCCGCCCGTGACGTAGCTGACGCTGGCCGGATCGACGCCGTACTCGTCGGAGAGGATGCCGCGGATCCAGACCGGCGCGGTCATCTGGTACTCGGGCACCCCCACTCGCTTGCCGATCAGGTCCTTGGGCTCGCGAATGCCGCTCTTGGCCGAGACGAAGATGCAGGAGTGGCGGAAGAACCGCGACGGGAAGACCGGGATAGCGATGAACGCCGGATCGTCGCGCATCAGGGAGACCGAGTAGGACGAGAGCGACATCTCCGCGGCGTCGAACTCCCGATTGCGCAGCATACGGAAGAAGGTCTCCTCCACGTGCAACGGCACCAGGTTGAGATCGATCCCCTCCGGCGTCACCCGTCCGTCGGCGAGCGCGCGGGTTCGGTCGTAGTCCCAGCAGGCCAGGGTCAGGCGCAGCTTGCTCATCGGGCGTTCTCCAGTTCGTCCAGCATGACCTCGCGGACCTCCGCGCTCGATTTCAGCATGGCCAGGCACACGGCGAGATTGGCCTCACCCCAGGCGCCGTCATGCAACGGCGCTGCGCCTTCCACGACGGCGTTCCAAAGTTCGTCGATGACCTCGGCTCGGGGCGCGGCGGATCGGGGCATTTCGATCGTCCGGTGCGCGTCCTCGCCGTAGACCTCGACGCCGCTCGCGGTGGGCCGCAGGTCGGCGCGCTCACAGCTGGCGACGACGAAGCCGAAGTGTTGGTGAAACAGGGCTGGAGGGTTGGAGGGCTGCGGTCGGGACCCGTACGCGCGCAGTCGCTTCAGCTCGTCCTCGTCGGCGCTCGCGAGCCTGCGCCTCGCCGCGCCGTAGTCGGCGGGGTCCTTGCGCGCGCCGATCTCGCTGACCCAATCCATCAGGGCGTCGGAATCGTAGCGGCCATATCCCGAATAGGTGAGCGTGGCGGTCGCCCCGCCCTCAAAGGTCAGGAAGGCCTGGTAGGCGCCCTCCGTCGGGCGCGCCGGGTCCCAGGCGCCTACCTGGGCGCGGACACTGCGCACCGGCGCGCCGGCCAGGCGGCGGACGAGATCGACCTGGTGCGCCGCCTGGCTGAACACGACGCCCCCGCCCTTGGCGGAGTCCAGTTCCTCGGGCCTGCGGGGTCGGTAGAGGAAGTCGGTGAAGTTGAGCGCGGTGATCATCCGCAGCTTTCCATGTTCGCCGCTGGCGATCAGGTCGGCGATCCGCGCGATCGGCGGATCGTAGCTGTGGCTGGGGCCGACGATCAGCCGGACACCAGACGCCTCGGCGGCCGCCGTCATGGCCCGGCAGTCGGCGAGGCTGAGCGCCATCGGCTTTTCCACCAGCACATGCTTGCCCTCGCGCGCCGCCAGGATCGCCTGTTCGACGTGCCAGTGGTGGGGCGAGGCGATGTAGACGACCTCCACGCCGGGATCGGCGCAGAGCTCTTCGGCCGACGCGTAGGCGGGGGCGTCGAACTCCGTCTGGAACGCCGCCCGGGCCTCGGCTCGCGGATCGGCCGCGGCCACCAACTGGCACCGCGGGTCCGCCAGGAAGGTCGGCCGCATGAGCACGAAGCCGCGGCTCAGGCCCAGCGCTCCAATCCGGAGATAGCGGTCAGCCATGCCTTCGATTTCGCCCCTCGCTGGACAGGCTTGGCGCCCGCGTCTAAAATACTTCGATATCTAAGTCTTATTCGACGCCCCAACGTCAAGGCCTATGGAATGACCGCATGAGACCCGCCGATAACGACCTCCTCTGCCGCGTAGAGGGCGAAGCGCCGATGGGGAAAGTCATGCGCCAGCACTGGTTGCCGGCCTGCATGAGCGAAGAGGTCGCCGAGGCCGACGGAGCGCCGGTGCGCACCCGCCTGCTGGGCGAGGACCTCGTCGTCTTCCGCGACAGCAAGGGCCGCGTGGGCGTGCTGGACGAGCATTGCCCGCATCGCGGCGCCTCGCTGGCGTTCGGGCGGAACGAGGACTGTGGCCTGCGCTGCCTTTACCACGGCTGGAAGTTCGGCGTAGACGGCGAGATCCAGGAGATGGCCTCGGAGCCGGCCGACTCGCGCATGCGCAACCTGAAGCACAAAGCTTATCCCACCGCCGAGGGCGGCGGGTTCGTCTGGGTGTGGATGGGGTCCGAGGAGACGCTGCGGCCGTTCGAACCCCCGGCTTGGGCGCCGACCCCCTCCGCCAAGACCTCGATCGTGAAGATGCACGCGGCCTGCAACTGGGCGCAGGTGCTGGAGGGGTCGATCGATTCGGCCCATTCCTCGAGCCTGCATTCCACCAACATGCCGACGGCGGAGGTGGCGGGATCCACTGCGACCGAGACGGCCTGGTTGCGCCCCTCCAACGACAAGGCGCCGCGCCTCGAGGCCGAGCTCACCGACTTCGGCTTCCACTACGCCGCCATCCGCCGGCCGATCGTCGACGCCGAGACCCACGACTACATCCGCACGACGATCTTCATCGCGCCGTTCACGGTGCTGATCCCGCCGAACGACCAGTACAACCTGGCGCAGATGCTGGTCCCCCTCGATGATGTGAACTGCATGTTCTACTGGGTCGCCTGGCACCCCACGAAAGGGATCGAGCAGGACGCGTGGCGGCGATTCTGCGCCGCCGAAGTCGGCGTCGACCTGGATGCTGACTATCGCAAGCTCCGCAACCTCCAGAACAACTACCTGCAGGACCGCGCGAAGATGAAGGCGGGCGACTTCACCGGTATTGAGGGCATCCCCGCGCAGGACATGGCCATGTGGGAAAGCATGGGCCCGATCGCCGACCGCAGCTTCGATCACCTGGGCGCCAGCGACGTGGCGATTGTCCAGTTCCGCCGTCAGATGGTCGCCGCGGCCAAGGCCGCCCAGGCCGGCGGTCCTGTCATCGGCGCGGCCAGCCGGACCCGCCAGGTGGACCTGACCTCGTTCGAGGGCCTGATTGCCAAGGGCTCCGACTGGCGCGGCTTCACGACGCGAGGCGCGGCGGCGCGCACCGCCGCGGAATAGTCAGCCTCTTTGACAATCGGCCTGAAGCGCCCCACCAAGACCCTGAGGTTCTGGGAGGCTGGCGACACAGTGACGGCTGAGGAAGATATCAGGCATCTGTTGCTGTCGCTGTTGCAGGGCTTCTACTGGTTCGACGAAGGCCTCCAGAACTACCTCCAGGCTCGCGGCTGGCCGGCGGTGACGCGGCCGCAGTCTATGGTGATGGCCAACGTCGTCCTGGGTGTGCGGCGCCCCTCCGACATAGCGCGCAACATGGGCGTCAGCCGGCAAGCGATCCACGCCACCATCAATCAGATGGTCGGGCTGGGCATCGTGGCCCTGATCGATGATCCGTCGAACCGGCGGGTCAAGGTCGTGGCCCCGACCAAGCTGGGCGAAACGATGCGCATCGACGCGCAGCGGGCCATGGTGGTCATGGGCGAGGAGCTGAGCCGGCGGCTCGGCAAGGCCCAGCTCCTGAAGACCGCCCACCTGCTGCACGAGGACTGGGGCGCGCCCCTGACCTTCACGCCGGAGCAGGTGAAAGACGACGTCTAACGCCTTTTCGCGACCCAGTCGGTCAGCAGGGTCGCCATGGCGTCGCGCTCCTCGCGGCTATCCTCGAAATAGTGCGCGCCCTTGACCAGGTGAATGGCTTTGTCGGGCGTGCCGATGTTGTCGAAGATCTTGCGCGCATCGCTGGGGAAGACGCCGGCGTCGGCCAGGCCCTGGACGACCAGGCAGGGCATGTCGAACTTGGCGAGCTGGTCGGCGCCCTGGCACTTCGAGGTCTCCAGGCTCCACATCGACAGCCAGGTTTTCAGGTTGTTGGCGCGACCGATGCTCGGCGTGCGGTTGGCGATCGCCGGATCGCCACGATAGCAGGCCGGCGACTTGCGCTCCGAAGGATCGATGGAGCCGTCCATGAACCGCAGGTCGCCCCAGCATCGGAACAGCGGGAACAGGCGGTCGGGGATGCCCGCCGCGTTCAGCCGCGCGAGTTCGGCCTTCGCCCAGTCGGTGATGCGCTGGTTGCGGGCGCGCTGGGCGGCGCGATACCGAGTGATGAACTCGGCCGAATAGGGCGGCCCGTTGTCCGGATTAAAGGGGTTGAGGCTCTCCTCGGTCGCGACCGGATCCCATTCGTCGACGACCGAGGCGTCCATCCAGTCCGTCAGCACTTCCGGCCGCCCCTGGTGGGCGTTCAACGAGATGTAGAGGTCGGCCTTAGGCAGGGTTTCCATGGCCGCGCGTCCGGCGCCCTGCACAAGGTCAAGCATGGTCGGCGCGATCGCCTCGGCCTGATAAGCGCCCATCAGCGAGCCGCCGCCGGAATTGCCGAGGATGACGATGGTCTCGACGCCGGCTTCTTCGCGCAACCAGCGCATGCCGACGCCGATATCGATCACGGCGTGCTCTAGCAGGAACTGGTCCTCCGCGCCGCGGTAGCGGGTGTTCCAGCCCAGGAAACCGTAGCCGCGCGAGGCGAGGTACGGCGCGATGTAGTGCTCGGAGAAGTCGACGTTGTAGTGGGTCGCGATGAAGGCCGTCTTCGGCCGCTGGCCCTTGGGCGTGGTGTAGATTCCCTGGCAAGGATGCCCACCCGCCTGGATGCGCGGCGAAGTGGGCGACACCATGCCCAGGAACTGTCGGTCCAGCTTGGCGAACAGGTCGGTATCGTCGATCACCCGGTCTCTCCCTCAGAATCTCGTTGGCCGGCGCCTCCCCGCTAGTGGGGTTCCCTCGCTCGACATATACTTCGTAATCTAATCATTATCGCTGATCCAGATCGAACGGGAGAAACCCGCCCATGCAGGCGCTGATGCAGGATTGGTCGCTCACCCTCGACAAGATTTTCGACCACGCCGCGCGCTGGCACGGCGGGCGCGAGGTGGTGACCCGCTCCGTCGAGGGCCCGATCAGCCGCACCACCTATGGCGACCTGCATCGCCGCGCCAAGCAGGTGTCGCATGGCCTGCTGGAAATGGGCGTGCGTCCCGGCGATCGGGTCGCGACTATGGGCTGGAACAGCGACCGCCACCTGGAGGTCTGGTACGGGGCCATCGGGATCGGGGCGGTGCTGCACACGCTGAACCCTCGCCTGTTCCCCGAGCAGATCGTCTACATCGCCAACCACGCCGGCGACGAAATCCTGTTCGCCGACCCGGCGTGCGCGCCGTTGCTGGCCGAGATCCTCGCGCAGTGCCCGACCATTCGACGGGTCATTTTCATGAGCGACCCGGCGGCGACGCCGAAGACGCCCTTCCCGTCCGAGAGCTACGAGCCCTGGCTCGCCGGGCGGCCAGCCGACACAGCCTGGGGCGGGTTCGACGAGAACGCCGCGGCGGGCCTCTGCTACACCTCCGGCACCACCGGCAATCCGAAGGGCGTGCTCTACGGCCACCGCTCCAACTACCTGCATGCGATGATGACCCTGCAGCCGGACGCGCTCAACCTGTCGGCGCGGGACGCGGTGCTGCTGATCGTTCCGATGTACCATGCCAACGCCTGGGGGGTGATGTACTCGGCTCCCATGGTCGGCGCGAAGCTGGTGCTGCCGGGCCAGAAGCTGGACGGCGCTTCCTTGCACGAACTGATGGAAAGCGAGGGCGTCACCTACTCCGCCGGCGTTCCCACGATCTGGCAGATGCTGTTGGCCCATCTGAAGGAGTCCGGCGGCAAGCTGACCACCCTGCAACGGGTGACGGTGGGCGGCGCGGCCTGTCCGGAATCGATCATCCGCACCCTGCGCGACGACTACGGCGTCGACGTGATCCAGGGCTGGGGCATGACTGAGACCTCGCCGTTGGCCACCATCTCCATCCCCTCTCCGAAGGTGGCGGACCTCGGGTTCGAGGCGCAGCTGCCCTACAAGCTCAAGCAGGGTCGGCTGGTGTGCAACCTCGACCTGAAGCTGGTGGACGACGCGGGCAATCGCCTGCCGCATGACGGCAAGACCTTCGGGCGCCTGATGATCAAGGGGCCGACCGTCGCCAGCGGCTATTTCAGGTCCGAGGGCGGCGACGTCCTGGACGACGAGGGTTTCTTCGACACCGGCGACGTCTCCACGATCGACGCCGACGGCTACATGCAGATCACCGACCGGGCGAAGGACGTCATCAAATCGGGCGGTGAATGGATCAGCTCCATCGACGTGGAGAACATCGCCGTCGCCCATCCGAAGGCCGCACTCTGCGCCGTGATCGGCGTGGTGCATCCCAAATGGGACGAACGGCCCATCCTGCTGGTTCAGCTCGAGCCAGGTCAGAGCGCGCAGAAGCAGGAGTTCCTCGACTTCCTGGACGGCAAGATCGCCCGCTGGTGGATGCCGGACGACGTCCTCTTCGTCGACGAGATCCCGCTGGGCGCCACCGGCAAGATCGACAAGAAGCTGATCCGCCAACGCCTGACCGGCTACAGCCTGCCCTTCGACGCGGCCTTGCGGCGCTAGGCTTTCAGCCGCTCGGCGAGATCGATCACCCGGGCAGCCAAGCCGCCCAGGAGTTGCGCCGGAAGCTGTTCCTTCAGCGCCCCGCCCTCTTCGAAGGCGCCGTGGGCTAACGGCACCAGCACCTGCTCGGTCGCCACCAGGGTCTGGATGGTGCCCAGGATCTGGCGCATGTGGGTAATGCCACGCAGACCCCCGAACGGGCTGATCGAGGCGGCCATCAGGCCCGCCACCTTGCCGCGGAATCCGCTGAGCGCCGTTAGCCCCTCGCCGTCCGTCGGCCGCGACACCCAGTCGATCGCGTTCTTGAGCACGCCGCTGACCGAGCCGTTGTACTCGGGCGAGGCGATCAGGAAGCCGTCATGCGCCTGGAACAGCGCCTTCAGCTCTCGCGCGCTCGCCGGGAAGGCGGATTGTTCCAGGTCCCCGTCGTAGATCGGCAGCGCGAAGTCCTTCAGCCGGATCGCAGTGACCTCAGCGCCGCGCGCCCGGGCCTCCGCCACCGCAAGGTCGAGCAGCGCCTGGTTGTGCGAGCCGGTGCGGGTGCTGCCGGCGAAGGCGAGGAGCTTGGCAGTCATACACGGGTCCTTGGCAAACTGGGTTCAGACGGCGCTGTCGATGACAGCGTCCTCGTCGGCGTCGGCGGCGAGGTTGCGACCGACCTGGGTCAGGGCCTTGCGCAGCACCGCGATCTCCGCCTCGGAGAGACCGGCCAGCGCGATGGCGTTCACCTCGGCGACGGCCGGCAGCAACACGGCTTCCAGCGCCCGCGCCTCGGGGGTGAGGAACACGTGCGCTTTGCGGCGGTCCTCGACGCTTTTCTGGCGCGTGACGAAGCCGCTGCGCTCGAGACTCTTCAGCGCGATCACAGTGGTCGGCTCGCGCATGCCGACCCGGCGGCTGAGCTCGCGCTGAGTCAGGCCGTCCTCGCGCCAGAGCACCCGCAGGAAGCGCCACTGGCCGCTGGACACGCCGTGCGGCGAGGTCCGGACTTCAAGCGCGCGTGAAAACGCGCGGAACGCGATACGCGTCAGGTAGCCGATGCTGTTGGTCGGATCGGCGTAGATTTCAACTTGGTTCATGCCTTGACCATTCCATCCCCGCCGACACCCGGCAATCGCACCGTTGACAGCACCACGGCCTTTCTAGGCAATAGATAGAATACTAACTAATTGGATCGCAACGATGCCGCTTATGGGCCTGCCGCTGCTCCCGACAACCATCGTCGGGAGCTATCCTCAGCCGGACTGGCTGATCGATCGCGAAGGCCTGAAAAGCCGGCTGCCGCCGCGGATCCGCGCGCAGGAACTGTGGCGCATCAAGGAGCCCCTGCTGGCCGACGCCCAGGAGGCCGCCACCCTGATCGCGATCAGCGACCAGAAGCTGGCGGGCATCGACATCATCGGCGACGGCGAGATGCGCCGCGAGAGCTACTCGAACCGCCTGGCGACCGCCCTCTCCGGTATCGACATCGACACCCCCGGCATGGCCATGGACCGGACGGGCGCAATGAACCCGGTTCCCCGCGTCGCAGGCCCGATTCGCCGCACCGGCCCCATCGAGGCTCAGGACGCCGCATTTCTGAAGGCCCGCGCTGGCGGTCCGGTGAAGATCACCATCCCCGGCCCCTTCACCATGACCCAGCAGGCGCAGAACGATCACTATCCGGACGCCCGCTCGCTGGCGATGGACTACGCCGACGCGGTCAACGCCGAGGTGCGCGACCTGTTCGCGGCCGGCGTCGACATCGTCCAGCTCGACGAACCCTACCTGCAGGCCAAGGCGGACGAAGCCCGCAGCTTCGCCATCGACGCGATCAACCGCGCGGTGAAGGACGTCGGCGGCCTGACGGCCCTGCACATCTGTTTCGGCTATGCGCACGTCCACAAGGGTGCGGCGAAGCCCGGCGGCTACGCCTTCCTTGAAGAGCTCGAAGTGTCCGACATCGACATCATCTCGATCGAAGCGGCCCAGCCGAACCTCGACCCGGCGATCCTGCGCGAACTGCCGAGCAAGTACATCATGTACGGGGTCATCGACCTCAACGATCCGAACGTGGAGGGCGCCGAAACGGTGGCGGCTCGGATCCGCAGGGCGCTGCCGTACATCGACGCCGAGCGACTGATCATCGCCCCGGATTGCGGGATGAAATACCAGAGCCGCGAGGTCGCCTTCGGCAAGCTGAAGGCCATGGCCGACGGCGCGGCCATCGTCCGGCGTGAACTGACCGGAAGCTAGCGCGAGACCTGCCGCTTCAGCCAGTCGACCACGACCTGGTTGGTCGAAATCGGCTTCTCGAGGGTCGGCAGGTGCCCGCAGTGCTCGATCGAGATGAGCCTGGCGCCTGGGATTCCGGCCAGGATCTCGTCTTGATGCGCCTGGGTGGTGATGCCGTCCTGGTCGCCGCGGATCAGCAGGGTCGGGATGGCGATGGCGGCCAGCGACGGACGGCTGTCGGCTCGGCTCATGATGGCCCGCTGTTGGCCAAGGAATCTGGCTGCCCCAGTGTCCGTCGCCATGCGCCGCACGACCGTCAGCAGCGGGGCGTCTTCCCGCCGGGCGGGATGCACCAGGATCGGGATACGCTCCTCGACCACCTCTTCGAAACGGCCGTCCTCGACCAGGCGGATATAGCCCTGCCGCCGCTCCGTCTGGGCGGGACCGTCGTTGGGCGCGAGCGTGGCGATCAGCACCAGGCTTGCGACCCGCTCCGGCGCCTGGCGCATCACCTCGAAGGCCGTGAAGCCGCCCATCGCGTGCGCGAGGAGATGGAAGCTTGCCGGGGCCTCGGCCAGTAGGCGGCAGGCCATGCCGGCGATGGTGTCATCGCGACCGTGGTCCGAAAAGATCAGGTCGTAGCGTGGCGCCAGGGCGGCGGCCTGGGGCGCCCAGACCTCGGCCGTCAGCAATTGGCCGGACGCGAACACGACGGTGGGTCGGGAAGCAGGCATCAGACAATCCGGTTGAGCAGCGGGGCGCCCACGGCCAGCCGGCGGCAATTCTCAAACGCCGCGGCAAGGCTGCGGTCCAGGGTCTCAGGGGTCAGCCATGCCATGTGCGGCGCGACCACCACGTTGGGCAGACCGAGCAGCGGGTTCGCCGGATCCACCGGCTCTTGAGCGAAGACGTCCAGGCCGGCGCCGCGCAGGCGACCGCTCGCCAGCGCCGCCGCCAAGGCGGCCTCATCAACGAGCTCGCCGCGCGCGGTGTTGATCAGGATCGCGCCCGGCCGCATCGCCGCGATCGCCTCGGCGCCGATCAAGCCTCGCGTATCCGGCGTCAGTGGCAGGTGGAGGGAGACGATGTCGGCCTCAGAGAGCAGCGCCGCCAAAGTTACATACGCGCCCACCAGCGCGGGCTTGGCGCTCCGCGCGGTGTAGATCACTTGGGCGCCGAGCGCCTCCAGAGCTGCGCCCAACCGCGAAGCCGAGGCGCCATAGCCGACGAAGCCCACCGTCCGCCCGGCGATCTCGCCCGTCCCGTCGATCAGGTCGGGATCCGGCGCCCAGCCTTCGCCACGTCGGGTCAGAGGATCGAGGTAGGAGAGCCGACGCAGCACGGACAGCATCAACGCCAGCGTCATCTCGGCGACCGCCTGGCTGTTGACGCCCGGCATGTTGGCCACCACCACGCCCGCGCCCTTGCAGGCGTCAAGGTCGATGGTGTTCACGCCGACGCCCAGCTTCTGCACCAGCTTCAGGCGCGGCGCCTGGGCGATCATCGCGGCAGTGACTGGCTTCAGCACGTGCAGGAGGACGTCGGCGTCGGCGATCTCCCGGGCGAAGCCGGCGTCGTCGGCCTCGTCCACGGCGACGGCGTCGACGCCGGCGGCGACGGCGTCCCTGGCCAGCGCCGCTCGGAAGCCCCGGCTCGCCCGGTAGTGCAGGACGGCCTTCACGCGAGTGCGGCCGCCACCGAGGGCGCGAAGGCCGAGGCGCCGGCGAAGACTGCGTCAGCGCCCATCGCCTCCTCGATTCTCAGGAGTTCGTTCCACTTCGCCATGCGTTCGGAGCGGGCGAAGCTGCCGACCTTGATCTGGCCCGCGTCCCAGCCGACTGCGAGGTGGGCGATGCTGACGTCCTCGGTCTCCCCGGAGCGCGCCGAGACGATCGCGCTCCAGCCGAGGGACCTGGCCGCGTCCAGCGCCGCCTTTGCGAGGGTGACGGTTCCCGCCTGGTTCACCTTGACCAGCACCGCGTTGCCGGCGCTGGCGGCAGCCGCCCGTCGCACTCGCTCGGCGTTGGTCACGAGGATGTCGTCGCCGATCAACTGCACCTTGTCGCCGAAGTTGGCCGTCGCCAGCGCCATACCCGCCATGTCGTCCTGCGACACCGGATCCTCGATCGACAGGATTGGATAGCGGCGGACCCAGTCGGTCACACGCTCCACCATCTCCGCACTAGAGAAATCAGACCCGTCGAGGCCAAGGCGGTAGCGGCCGTCGGCGTGCAGTTCGTTGGCCGCCACATCCAGCGAGATGAACACGTCCTCGCCGGGGCGATAGCCCGCCATCTCGATGGAGCGCACCAGAGCGTCCAGGGCGTCCTCGTTGGACTCGAACATCGGCCACCAACCGCCTTCGTCGGCCGCCCCGGCCAACCGGCCGGTTTCCGCCATGAGTCGGCCGGCGGCGTGGAACACATCGGCGGTGATCTCGAGCGCATGGCGCACGCTGTCGGCGCGCGGCGCCATCACCATGAAGTCCTGCACGTCGGTTCGACGGCCCGCATGCGCTCCGCCCCCGAAGATCTGGATTTCCGGCAGCGGCATGCGCGGCTTGCCGCCATGCGCCAGATGCGCCCAGAGCGGCAAACCGGCCGCTGCGGCTGTGGCGTGCAGCGCCGCCAGCGAGACGGCGACGGTGGCGTTGGCGCCGAACCGGGCGAGGTTGGCCGTGCCATCGGCCGCCGTCATGGCCGTGTCGAGCCCGACCTGGTCGGCGGCGTCGCGGCCGGTCAGCACGGCGGCGATTGCGTCGTTCACCGCCATCACGGCGCTATCGACGCCTAGGCCCCCAAATCGCGGGCCCCCATCTCGCAGGTCGATGGCCTCATGGGCGCCGCGCGAGGCCCCGGCCGGCGCGCAGGCTCGCCCCGTCGCGCCGCCTGCGAGGGCGACCTCGGCCTCGATCGTCGGTCGGCCGCGCGAGTCCCAGATCTGTCGCGCCCGAACGGAGGTGACGGTCGTCTTCATCTTGCGCCCAAGCCCGTACTCCATTCCGCCGTCAGCGCGGCCATTGTCGACACGCCGCCGCTGAGCATCCGCCGCGCCGTCTCGCGGACGAAGCCCCTGTCGTCCTCCGTCTGCAGATAGTCCGCGGGCGATTTGCCGTCGACACGGGCCAGCAGGACCGCGGCGGTCAGGGGCGCGGCGCGGGCGTCCAGGTCGGCGGCGGGCTCCCAATCGACACCGGCGAGATAGGCGTTCCGCAGGGCGGCGCCGCTGCGGAGGAAGTCCAGGGCGTAGGCCGGTTTCCAGACCGTCTTCAAAAGCAGGTGGGCCGAGCAGAACGCCAGGTCGAAGGCCGGATCGCCATACCAGGCGCATTCCGCGTCGAGCAGGATCGGTCCGTTTGGTCCATGCAGGATATTCTTGGGGCTGACGTCGCCGTGCACCAGGGTGATCCGCGCCGCGGCCGTCCGATCAGCCAGTCCGACCAATTGCGGCCCGAGGTCCGGGTGCGCCAGCGCGCAGTGGCGCAGGAAGGGCGCGAGCCGCAGGTCTTCGAACAGCGCCGTGGTCTGGAATCGCGCGGCGATCTCCGCCGAGCCGGCGGCGCCGGAATGCACCTTCGCCAGCATCTCGCCGACCTGGACCGCGAGCGTTTCGTCAACCCGTCCCGCCGCCAGGTCCATTTTCCAGACGCTGTGGGTCGCGGGATCGTAGAAGCTCATCACAAAGAGGCTGGCCGCGCGGTCTTCGAACAGGACCTCGGGCACGGCCTCGCCCACGAAGGCGCGGGCAGTGCGCAGCCACTCGACCTCGAAATGAGAGCGCTCAACCGGCGCGCGCCAGTCCGCGGCGACGCGAAGCGCGGCCAGCGCCCGCTTCACGCAGACGGGACCTTGAGGCCCGTCCAGCCGGAAGACGTCGCTCGACACGCCGCCCGTCAGGCGCTGCAAGCGAACCTCGGCCGCCGGCGGTAAGAAGCCATCGGCTCTGAGGGTCTCGACGATGTCGGCATCGGGGGACACGGTTTATACTTAGAGCCCTAAGCGATCGTGGTCTAGTCGGCCATGCGCGCCTCTCAAAGCGTCAAGCAAATTGACGACAGCGGCCGGCGGGCGTTTACTGGCCCCGACGAACAATGATCGGGCGCGGCTTCAGCCCGTGATCAGGAGGACATCATGACCACCACAGCCAATCGCGAATTCGACATCCGCGGCGTCAACCACCTGGCGCTGGTCTGCAAGGACATGGCGCGGACGGTGGAGTTCTACCGCGACGTTCTTGGCATGCCCCTGGTAAAGACGATCGACCTGCCCGGCGGGCGCGGCCAGCACTTCTTCTTCGACATCGGCAACGGCGATTCGCTGGCCTTCTTCTGGTTCCCACAGGCGCACGAGGCGGTTCCCGGCGTGTCGGCTCCGAAGGCGCTGCCGACGATGGGCGACTTCACCTCGGCTCACGGCTCGATGAACCACATCGCCTTCAACGTGCCCGCCGAAAAGTTCGACGAGTACTACGATCGCCTGAAGTCCAAGGGCGTCGAGGTGACCAAGATCCTCAACCACGACGACTCGCCGATGCAGTCCACCGACCAGCTTCACGACGGCGTCTTCGTCCGCTCAGTCTATTTCTTCGATCCGGACGGCGTCTGTCTGGAGTTCGCGTGCTGGACCAAGGCGTTCAATGAGTCCGACGTGGCTCACGAGGCCGTGCGTTCCGACGGAACGCGGGCGCACAACGTCGTTCTCAAGGCCGAGGCCATGCTGGCCGAGAACGACGTCAGGGCGCTCGAACCCTCCAAATAGCCGAACTGCGCCGTCACCGCGGCAATCGGGCCACACCGCTGCGAAGGCGTGGGGCGGTGCGGACGGCTGCGATTGACAGAACCCCTTAGCTATCTAATGATAATCACTTAGAACTCTAAGGGGATGGCGCGGAATGCTTCCTTCCCGGCCGGTTTCTTAGGCGCCTCATCGTCAAGTAAATTGACAATATAGATGCTGGAGCGCAGGTTTCACAACAAGGTTCGCTCAAGAGAACCAACACAAAAACCATTGGGGAGGCCGGCGATGATCCGTCGCATTCTACTGTCCACCAGCATGCTGGTGTGTACGTTCGCAGCCTCTAGCGCGATGGCGGCAGACGCCGCGGCGTCTGGAGCGACGACGGTCGGCGAGGTCCTCGTGACCGCGCAGAAGCGCGCCGAGAACGTGCAGGACGTGCCGATCTCCATGGAGGTCGTATCGGCTCAAAAGCTGGAAGCGTTCCACTCGGAGACCTTCAGGGCGCTCAGCGTGCCGAACATGAACGTCCAGAATATCGGCGGCAACGACGTCATCTACATCCGGGGCTTCGGCTCGCCGTCGCAGAACTATTCCTTCGACCAGGCGGTCAGCCTCTATGTGGACGGCATCTACGCAGGCCGCGGGCGACAGTTCATGGCCCCGTTCTTCGACCTGGAGCGCATCGAGGTCCTGCGCGGACCGCAGGGCGCCTTGTTCGGCAAGAACACCGCCGCCGGCGCCATCAGCGTCATCTCCGCCCAGCCGACCACGACCTTCCAGGGCTCGGCCACGGGAATCTACAATTTCGACGAGAAAGGGCCCGAGCTTTTTGGCTACGTCTCCGGTCCGATCACGGAGCAGCTGAGCGCTCGCCTTGCGGTCAAGCTCGTCGACAAGGACGGGTTCATCTCGAATGCCGGTCAGAACGGCCGGGACGAAGTCACCAACAAGCAGGCCCTGGCGCGCCTGACCATGAAGTACGCGCCCAACGAAACCTTCGACTACATCGGCAAGGTCGAGTTCAGCCAGTCGAGGCAGAGAGGTAACGTCACCGTCTCTGGGCCGCTCACGACGGAGCAGCAGCCCAAGAAGACCCGCTTCACGGTCGACGGCCCCCTAGGCGAAGCCGGGTTCGACACGATCGCCTGGAACGTCGCGGGCACGGGCACGCTGGACCTGGGCCCGGTCACACTGGTCTCGGTCTCGGGCTTCTCCTCCTTCAAGGCCAAGCACACCAACGACTTCGATCAGACGAACCCGGCAGGCGGCATCGTGCCCCCAAGTGTTTTCAACAACTACCCCGAGCACTTCCAGCAGTGGTCGCAGGAACTGCGCCTGCAATCTCCGGCCGGCAAGAAATTCGAGTACATCGTCGGGGCCTACTACGATAATTCCCAATATATGGTCGACCAGTTCAACTTCTACAGCATCCCCGGACTGGGCCAGTTCATTCCCTACAGCCACTTCAAACAGCAGGCTGAATCCTGGTCGGTCTTCGGCCAGGGCACCTTCCATGTCTCGGATGACCTCCGGATCCTGGGCAGCCTGCGCTATTCCCACTCGAAGAAGCGCGGCGACT
>Ga0307513_10001851_pt1 | contig 30029 bp, 24 predicted proteins | sample 15_EM_MG_FD_202174 | JGI IMG/M metagenome (GOLD analysis project Ga0307513, IMG submission 202174) | Populus trichocarpa ectomycorrhiza microbial communities from riparian zone in the Pacific Northwest, United States - 15_EM | ecosystem: Host-associated > Plants > Roots > Unclassified | place... | reverse complement strand
TAAGCAATGCGGGGTCGAACAGCGACAACTCCAAGAACAGTTTGACGAGCGACAGCCTGACCGGTATTGATGGAACCTTTGGGTCATCTATGCGGCGCAGATCACCATGATATCGACAAAGAGTCCCGCGATGTAAATTGAGATGGGATGATCATAAGCCTACAAGGCAGGTTTACGATGACACCCGGATACGCACCTAGGTCAAGGTCTTTCCACCCACTTCATGCTCCCTCCAGATATCGCCTCGCTTCGTCGGGTCGCTGTTGGGAGTGTCTGCAAGGCTTCAACATCATTTTAGTCAGATTCAAGGGCGAGGTCAATCAGTCACTCGCAAGTCTTTTCCGCTGTAGGGTCGAAACTGTCGAGACCGCGGGTAAGACACCAGCCATTTCACGTTTGGAGTTCCTTACCAGAGGTCGTAAGATGGATCCAGCTATATCTCAACTATGCTGATCAACACTCCGACGATCCTTCCTTTGATGTCGGCGTCAGAATCCGAGCCCAGCCCTGTCGCGTGTTCTTTTCTCTTGTTTTGAGCGGCCAGCGCGGATTGGTAATGCCAGAGCGAGAGGCGCGGGTCCTCGTCGCTCAATTTGGCCAAGTGCAAGCACGGCGCGTACGTGGGTGTAGGTAGGGCCTCCGGGTGTGGTGGACTAGGGATTCGAAAGTCTAGATAGTGCCGAACGTCCCGGTTCAGAGAAGAAGAAAAAATAAAAGGTTTGGGCCGACCTTCCTGGCTTCCTGAACCAGATCCGTCTCGAGTTGAACGACGCCGAGCATCTCACGAGCCTCGACATTGTTCGGTGATATTTGTAATATTCGTTGGATGAACTGGTTGGCAAGGTCGTAGTCGCATTGCTCGATTATCGACGAGTTTTGCTGATCAAAGCGGAGATACTCGGTATCGCTGAGGAGAACACGCTCGAAGATTGGGTGGTGGATGTTTTGATTTGGGCGTGTCGTTGGATTTTAGATTTCGTTTGTGTCCGGTCTATTGATCTTTTTTTTTGAGGTGATCGAGCGGGTGGAAGCCTGGTGATGGAAGGAAGTCAGGTGCGACCCCGGATCATCGACCACCTCTTGACACTTGTTCTCCAACTCCCAACCCAGGCTCTCCAAACGCTGTTTTTTTTTTTTTTGATCAGTCGGAAACGCCGTCCGCAGTATCTCTGGAGAATTTCCAGCAGCTCCGCAACACCGTTCGAAGCGCGACAGGTGTCCTGCATACACTTCACAACCAGTCGCGCTCCAATCCTCACCTGGAACCCTTCCTACGGATACACCATCGCAGCGCCTCCGACGCCCTCCCCCCGTGAATAGTTTTCCAGGTTCCGGTTCTGGGACCAGGTTCCCGCTGTTTGGTAGGGGTGGGGAACTCGCGACTCTGACACATCTGGGCCAACTCCAGGCCCTTCCTGTTCTCAAAACCCCGCCGCGACCGTATTTTGACCTTCGCGTTTGATATTCGCACTGCGGGAGGGACCACGGCCACAGCGTCAAAGAATCCATCGGTCATTTGTTCTTTAAGCGTTGATTCGATGTCCTTGAGATTTCCTTTCTGAATTCCGCAGGTGCTTGCGTGACAGACCCACACCAAACACCCCAATCATGCGTCCATTCATTCAGCTAGAGCCCGAGTTCGCACGCACCACGTTTCCCAGTATATACTGGGTGGAACGCGGTTGCCAAGCGGAGACGTCCATGCTCAGGAGACCGGCCAACATGCCAGCCGCGAGGCAAAGCGCGGTCTCGTGAGAGGTTTGGTTCCGGAAGACACGGAAAATATTCCATACCTGAAAGGCCAGGCGTGGAACATTGGGCACGACAGGCGGAGGCGTCGGTGATTAACCCTTTTCCTCCTCTCACTCTCGACTCTCTCCGACTCTTCGACACGCTGAACACCATTGGGCCCGGAAGCCCTCCCGTCCTCGCTCCAGTCCCTGATGGGGTGCTTCGAAATCCCCCTCACCTTAGCGTAATCCTCCACTACCAACAATAGATCCTGCGCTCCTGTCCTCTCCCTCCACGTTGGCTTCGTTCGTGGTCGCGGGCAACCCGCAAATGCCGTTCGGGACCATGACATTTACCTTGATGGTCCTCCATGGTCTCTGTATGCCAAGTCGCGTTCGCAATCCGTTCGGTATTTCTACCTGTCCAGGGTTCAGCTTGGAAGGTGAGCTGCGTCTTCTGTACGGAGGATTTCGACGCCTTTTGGTATCATCTGCGCGTGATCATAACGTTAGAAACGTCCAGAGCTATGACATCCGTTCAAAGAATCAGTCAGATTGGCCGAAGGCATCAAACTGGCGGCAAGCTATGGACTTCAAATCACAGGGGTACCGGTTTAAACACTCGCCCAAATCACTCGGCCATAAAATATTGAAGTATTCCATACATGTAAAGGACTGATATGGTATGCTAAACCAATACTGACGAGAACTTGGGCGAAAAATAACGGATGGTACTTACGATGCAAACCTGCTCGCGGCAGGCATAGCCGCATTTGCACTCACGATGAGCGCTAGGATGGAATAGAGTCCGAAGGCCACGAGGCTAATCATCCACTATCACACCACCATCTATCGAACCATCACCTACGCTGATTCAACATCGACATGGACGACATACGAGACTCACTCTCCAAAATGAAGAAGAAACTCCGACTGACTGGGGGAAAACGCAAACCGGACGGAACGACGGCTAACCCTGATGGGGAGAGGACCGACTCAGCGAGTTCGCTTCCCCGACCAGAGCCTCACGTCGTAGAGGGTGAAGATTACGGCCGAGAGGGGGATAGGGACAACGTAGCTGGAGAGCGAGTCACTTCGACGGACCGACTTCCTCCGCCAGCGGAGTCAGAATCTGTCTCAGCGCGTGAAGACGATAACGTTCAGGGAGAAGTGGCAGACGTCGATGGAGGGGACGCCAGCCACAGGCATCCGCATCCGCACTCAGACAGTGAGATTTGGGAGGAAGGCGGATCCAGTGGAGAAGTCGAGTGGTTTTCATTCTCTGAATCCACTCCTCCGCTGAGCCCGCTCGGCGGGGAACCCGACAGTACGTGAACGTGGTTGTTTTTGATTGCTGCCTCTGATTGTTCCTTTTGATACGTAGGTACCTCTGCTCTTCCTGACCACGGACCAGACGCTGTTCGTCCCGACGAGTCCCCCGAACCGGGCGCCGCCGCGGACGAGAAGAAGCCGAACTGCAAGTCTACTGCGTCCGCCACGGCCGAGTTGCTCCGTGGAGTGAGGGACTCCGCAGGTGCCTTCGGTCCGCTCAGATCTATCGCGAGATCTCTCTGCTTGATTATTGGCAATTACGAGGTATGACCTCTTTCCCGCACATCCGGTCCCAATGCTTACAGTCGTCCTAGCCGACGGAGGTAAACAAACATGCCATAGAATCATTGGCACCCAGGGTCAAAACTCTTTCTGGATCCCTCTCCGAACCTATTCTTCCGGGCGACATCAATGAGGAGAAGAGGGCAGAAAAGCTGGAACGGTGAGCCCACATTCTCAAAGATCGAGGGCCAGGTCTGACGCGCGGGGGTTGTCAGGAAATTGGAAGAAATTAATCAAGCTATGGACTCAGTGACATCCCAGAAGGATCTCTTGTGTTTCCTCAAAAACCCCGAGAACGCACAGAAAGTCAACGGTCTGGTGGAAGATGTTCGCTATACCTTGATTGACTATCAGGTTCATACTCCTGAAACACATACTCGCATCATATCTAACATCCTCTGCAGACGTCGTTACGACTGGACATCTCCGCCGAGGATTGTCAGCAGATCGTGAGTCTTACTCCCTCGTGGTCCCGACTTTCGTAGTGACTTGCAGATAGGGAGATGCGGATCGCCGCCTTCTGAAGGACATGTGTCACACCGATGGGGCCGGGTATGGTTCTGGAAATAGGCAGGGGTGCCTGAAGGGGACCAGGGCTGACGTCCTCCTGCAACTCGAACGTTGGCTGAAGGATGAACAGGACCACCACGTGTTCTGGCTGAACGGCCTTGCGGGGACCGGGAAGTCGACAATCGCCCAGACGTTCGCAGAAATCAGCTTCGCGGATGGAAGGCTTGGCGCGAGCTTCTTTTGCTCGCGAGACTTCGAGGACAGAAGCAACCTCCAAGGAATCTTCCCGACCCTTGCCTTTCAGCTTGCCTATCGATACCTCCAGTTTCGAGAGAGGTTGCTCCGGGTCCTGAGGTCCAACCCCGGTGTCGGACGGGAGTCGCTTTGTTCTCAGATGGAGAAGATCATTGTTGGCCCATTAGAATCCTCCCGCATTCAAACCCTTATCATCATCGACGCCCTAGATGAGTGCAGGGATGAAGAACCTGCCTCCGCCATACTTTCCGTGCTCTCCCGTTACGTGGACGAGATCCCTAATGTGAAGTTCTTTATCACTGGTCGTCCAGAGCCTCGGATACGGTCCGGGTTTCGCCTCAAGTCGCTCCGGCCCATAACCGAGATCCTCAGGCTGCATGATGTTGAACGCTCCTCAGTGGATAGGGATATCAAGCTGTTCTTCAGGACTCAGTTGGCCAACATTTCCATAACCCGAAGTGACTGTGACTTCACACAGGATTGGCCAACCCCATCAGACATCAATATTCTCTGCAGGAAGGCAGCAGGATTCTTCATCTATGCTTCAACAGTTGTGAAATTTGTTGCATTCAAGACCCACACACCCACTGAGCAGTTGGACCGGATCATCTCTCTCCCACAGAGCACAATTCATGAAGGGCAGTCTGGGATTGACCTTCTCTACACCCAAGTTCTGGAGCAAGCAGTTGATGAAGTGGGCACCTATGCTAGGGAAACCTATTCCCATTTCAGGACTGTGGTTGGGGCAGTATTACTTGTGCTCAACCCCCTTTCAATAATGGCACTTTCAGACCTACTAAAAATGACCAACATTTCTACTACCCTCAGATCCCTCCATTCCGTCCTCCTTGTCCCAGATGGCTCAGAAGACCCCATTCAAGCCTTTCACAAGTCATTTCCTGACTTCCTCATGGATCCAGTCCGGTGCAAGGATGAACGGTTCTTTGTGGAGCCTGCAGCCCATCACACAGATATTCTGCTTTCATGCCTCAGGCTTATGGGGGAAAGGCTGAAGAGGAATATCTGCAACCTGAATGACTATGCTGTTCTCAGTGAAGTTGAGGATCTTCCTATTTGCAAGAAGGACCACATTGGAGAAGCTTTGGAATATGCATGCAGATTCTGGTCAAAACACCTCCTGAGGGTCCCTAGCAATAGTTCTCATATTGAGGAAGTGCAGGAAGCAATTGAAAAGTTCTTTACAACACATTTGCTATATTGGATTGAGGTCCTTGCACTCACAGGGAACCTTGATGTTGGGGTTTATGCCATGAGTGATGTTGAGCAATGGTGTATTTTGGTGAGTGCTATGCAGACTGTTCACTAAGACCTGTGTTCACATTCCTTTTTCAGGCAGGTGTTCCCTGTACATGGACAAATGACAGCCAGAGAATCCTGTTGGAAAATTTTGATGTGGTCCTTAACTCTCCCTCCCACCTATACTACACTGCACTTCCATTTTCCCCTTCCTCATCCTGGCTCCATGAGTACTATACTGCAGAACTCTTGCAAATCTTTAAGGTTGTCAGGGGACTTCCAGCAGAATGGGGGATGTGTTCTCGCACAGTTCTATTGAATAGTGGACCATGGACCCTCTCATACTGGAACAATACTGTTGCAGTTGGATCTGAGGATAGAGACATTCTTATCTTTGATGCAATCACTGGAAGCCAGATTGCTATCCTCCCTGGGCACACAGATGCAGTGAGATCTCTTACCTTCTCATCAGATGGGATATCACTTGTATCTGGAAGCCATGACAAGACTGTTAAGCTCTGGGATGTGCAGACTGGTGGTGTTATCAAGACATTCCATGGCCACACTGGCTGGGTTTACTCTGTTTCAATTTCAGCAGACTGCACTATAATTGCTTCAGGGTCTGAAGATAGGGCAGTTCATTTGTGGGATATTGAGAAGGGGGAGTGTTATCACACAATAAGGCAATGGTTTGCAGTACTCTGTACCAGGTTCTCTCGCACAAGTTCTCAATTCCTTGTATCTACAACTAGTGGAGCTGTTCAGTGTTTGGACACTGATGGCCACAAAGTTGGATCCATGTCTACTGGCTATGATGTTAATTTCTCTCCAGATGGCACCCAGTTTATATCCTATACAAAGGATGGTGTTGTAGTTCAAGACATCAATTCTGGAGTAACTGTAGCCAAATTTGGTACAGCTGGCAGTAATTTTAATCCATGCTGTTTCTCACCTGATGGCAGACTTGTGGCTGCTGGGGTTTATAACACTATCCATATTTGGGACATCACTGGGTCAGACCCCCACCCTGTTGAGACTCTTGTTGGCCATACCAAGGATATCACCTCTCTTACATTTTCTTCCCCCTCTACCCTCATTTCAGCATCTGGAGACAAATCAGTCAAATTCTGGCAGATTAGTGCTTTACCAACAGACCAAACTGTAACTAATCCGAAGCCCACACCCTTCACCTTAGTTTCAGCCAAGTCTATTGCTCCAGAAGTGAAAAATGACACCATTATCCCAAGTGGTTTGCCAGATGGGGTGATAAGCACCTGGGGTATCTCAGCTAGCCCCCGCAAGGGACCCCTCCAAATCCTAGCTGCATATTACCACTGGAGAAACATCCAGCCAATTGACAGCAAGTTGATCTTTGTTTGGTATGCAGACCAGGAGATCAATGTTTGGGATGCTGAGAAAGGGGAACTCCTATGGACAATAAAGGTGCCCAGAGGCAGGGTCATGGACCTCAGGGTATCAGGGGATGGGTCCAAGATTTTCTCCCTATATGAGCAATCCATTCATGCATGGAATATCTGGACAGGAGGGGCTGTGGGTGAGGAGTCCTTTTGGCATAATCAAACAGGAATCCTTGCAACAGATGGCTCAAAACTCTGGATTGGTGTTAGGGGTAACAATAATCGTGATAACCAAGGGTGGGACTTTGGAATTTCAAACTCATCTCCTGTTGGGCTACCCAACAAGCAGCCAGACAGGCTCCACCTCAATGATACCATGATGTGGGAAATTGACATGTCCAGGATGAGGGATGTGGTCACTGGGAGAGTGGTTCTTCAGCTGCCTGAGAGATTTGGAAAGGTAGTCCATGCGCAGTGGGGCGACAAGTACCTGGTTGTGTCTTTCAGGTCAAAAAAGGTATTGATTCTTGATGTCAGCTATATGCTTCTCCGGTAGATATCCATAGTGCATGTATTCTTTTTGCTTATGCCTTCATTTCCATGTATCAAATGTTTTGTCACTCAACAAGTACAGTGCTCAAACACATACTATCCAACCAGCCAATGGGTTGTCCATACAATATATGCATGCAATTAGTAGAGTAAGTGATCATCAAGGTAGTGACACCCCATTGAAGGAGGATCTACATTCATGGCAATGCATTTTAGGTTACTTACAGTCCAAAAAGGTGTAAGGTATTACAGAATAGGGAGTTTGATGATCTAATGAATGTATATTCGAGTTGGGTACATACAATAAGCGTGGGGGCATAGGTGTGAACCTCAATCTAAACGAGCGGCTTCAACCAAGTGCTCAGGACACTAAGCCACGCATACATCCAGGCTGCTGGCCACGTTCGAACCTGTTTCGGAGACAACCGCGGAAGAACGATGGATCATAAGTTGCCTGATATTAGACGATGCAACACCGACTCACCTGGATAGAACCAGGAGATAGCTATAATCAGGTAGAAACCTAACAACGTAGATCAGTCATCGAACGAAACCCGGAACGAGCGAGCACGAAACGAAGAGACGTACAGATGAGAATAAACCCCTCCATCCAATTGGATCGTCCATCCACAACGACATAATTCATGGTGTTTACCATGGGCACGGGTGGGGTTACACCATGAGTACAATTACGACGGAAGCGCACGAAACACAGAGGTGGAGGCAGGAGTCAATCGCGGGCTGTATAACACCTCGGAGGAAACACATACTCGTGAGATACAACGCCACAGATTCAAACAGATTGAAGAGCAAACCCAATGGGATCCCCGTTATCCATCCAATGATAATGATGAGAGGAATGACAAAGAGAGAAAGTTGCTGCCTAAGGTGCCGTGGTTATGAATCTACGATGCAAAAAAAAAGCAGTTACTTATGATCGTGGAACCGATGGCAACAGCGCTGCTCAATGTCAGTTGATCCTTGACCGAGACGTTCACAGCCGTCACACAGTCTGCAGAACAATCCATTATAATTGATCGCCAGCTCAGCAGAGCCACCCACACGCCTGCAATCGCCCGAACAGTGGGCAACAGAATGAACCGTCCACTCCTTGCTAATGTATCTGATCACGGAACTCCTGTTCACCGTCACCACCAGCCAATCGGCAGTCCCAGCGACCAGCTACAAAGGACCCAGTCAGAATGCCCATCGTTGATGTGGGATGTATTTCGATCTAACTACGGGACGACCGCAATAATTGCCACGGTCACGAACCAGCTGAGTTGCGGGGCCTCGGCCTCCTTGGCATTGCTGACCTGCGGCGCTGCCTCTTGGCCCAAAGGATTTGAGTGTTCTTCACCCTCAGCGAGGGCCACGTCCAAACGGTCACTGGCCACAGTCTCGGTTCGATGCATCGGCACTGAAAGAGTTGGGCTACTTCTGGGGGTCGGGTGTGCCAATCTGACGGGGCTTTGCGGGGGAAGCTCTCGCAATGAGCTGACGCTAGGCAGATCAGGAACGGGTGACAACGAACGAAGCGACGATGACAGCGAGTTTGGGTGTCGCGGTGGGGGTTTGGGCACGTCTGGTTCTCCGGCCGGTAGGGAGCCAGGCTGCAATACTGGACTCGCAGTTTCCTCCCTTCCCATTTTCCTCTTCTTCGAATACTCCTTACTGTGCGTCCCGGCTGCCGCGTCCTCGTACAGATGGGAGTGAGAATACAGCTGGAACATCATGTAGCCCCCATAAATTTGAACGAGGATCAGCTTTCAGTTTGGGGAGGCGGATCGAGTCATACCAAACAAGATCACCGCTAGGCCATGACCCATTTTCAAGATGGATTCCTTCTGGCTCGTAATGTCGACCGCCGGCGTGAGATGGGTATTCGCCGGGTCACCATCTTCCATGTCGGCGCGGAGAACAAAATGGTACGTTGGTACACCGATCAACGAACGCACGCTAGGCCAGAAACTTGGAATCGCACCTGCTGACAGTAGAACCGCGCTCACGGATATGGACAATAGGGAGGATTGGAGCTGAATTGCGGCTAAAGGTTGCGGATGAGCCGAGCCGTACAACTCGGGGACGAATGCACGCACCGGAAAGACTCGGCCTTGTCGACAGTGAGATTGGGGGCGATGGATCCGGTATCAATAGGAGGAATGCGTTGGAATCTGCCTCCGGTTAGTCACGAACCAAACGGGGCAACACGTGGAAAGCCTATATGTTCCAAAGAATGCAGTCAACCGTGATGCCAAGGTGTCTTCAACGGCGTGACTTGGTTGCCTTCTGCTTTCTCGTCCTCTTCTGCGGGTGGAATGAGGCCTGCAGAAGAGAGGGTACTACTTCGATGGGTGCGCCAAGGTACGTTCCAAGATATATCCTTCCGTCGAGGTCTCCTCAGTCTAGGTTGAGGATCTTGGAGAAGCGTGTCCGTCGACGGAGAGGTAAACGCCCCGGCGGTGTGGCTATGACTGAGTGTTAAAGATTGCGCGCGTCTCTTAGGAGCTCCAGAACCGTGGCGAGAGGAGGACCCGACCCTCTAGAGGGTGGAAGACGACGCGAGTATTGTTGTGAGACGTGAGAGTGGAAGGGAGGATATCCGAAGAAAGGACACACAGGCCGTTCATGTCGAAACAGCAGACAGGTTTACAGACGCCTCTAAAGTGTGTGAATGTTTCCTTTCTGTGGAGCGCCGAGGAAGCCGATAAATACTGTTGGAACTCGAACAAAAGGGGGCATCTGCTTGCAGACACACATACGGAAGACTGCGGTGGAGAGAAAATTAGCAACGAGCAATTTATCCGCAGTCTCTGGCAGAGCCATCGGAAGTCTAACGTGCATTTCCGTCCAGGCGTATCGCCCATCCTCTGACGCGGAATCAGAACAGAAACTCACCGTATCTGCTTCCATGGTCCAACGTTCAAACATCGCAGCTCAGTGTCCACAGATTTCGGGCCGATCGGCGATGACGCGTGCCTTTGTTTGGCAACGGCATGCGAACCAAACAAACGCCCTACCGACGCCCGCTTCTAACAAATGTTAATGGTGCTTAATTTATTCTCACTGTCGCTCAGACTGGGAAAGCTTCTCCTCACAATTGTGTCCCGTGATACTCGTTCGTGGTAAAGAATTAGGCGCAGGGCTGCCCTGGCGATGAAACGCAAACAAGCCCCAATGGAAAGGCTAAATAGGATCTTGCTCCAATCGGCTCGGCTTCTCGGCACCTTTCTTCAAATCCCACCCCTCTGGTTCTGAATGCGAGTTTGCTGATTCAAATCTGTGGAGTCCAAAAGGTCTCCCAGCACGAGTATACTGAGGTGACGACAAGGAGAGTCAAGACATCTCGACGTCTCCATCGCTGTCTGCATCCGCGCCCCCCCAACCGCCACCGCCCTGCTCGCCCTTGGGCGCCAGTTTTGTCCCCTTTGCCTCTAAGAGATCTATCAGCTCCTTCACATGTTCCAGTATCGCGCCATCCTCGTGTTCTTGAGATACATGTAACTGGATTGTGTTGGTTAGCATCCATAGAGCTGGGACATCTCCAGGCAATCTCTCGCATCCTTCCTCAATTCCTCCCAGGTCGAACCCTTGCCTTCCAGCTTTCCATTTGGTGATTCACGGTCGAACTCGGCCGTGAGATAAAATCCCCAGCCCTCTAGGTACCGCGCCTCGGCTTCCTGATCGTCCGACGCCATGATCCCCTGCAGAGTGAGCAACGCGGGGTTGAACAACAACAACTGCAAGAACAGTTTGACGAGTGACAGCCTGACCGGTATTGATGGGACCTTTAGGTCATCAATGCGGCGCAGGTCACCGTGATATCGACGGATAATCCCGCAACGTAAATTGAGATGAGATGATCATAAGCCTGCAAGGCAGGTTTACGAGGACACTTGGATACGCACCTAGGTCAAGGTCTTTCCATCCACTCCATGCTCTCTCCAGATATTGCCCCACCTCGTCAGGTCGCTGTTGGGAGAGTCTGTAATGCTTAAACGTTATTTTGGTAGGTTTCAAGGGCCAGGTCAATCAACCACTCGCAAGTATTTTCCACTGTAGGGTCGAAACTGTCGAAACCGCAGGTAAGACGCCAACCATTTCATGTTTGGAGTTCCTTACCAGAGGTCGTATGATGGATCCATCCATATCTCAGCCATGCTGATCAACACTCTGACGATCCTTCCTTTGATGTCGACGTCAGAATCCGAGTCTGACCCTGTCGCATGTTGCTTTCTCTTGTTTTGGGCGGTCAGATGTACAGTGCGGATCGGTCATGCCAGCGCGAGAGACGCGGGTCCTCGTCGCTCAATTTTGCCGAGTGCAAGTACGGCGCGTACGTGGGTGTAGATGGGGCATCCGGGTGTAGTGGGACTAGGAATTCGAAAGTCTATATAGCACCGAACGTCCTAGTTCAGAGAAGAAGAAAAAATAAAAGGTTTGTGCCGACCTTCCTGGCTTCCTGCAACGGTGGGGGATTCTCAGCTATGATCCACATCCGGACCCACTACAGCCCCTTCCTGTTCTCAAAACCCAACTGTGACCGCGTTTTGACCTTCACGTTTGATATTCGCACTGGGGTTCGAGCACGTCTGGTTCTCCGCTCGGTAGAGGGCTAGGCTGCAATACCAGACTCGGAGTTCCTTTCCCTCTCATTTTTTTCTTCGAATACTCTCTACTGTGCGTCCTCGTACAGATGCGAGTGAGAGTACGACTGGAACATCATGTAGCCACCGTAAACTTGAGCGAGGATCAGCTTCCAGTTTTGAGAGGCGCATTTGATCTTACCCAGCAAGAGGATCACCCCTACGCCGTGACTCATTTTCAAGACGGATTCCTTCTGGCTTGTAATATCGTCGGCGTGAGATGGGTACTCGTCGGGTCTTCATCTTCCGTGTCGGCGCGGAGAACAAAATGGTACGCTAGTACACCGATCAACGAACGCACGCTAGGCCAGAAATTTGCGACCGCACCTGCTGGCAGTAGGACAGCGCTCACGGATATCGACAATAGGGAAGATTGCAGCTGAACTGCGGATGAGCCGAGGCGTAGAACTCGGAGACGAATGCACCCATTGGAATTGAACAACTGTTCCTTCCAACGCAGTCCTCCGGCGAACATGCATAATCCAAACACCAACACTGAGGCGAATACTGTCAGAACGAGACACCCGACATACATGATTGCACATCGTGGAACCGATCGCTATTGATAGTCAGTTTTATCGCAATCCATGGGGAGAAACGGACAGACGGGATGCTTGGACGATCCAAAGTTTGCATTTTCTCAGGGCAATGAACTAAAGGGTAGGATTGGTTTATGTGGTATGTTCCACGCAGCAGCCAACTCACAGCAATGACCATCTCGACGCTGCAAGGGCGTCAGCGCAGGTGCATTGGATAATTTATCATCCACTTACAAGTTGGACTGTGGAAGTGTCGTCGTTTGAGTGCCGAGATGTTTCGTGAAGAATATTAACTCACCAGGGTTGCATTAAGCAATCCTGCCTTTGAGCCGCCAATGCGGCGAGCCAAAGAAGGGGTTGCGAGGTCATGGAGCTAGAAACTTGGTCAGAAACCGACACGGGGTGCATAAATACGTAGATTGGTACCCTGATCAACGGGATGAGGAACAGTATGCAAACTGCGGTTCATTGTTAGCCGCTGCAGAAGCGATCTATCCTGGAAAACGTACAGAGAAATATGATGGGCTCGGCTTTCTCGACAGTGAGATTGAGGGCGATGGATGCGGGTATCAACAGGAGGAAGCATCGGAATTCTGTCTCCGATAAATTACAAACGAAAGGGGTAGCACGTGGAAAGCGCACATGTTACAAAAAATGCGGTCTTCCAGCCGTGATGCCAAGGTGTCTTTAACGGCGTGGCCTGGTTGCCTTCTGTTTTCTCGATCTCTTCTGCAGGTGGGATGAGGCCTGCGGAAGAAAGGGTACTGCTTCGATGGGTGCGCTAAGTGTATATTCCAAGATAGGACCTTCCGTCGAGGTCTGGTCAATCTAGGTTGAGGATCTTAGAGAAGCGGGTCTGTCGACGGAGAGATGAACGCCCCGGCGGTATGGCTATGACTGAGTGGCAAAGATTGCGCATGTCGCTCGGGAGCTCCGGACCCATGGCAAGGAGAGGACCTGACCCTCTCGGGGGTGGACGACAACACGAGCATCGTTGCGAGAGGTGCGAGTTGGAGGGATGGTATAAGAGCCAACCCTGGACCGCGCCGAAGGAAGGTTGCACAGAAAATTCATGTCGAAACGGCAGACAGCTTCTGGGAAGTGTCAATGCTTCCTTTCAGTGGAGCGCCGAGGAAGCCGTGCTGGCGAATTATTATTGGAACTCGAGCAAAAGGGGGCATCTGCCTGCAGATACCGATCAGCACACACGGAAGGCTGATGAAGAGAAAATCAGCGACGAGCAGTTATCCGCAGTCTCTGGCAAAGCCATCGGAAGTCCAACATGCGCTTTCGTCCAGGCGTATCGCCCATCCTCTGACACGGAATCAGAACAGAACACTCACCACATTCGCTTCCCTGGTTCCAACATCGCAGCTCGGTGTCCACAGATTTCGGGCCGATCGGCAGCGGCATGCGAACCAAACAAACACCCTCCCGACGCCTGCTTCTGACCAGTGTGGTATTACTTAATTTATTCTTCCCCCCCGCTCAGACTGGCGCAAGCACGAGAGCTCCTCCTCACAATTGTGTCCCGTGATACTCGTTCGTGGTAAAGAATAGGCGCAGGGCTGCCCTGACGATGAAACGCATACAAGCCCCAAAGGAAAGGCTAAACAGGTTCTCGCTCCAACCGACTCGGTTTCTCGACACATTTATTCAAATCCCGCCCCTCTGGTTTAGAATGCGAGTTTGCCGATTCAGATCCGTGGAGTCTAGAAGGTCTCCCAACACGAGTATACTGAGATGACGACGAGGAGAGTCAAGACATTTCGAAGTGTCCCAACCGCCATCGTCTTGCTCGTCCTCGGGTGCCGGTTTTATCCCCTGTGCCTCTAGGCCGTTTATCAGCTCGTTCGCATCTTCTAGCCTCGGGCCATCCCCGTTTTCTTGAGCTATATGTGACTAGATTATGTTTGTCAACATCCATAGAGCGGAGACATCTCCAGGCCACCCACGTTTCCGCAGGCCACCAGGCAATCTCTCGCATCCTTCGCCAAATCCTCCCAAGTCGAACCCTCGTCTTTCAGCTTTCTATTTGGTGATTCTTGGACGAACTCGGCCATGAGATAAGATGCCCAGCCTTCTAGGTATCACGCCTCGACTTCCTGGTCGACCGACGCCATGATCCCCTGCAGCGTGAGCAATGCGGGGTTGAACAGCGACAACAACAGTTTGACGAGCGACAGCCTGACCGGTATTGATGGAACCTTTTGCGGCGCAGATCACCGTGATATCGACAAAGAATCCCGCGACGTAAATTGGGATGCGATGATCATAAGCCTGCAAGGCTTGGTTTACGAGGACACTTGGATACGCACCTAGGTCAAGATCTTTCCATCCACTCCATGCTCTCTTCAGACATTGCCTCGCCTCGTCGGGCCGCTGTTGGGAGTCTGACCGATGCCAGGGTCTGTAACGCTTCAACACTATTTTGGTCGGTTTCAAGGGCGGGGTCAATCAACCACTTGCAAGTCTTTTCCACTGTAGGGTCGAAACTGTCGAAACCGCGGGTAAGACACCAGCCATTTCACGTTTAGAGTTCCTTACCAGAGGTCGTAAGATGGATCCAGCTATATCTCAACCATGCTGATCAACACTCCGACGACCCTTCCTTTGATGTCGGCGTCAGAATCCGAGTCCAGCCCTGTCGCGCGTTCTTTCCTCTTGTTTTGAGCGGCCAGCGCGGATTGGTAATGCCAGAGCGAGAGGCGCGGGTCCTCGTCGCTCAATTGGGCAAAGTACAAGCACGGCGCGTACGCGGGTGTAGGTGAAGCACTCGGGTGTGGTGGGACTAGGGATTCGAAAGTCTGGATAGCACCGAACGTCCTAGTCCAAAGAAAAAAGAGATGGTTTGGACCGACCTTCCTGGCTTCCTGAACTAGACCCGTTTCGGGCTGAACGACACCGGGCGCCTCACGACCCTCGACATTGTTCGGCGATATCTGCAATATTCGTTGGATAAATTGGTTGGCCAGGTCATAGTCGCATTGTTCGATTATCGACGAGTTTTGCTGATCAACACGGAGATACCCGGTATCGTTGAGGAGGACGTGCTCGAAGATTGGGTAGTGGACGTTTTGATTTGGGCGTGTCGTTGGATTTTGGATTTCGTCTGTGTCCGGTCCATTGATCTTTGTTTCGAGGTGGTCGAGTGGGTGGAAGGGTGACGGAAGGAAGTCAGGTGCGGCCCTGGATCACCTCTTGTCCTCCAACTCCCAACCCAGACTCTACCAGACGCTGTTTGTTTGTTTTCGACCAGTCGGAAACGCCTTCTGCAGTATCTCTGGAGGTAGCAGCACCGCAAAACCGTTTGAAGCGCGACCGGTGTCCTGAGCACACTTCACAACCAGTTGCGCTCCAATCCTCACCTGGAACCTTTCCATTTCGGATTTCACATACCTTATCACAGCGCCCCCGGCGCCTTCTCCCCGTGAATAGTTTTCCAGGTTCCAGTTCTGGGACCAGGCTACCGCTGTTTGGCAGCGGTGGGGAATTCTCGGCTCTGATCCATATCTGGACCCGCTCCGGGCCCTTCCTGTTGTCAAAACCCCGCCGTGACCGCATTTTGACCTTCGCGTTTGATATTCGCACTGCGGAAGGGACCACGACCATGGCGTCAAAGAATTCATCGGACATTTGTTCTTTAATATCCTTCAATGGCTGATTTAGCGTCCTTGAGTCTTTCTCTGTGAATGCCGCAGGTACTCGCGAGACAGACCCACATCAAACACCACAATCGTGCATCCTTTCGTTCGGCTAGAGCCCGAGTTCGCACACCACGTTTCCCGGTATGTATCGGGTGGAACGCGGTTGCCAAGCGGGGGGATCCGTGCTCAGTGAAGCCGGCCAACACGCCAGTCGCAGGGCAAAGCGCGGCATCGTGAGAGAGGCTTAGTTCCACAACCCGGACGTGGAACCCTGGGCACGACAGGCGGAGGCGTTGATGATTAACCCACATTGAACACCATTAAACCTGAACGCCCTCCTCACTTCAGTCCCTGATGGGGTGCTTTTTGGTCCCCCTCACCTTAGCGTGATGATCCTCCATTATCGCGTGCCCACCATCAACAACAGAACCTACCGTTCGCAATCCGTTTGGTATTTCTACCTGTCCGGTGTTCAGTTGGAGGATGACTTATGTCTTCTGTACGGAGGATCTCGACGCCTTTTCACATTATTTGCGCGTGATCATAGCGGTAGAACCGTCCGGAGCTATGGCATCCCTTCAAAGAATCAATCGGATTGATCGAAGCCATCGAAACGGCAAGTTATAGACTTTGAATCACAGCACCGGTATCACTCGCTCAAATCACTCAGCCATAAAACGTTGAAGTATTCCATACATGTAAAGGACTGATATGGCAGACCAACACTGACGAGAACTTGGCCGAAGAAGGACGAATGGTACTTACGATGCAAACCTGCTCGCGGCTGGTATAGTCGTATTTGCACCCACGATGTCGATGGGCGCTGGGATGGAATAGAGTCCGAAGGCCACGAGGCCAATCGTCCGCTATCGCACCACCATCTATCGAACGATCACCTACGCTGATTCAACACCGACATGGACGACATACGAAGCTCGTTCTCCAAAATGAAGATGAGACTTGAACACCGACTAACTGGGGGAAAACGCAAACGTGGCGGAGCGGGGGCCAACTCTGGTGGGGAGACGACTGATTCGATGAGTTCGCTTCCCCAATCAGAGCCTCACGTCGTAGCGGGTGGAAGTCACGACATAGAAGGGGATAGGGCCAACGTAGCCGGAGAGCGAGTCTTTTTGACGGATCCACCTCAGCCAGCGGAGCCAGAATCTGTGCCAGCGCGTGAAAGCGATAATGGTCAAGGAGGGGAAGTCAGCCAGAGGCATTCGCACACACACCCACACGTCGAGGTCGCAGTGGGAAGTGGACACAGCGGAGAACCCGAGGGACTCCACCCCTCTCCATCCACTCCTTCGATCTCACACAGCGGGAAGCTCGACGGTACGTGAACATGGTCGTTCCGGTCACTGTCTCTGACCACCCCTTCCGACAATATAGACATCCCCGCCCTCCCTGACCACGGACAAGACGTTGTTCGTCCCGACGAGTCCCTCGAACCCGGCGCCGCCGCGGACGAGAAGAAACCGAACTGCAAGTCCACTGCGTCTACCACGGCCGAGTTGCTCCGTGGGGTGAGAGACTCCGCAGGTGCCTTCGGTCCGCTCAGATCTATCGCGAGATCTCTCTGCTTGATTATCGACGATTACGAGGTATGGCCTCCTTCCTGCACATCCGGTCCCCAATACTTACAGTCGTTCTAGCGGACGGAGGTGAATAAACATGCCATGGAATCATTGGCACCCAGGGTCAAAACTCTTTCTGAATCCCTCTCCGTGCCTATTCCTCCGGGTGACGTCAATGAGAAGAAGAGGGCAAACAAGCTGGAACGGTGAGCCCACATTCTCCAAGATCAAGAGCTGGATCTGACGCACGAGGGTCAGGAAATTGGAAGAGGTTGGCCAAGCCATGGACTCGATGACATCCCAGAAGGATCTCGCGGATTTCCTCAAAAACCTCGAGAATTCACAGAAGGCCAACGGTATGATGGAAGATGTTCGCTATGCCTTGATTGACTATCAGGTTCACACTCCTAAAACACTCACTCGTATCATATCTAACATTCGCCGCAGACGTCGTTACGACTGGACATCTATGCCGAGGATTGTCAGCAGATCGTGAGTCTTACTCCCTCGCGGTCCCGACTCCCGTAGTGACTTGCAATTAGGGAGATGCAGATCGCCGTCTTCTGGAGAACATGTGTCACACCGATGAGGCCGGGTATAGTTCCGGGAACAGACAGGGGTGCCTGAGGGGAACTAGGGCAGATGTCCTCCTGCAACTTGAATGTTGGCTGAAGGACGAACAGGACCACCACGTATTCTGGCTGAACGGCCTCGCGGGGACCGGGAAGTCGACCATTGCCCAGACGTTCGCCGAGATCGGTTTCGCGGATGGAAAGCTCGGGGCGAGTTTCTTTTGCTCACGAGACTTTGAGGATAGAAGCAATCTCCAAGCAATCTTCCCAACCCTCGCCTTTCAGCTTGCCTATCGGTACCTCCCGTTTCGAGAGAGGCTGCTCCGGGTCCTAAGGTCCAACCCTGGTGTTGGACGAGAGTCCCTTTGTTCTCAAATGGAGAAGATTATTGTTGGCCCATTAGAAGCCTCCCGCATTCGGACACTTATCATCATTGACGCCCTTGATGAATGCAAGGATGAAGAACCCGCCTCCGCCATCCTTTCTGTCCTCTCTCGTTACGTGGACGAGATCCCCAATGTCAAGTTCTTTATCACTGGTCGCCCAGAGCCTCGGATCCGGTCCGGGTTTCGCCTCAAGTCACTCCGACCCATCACAGAAATCCTCAGGCTGCATGATGTTGAACGCTCCTCAGTGGATAGGGATATCAAGCTATTCTTCAGGACTCAGTTGGCCAACATTGCCGGAACCCGAAGTGACTGCGACTTCACACAAGATTGGCCAAATCTGTCAGACATTAACATTCTCTGCAAAAAGGCGGCAGGATTCTTCATCTATGCTTCAACAGTTGTAAATTTTGTTGGATTCAAGAACCGCACACCCACTGAACAACTGGACCGGATCATCTCTCTCCCACAGAGCACTGTTCATGAAGGACAGTCTGGGATTGACCTTCTTTACACCCAAGTCCTGGAGCAAGCAGTTGATGAAGTTGGTGCTGATGCCGGGGAATTACATTTCCGTTTTAGGACTGTGGTTGGGGCAGCATTACTTGTGCTTAACCCCATTTCAATGATCGGACTCTCAGACCTACTAAAAATGACCAACATCTCTACCACCCTCCGATCCCTCCATTCTGTCCTGCTTGTCCCAGAAAACACAGAAGACCCCATTCGAGCCTTTCACAAGTCATTCCCTGACTTCCTCATGGATCCAGTCCGGTGCAAAGATGTACACTTCTTTGTGGAACCTGCAGTCCATCACACAGAGATTCTGCTTTCATGCTTCAGGCTTATGGGGGAAAGGTTGAAAAAGAATATCTGCAGCCTGGATGACTATGCTGTTCTCAGTGAAGTTGAGGATCTTCCTACTTGTAAGAAGGACCACATTGGGGAAGCTTTGGAATATGCATGTAGATTCTGGTCAAAACACCTCCTGAGGGTCCCTGGCAACAGTCCTCATGTTGGGGAAGTGCAGAAAGCAATTGAAAAGTTTTTCACATCACATCTGCTGTATTGGATTGAAGTCCTTGCACTTGTGGGAGATCTTGATGTTGGGGTCTATGCCATGAATGATGTTGAGCAATGGTGTATTTTGGTGAGTGCTGTGCAGACAATTTGCTGGGACTTGTGCTCATGTTTCCTGTTCAGGCAGGTGTCTCATGTATATGGACAAATGACAGCCAGCAAATCCTTTTGGGAAATTTTGATGCAATCCGCAACTCCCCTTCCTACCTATACCATTCTGCTCTCCTACTTTCCCCATCCTCATCTTGGCTCTGCACATGCTATAGTTCAGAACTCTTATGGGGGGTTAAGGCAGTCAGGGGACTCCCAGCAGAATGGGGGATGTGTTCCCGCACAGTTCTGTTGAATAGTGGACCATGGACCCTCTCATACTGGAACAACACTATTGCAGTTGGATATTGGGATAGGGACATCCTTATCCTTGATGCAATCACAGGAAGCCAGATGGCTGTCCTCACTGGGCACACAGATGCAGTGAGATCTCTCACTTTCTCATCAGATGGGATATCACTTGTATCTGGAAGCCATGACAGGACTGTCAAGCTCTGGGATGTGCAGACTGGTGGTATTGTCAAGACATTCCATGGCCACACTGGCTGGGTTCTCTCTGTTTCAATTTCAGCAGACAGCACTATAATTGCTTCAGGGTCTGGAGATTGTACACTTCGTCTGTGGAATATTGAGATGGGGGAGTGTTGTCGCATTGTGAGGCGATGGGGTGTAGTGGCCTGTACCAGGTTCTCTCCCACAGACCCTCAATTCCTTGTATCTGTAGCCAATGGACTTGTTCAGTGCTGGGACAGTGATGGTCACAATGTTGAATCTACATTGACTGGCGATTGCATTGATTTTTCCCCAGATGGCACCCAGTTTGTCTCATGCTCAGGGAATGATGTCACAGTCCGAAACTTCAATTCAGGAGAAACTATAGCCAAATTTTATGCAGTTGACAGTTTTTCCAGCCCCCGCTGTTTCTCACCTGATGGCAGGCTTTTGGCTGCTGCTACTGGTAATAATGTCTGTGTTTGGGATATCACTGGGTCAGACCCTCACCTTGTTGAGAGCTTTGTTGGCCATACCAATAATATTACCTCCCTTACATTTTCTTCTCCCTCTACCCTCATCTCAGCGTCTCAAGACAAATCTGTCAAATTCTGGCAGATTAGTGCCTTACCAACAGACCTAGTCACAACTAATCTGAAGTCCTCACCCCTCACCTTAGTTCCAACTGAGTCTATTGCTCCAGAAATAAAAAATAACACCATTATCCCAAGTGGTTTGGATGGGGTGATAAAGACCTGGGGTATCTCAATTGGTCCCAGCAAGGGACCCCTCCAAACCCTAGCTGAAGATTCCCATCAGAGCAACATCCAGCTGATTGACAGCAAATTGATCTTTGTTTGGTATGCAGACCAGAAGATCAACATCTGGGATGCTGAGAAAGGGGGGCTTTTGCAGACAATAGAGGTGCCTGGAGATGGGGTCATAGACCTTGGGGTATCAGGGGATGGGTCCAAGCTTTTCTGCCTACATGAGGAATTCATTCAAGCATGGGATATCTGGGCAAGAAAGGTTGTGGGTGAGGTGAAATATTCACAACATCGGGGAAAAATCCTTGCAACAGATGGCCCAAAAGTCTGGATTGGATACAAAGGTCTATTGGGCATGTCTTCCAAAGGGTGGGACTTTGGGATTCCAGGCTCCCCTGTTAAGTTGTCCAGCCAGCCCCCAGACAGGCTCCACCTCAATGATACCAAGGTGTGGGAAATTAACACATCCAGGATGAAGGATGTGGTCACTGGGAAAGTGGTTCTCCAGCTACCTGAGAGGTTTGGAAATGTAGTCCATGTACAGTGGGGTGGCCAGTATCTGGTTGTTTCTTTTTGGTCAAGAGAGACATTGATTCTTGACATTAGCCATATGCTTCTCCCATAGAGATCCATAGGACATGTATTCTCTTTGCTTATGCTCTAAGTTCCATGTACCAAATGTTTCATTACTTGACAATTGAATACAGTGCTCAAATATATATTATATAACCAGCCAATGGCATGCAATTAATTGAGGGTGTGATCATCAAGGTAGTGACACCCCATAGAAGGAAGACCCATATTTATGGTAATGTATTTTAGATTACTTACAGTCCAAAAGAGTGTAGGGTATTGCAGGGTAAAAGGTACAATAACCTAATGAACATATATGCAAGTTAGATACAGACAATGAGCATGAGGACATAGGTGTGGACCTCAATGCAAACAAGTGGCTTCGACTGAGTACTCAAGACACTAGGCCACGCATACATCCAGGCTACTGGCCACGTTCGAACCTGTTTCAGAGACACGACCGCAGAAGAACGATGGATCATAATTGGCCTAACCTCAGACGACGCGATGCCGACATACCTGGATAGAACCAAAAGGAGATGGCTGTACTCAGGTAGAAACCTGGAAACGGACATCAGTCACCGGACGAAACCCGGGTCGAGTGAGCACAAAACAGGAGGACATGCAAATAAGAATAAACCCCTCCATCCAATTGGATCGTCCATCCGCCGCGGCGTAATTCATGGTGTTAACTACGAACGCGGGTGGAGTTGCATCATGGGTACCATTACGAAACGCAAAGGTGGAAGCGGGAGTCAATCGCGGACTGCGTGACGCCTTGGAGGAAACACATACTTGCGAGATACAGCGCCACCAATTCAGACGGATCAAAGAGCAAGCCCAACGGGATCCCCATTGTCCATCCGATGATAACGACGAGGGGAATGACAAAGAGAGAAAGTTGTTGCCCAAGAAGGTATGATTGTGAATCAACAACGAAAAAAAAGCAATTACTTACGATCGTAGAACCGATGGCAACAGCGCTGCTCAACGTCAGTTGATCCTTGACGGAGACATTGACAGCCGTCACACAGTTTGCAGAACAATCCATTATAATTGATTGCCAGCTCAGCGAAGCTACCCACATACCTGCAATCGCCCGCACAGTGGGCAACAGGATGAGAGCTGTCCACTCCTTGCTGACGTATCTGGTCACAGAACTCCCGTTCACCGTTACCACCAACCAATCGGCAGTCCCGGCGACCAACTGCAAAGGATCCGGTCAGAATGCCTATCGTTGATGCGGGGTATATTCTGATCTTACCACGGAGACGACCGCAAGAATCGCCACGGTCATGAACCAGCTGAGTTGTAGGGCCTCGGCCTCCTTGGCATTGCTTCTTGGCCCAAAAGGTTTGGGTGTCCTTTACCCCCAGCGAAGGTCGCGTCCGAACGGTCGCTGGCGGCAGTCTCGGTTCGATGCATCGGTACTGAAAGAGTTGGGCCACTTCTGGGGGCCGGGTGTGCCAATCCGACGGGGCTTTGCGGGGGAAGCTCTCGTGGTGGGCTGACGCTAGACAGATCAGGGGCAGGTGTCAATGAACGAGGTGACGATGACGGCGAGTTTGGGTGTCGCGGTGGGGGGTCGAGCACCTCTGGTTCTCCGGTCAGTAGAGGGCTGGGTTGCAGCACCGGACTCGCAGCTTCCTTACCTCCCATTTTCCTCTTCTTCGAATACTCCCTACTATGCGTCCTCGTACAGATGGGAGTGAGAGTACAGCTGGAACATCATGTAGCCACCGTAAACTTGAACGGAGATCAGCTTTCAGTTCGGGGAGGCGCATTGGGTCTTACCCAGCAAGAGAATCACCGCTACGCCATGGCTCATTTTCAGGATGGATTCCTTCTGGCTCGAAATGTCGACCGTTGGCGTGAGATGGGTACTTTCCGGGTCATCATCTTCCGTGTCGGCGCGGAGAACAAAATGGTACGCTAATACACCGATCAACGACCGCACACTGGGCCAGAAACTTGGGATCGCACCTACTGGCAGTAGGACTGCACTCACGGATATTGACAATAGGGAGGATTGGAGCTGAATTGCGGCTAAATGTCGCGGATGAGCCGAGGTGTAGAACTCGGAGATGAATGCACTCACCGGGATTGAACCACTGTTCCTTCCAACGCAGTCCTCTAGCGAACGTGCTTAATCCAAAGACCAACACTGGGGCAAATCCTGTCAGAGCGAAACATCCGATACACGAAAACAATCGACGTACGTGATTTGCATATCATAGAATCGATCACTATGGACAGTCAGTTTTAACGCAACCCATGGGGAGGAACGGACAGACGGGATGGTTGGACGATACGAAGTTCACATTTTCTCAGGGCAATGAACTAAAGGGCAGGATTAGTTTATGCGGTACGTTCCACGCAGCGGCCAACTCACGGCAATGACCAGTTCAACGCTGCAAGGGTGTAGGCGCATGGGTGCTAGACAATTTCCCGTTCACTTCCGAATTGGCGACAAGCCAAAGAAGCGGTTGCAAAGTCATGGAGCTAGAAACTTGGTCAAAAACAGACACGGGACGTAGATGATACCCTGATCAACGGGATGAGAAACAGCATGCAAACTGCGGTTAATTGTTAGCCGCTGCAGAAGCGATCTATCCCGGAAAACGCACAGAGAAATATGATAGACTCGGCCATCTCGACAGTGAGATTGAGGGCGATGGATGCCGGTATCAACAGGAGGAAGGCGTTAAAATCTGCCTCCGATTAGTCACGAACCAAACGGGGCAACACGTAGAACGCGCACATGTTCCAAAAAATGCAAATGCGGTCTTCCAACCGTGATGTCAAGGTGTCCTCAGCGGCGTGGGTTGGCTGCCTTCTGCTTTCTCGACCTCTTCTGCGGGTGGAATGAGGCCTGCAGAAGACATGGTACTGCTTCGATGGGTGCGCCAAGGTATGTTCCAAGACAGACCCTTCCGTCGAGGTCTCGCCAGTCTAGGTTGAGGATCTTGGAGAAGCGTGTCCGTCGACGGAGAGATGAACGCCCCGGCGGTATGACTATGACTGAGTGGCGAAGATTGTGCGTGTCGCTTAGGAGCTCCGGACCCGTGGCGACGAGAGGACCTGACCCTCTCGAGGGTGGACGAGGACGCGAGCATTGTTGTGAGAGGTGCGAGTGGGAGGGAGGATATAAGAGTCAACCCTGGGATGCACAGATAGGTTGACAGACGCTTCTGAGAAGTGTGAATGCTTCCTTTCGGTGGAGCGCCGAGGAAGCCACGCCGATAAATTATTATTGGAAAGGCTCGAACAAAGGGGGCACCTGCTTTCAGGCATTGATTAGCACACGGAAGACTGGTGAAGAGAAAGTCAGCGACGAGCACTGGGTTGTCCGCAGTCTCTGGCAGAGCCATCGGAAGTCTAAGATGCGCTTTCGTCCAGGCGTATCGCCCATCCTCTGACGCGGAATCGGAGCAGAACACTCACCGCATTCGCTTCCCTGGTTCCAACATCGCAGCTCAGTGTCCACAGATTTCGAGCCGATCGACGATGACGCGTGCCTTTGTTTGGCACCGGCATGCGAACCAAACAAACACCCTGCCGACACCTCCTTTTGACCAGTGCTGCTGTACCCGCACGACCAATAGTAATTTATTCTCACCCTCGCTCAGACTGGCATAAGCACGAGAGCTCCTCCTCACAATTGCGTCCCGCGATACTCGCTCGTGGTAAAGAATTAGGCGCAGGGCTGCCCTGACGATGAAACACATACGAGCCCCATAAAGGAAAGGCTAAATAGGTTCTTGTCCCAACCGACCCGGCTTCTCGGCACTTTCTTCAAATTCAACCCCTCTGGTTCTGAATGCGAGTTTGCCGATTCAAATCCGTGGAGTCCAGAAGGTCTCCCAAAACGAGTATACTGAGATGACCACAAGGAGAGTCAAGACATTTTGAAGTCTCCGTCGCTGTCTGCGTCCACGCCTTCCCAACCGTCACCGTCTTGTTCGTCCTCGGGTGCCGGTTTTATCCCTTTTGCCTCTAGGATATCAATCAGCTCGTTCGCATGTTCTAGCATCGGGCCATCCTCGTGTTCCTGAGCTATATGTGACTGGATTGTGTTGGTCAGCATCTATAGAGCGGGGACATCTCCAGGCCACCTACGTTTCCGCAGGTCTCCAGGCAATCTCTCGCATCCTTCGCCAATTCCTCCCAAGTCAAACCCTCGCCTTCCAGCTTTCCATTTGGTGATTAACGGACGAACTCGGCCATGAGATAAAATGCCCAGCCTTCTAGGTACAACGCCTCGACTTCCTGGTCGTCCGACGCCATGATCCACCGCAGCGTGAGCAATGCGGGGTTGAACAGCGATAACAACATTTTGACGAGCGACAGCCTGACCGGTATTGATCGAACCTTTTGGTCATCTATGCGGCGCAGGTCACCGTGATATGGACAAAGAATCCCGCAACGTAAATTGAGGTGGGATGACCATAAGCCTGCAATGCAGGTTTACGAGGACACCTGGATACGCACCTAGGCCAAGGTCTTTCCATCCACTCCATGCTCTCTCCAGACATCGTCTCGCCTCGTCGGGTCGCTGTTGGGAGAGTCTGCAACGCTTCAACATTATTTTGGTCGGTTTCAAGGGCAAGGTCAATCAACCACTCGCAAGTCTTTTCCACTGTAGGGTCGAAACTATCGAAACCGCAGGTAAGACGCCAACCATTTCACGTTTGGAGTTCCTTACCAGAGGTCGTACGATGGATCCATCCATATCTCAACCATGCCGATCAACACTCTGACGATCCTTCCTTTGATGTCGGCGTCAGAATCCGAGTCCAACCCTGTCGCGCGTTCCTTTGAGCGGTCAGGATGTCCAGTGCGGATTGGTAATGCCGGCGCGAGAGACGCGGGTCCTCCTCGCTCAATTGGGCCAAGTGCAGGTATGGCGCGTATACGTGGGTGTAGATGGAGCATCCGGGTGTGGTGGGACTAGGAATTCGAAGGTCTAGATAGCACCGAACATCCCAGTCCAAAGAAAAAAGAGATGGTTTGGACCGTCCTGGCTTCCTGAAGTAGACCCGTTTCACGCTGAACGACCCTCGACGTTGTTCGGCGACATCTGTAATATTCGTTGGATGAATTGGTTGGCTAGGTCGTAGTCGCATTGCTCGATTATCGACGAGTTTTGCTGATCAACGCGGAGATACTCGGTATCGTTGAGAAGAACGCGCTCGAAGATTGGGTGGTCGATGTTTTGATTTGGGCGTGTCGTTGGATTTTGGATTTCGTTTGTGTCCGGTCCAAGTTGACCTTTGGTTTGAGGTGATCGAGTGGGTGGAAGGTGACGGAAGGAAGTCGGGTGCGGCCCTGGATCACCTCTTGTCCTCCAACTCCCAACCCAGACTCTACCAAACGCTGTTTGTTTGTTTTTTACCAGTCGGAAACGCCTTCCGCAGTACCTCTGGAGGATTTCCAGCAGCACCGCAACACCGCTCGAAGCGCGACAGGTGTCCTGAGTACACTTCACAACTAGTCGCGCTCCAATCCTCACCTGGAACCTTTCCTACGGATAGACCATCACAGCGCCTCCGACGCCCTCTCCCCGTGAATAGTTTTACAGGTTCTAGTTCTAGGACCAGGTTACCGCTGTTTGGCAGCGGTGGGGAATTCTCGGCTCTGATCCACATCTGGACCCGCCCCGGGCCCTTCCTGTTCTCGAAACCCCGCCGTGACCGCGTTTTGACCTTCGCGTTTGATATTCGGACTGCGGAAGAAACCACGGCCACGGCGTCAAAGAATTCATCGGACATTTGTTCTTTAAGGGTTGATTTGACGTCCTTGAGTCTTTCTCTCTGAATGCCGCAGGTGCTCGCAAGACAGACCCACATCAAACACCGCAATCGTGCATCCTTTCGTCCGGCTAGAGCCCGAGTTCGCACACATCACGTTTCCCAGTATTTATCGGGTGGAACGCGGTTGCCAAGCGGGGGTCCGTGCTCAGAGAAGCTGGCCAATATGTCAGTCGCAGGGCAAAGCGCGGCCTCGTGATAGAGGTTTAGTTCCACAACCCAGACGTGGAACCCTGGGCACGACAGGCGAAGGCGTTGATGATTAACTCTCTTCCTCTCACTCTCGACTCTCTTCGACACATTGAACACCATTAAGCCCGAACGCCCCCCCCCCTCCTCGCTCCACTCCCTGACGGGGTGCTCCGGAGTCCCCCTCACCTTGACGTGATCCCCCACCATCGCGTACCCACCATCAACAACAGATCCTACGCCCCCGTCCTCTCCCCCCACGTTGGCTCCGTCCGTGGTCGCGGGTCACCTCCAAATGCTGTTCGGGACCATGACGTTTACCTTGGTAGTCTCCATAGTCTCTGTATGTTCTCAGTGCTAAGTCGCGTTCGCAATCCGTTTGGTATTTCCACCCGTCTTCTGTACGGAGGATTTCGACGCCTTTTCGCATTATTTGTGCGTGATCATAACGGTATAAATGTCCAGAGCTATGGCACCCCTTCAAAGAGTCAATTGGATTGGTTGAAGGTACTGAAGCGGCGGTAATTTATAGACTTCAAATCACAGCGCTGCTGGTATCACTCGCCCAAACCACTCAGCAATAAAACGTTGAAGTATTCCATACATGTAAAGGACTGATATGGCAAACAACACCGACGAGAACTTGGGCGAAAAAGGACGGATGGTACTTACAACGCAAACCTGCTCGCGGCAGGTATAACCGCATTTGCACCCACGATGTCGATGGGCGCTGGGATCATCAGGAAAAACCCGAAACGATCATTTTCTGTTAAAGTTCGATCATTGACCCTGAATGACTGGAACAGCAGTTATCGAGTGGTTATTTAGTTGGATTGAGTGTAAATTTCCACTACGAAAATCTCAAGTGATTTAAAAACACGTATTTTCTGACAATAACTCGATGTTCGCCCAGCTGCACCTCTGAGTAGACACCCGACTTCAACACGTCCAAATGACGGGGCGAGCCACATTGAAACCTAAAACCGGCCGCGCCAGAACGTCCATCCTCGAAGAACACCTCCTCACTTTTGGCCAAGAACTTCTCGGTGGGTGGCCCTCATCGAGAGCCCCCCGCGCCCAACCCGCACAGTTCGGCAACGAAGTTGGCCATATCTGTGGCCAATCTCCGCCACCCGTCAGCCAACCCATACGATACGGCGACCCCAGACCCAACCGGAACCTACGAGCCGAACGAGACGGAGCCAAGCACGGCTGAGTTGGAGGGTGGTCGCCGGGGTTGATCCCCAGTCTTCATGCAATTTTAACAGCAAGCACATGTTGCATGTAGAACCAATCCAGCGTACACGTCATCACGCTTGTTCCTGTGCTTGGCCCGGTCCCTCCTCGTAAAAGTGCACACTATGGCACCTGAATGAGGCTGAAAGATCCCAAGGTCATCATTCCGAGATCGCTTTAGGGTAAAGTAGAGAGCCACACTCACCGGGACTTATCGCACGTGTCCACAGAATACCTGTTTATGATAGCAGTGATCCCTTAAAAGCGGAGTTGGTCGAGAAAATCAAGTCCGGAGAGAAACCGAGTACTAACGTTCAATCTATCCTTCGATATTGACAAAACCCACACAAGATCTCAGCTCGTGGAACACTGTACTCGTTTGAGAGTGCCATGAACTGCGAGGATATGTGGTCAGCATTTCCAGGGGAATTGGTTCGGTGTACGTGAACGCACAGTATTTGTACCCCACTGCCACTCACTCTGGACCTTCCAGAAACCCGGACCACCACAGGCAGCACTCCCCAACCACATAGACGTAGAGACGTGATTAATCATTCTCATCTTCGAGCATCTTCAATGTTGCTGCTACCTCCTGACCACCGGTGACACGAGGTCTGTGCTGTGATCGGCGACCCGGGTCCCCCTGCAGTGGGGAGTGGTGGAAGGTACTGCCGCATGGCGAAAACGTGGGTCTGTGTTTGGTTGCTGGTGATGCACACAGGGGTGGAGGGTCACACCAAGGCCGGGGAAGTGTTGAGAGTTTTGTGAGGAATCGCAACGAGGGGAAGAGAGAATGGCGGCAGACGCCTAGGCTGGTGGCCGGCACGTTGGGGGGGTGAGAGCGAGGTTAATAGGAGGAGAACTGTCTCCTAGAACTTGCCAGCCAGCGCATGCGATGCGGCGGCTCTGGATTCGATTAAAACTTGCAAATCGAACGAGATGGAGTTGAGTGCGGCCGAGGCGGGGTGGGAACCCCATATCGGGCGATTTTCCCAACTCGTCTCACTCTGCCTTTCCCACGACCACTCACCGGTCACCGGTCACCGGTCACCCTCCGCTGCGTCTCCTCCCCATGCAAGGACACCGAGCATGAAACAACAACATAGAACCCTCCAGGCTGTCGCTATGCTCCCCCCCGCTTTCCAGTGGGAGGGTTTCTTTTGTTGTTGTGGACTGTTCGTGCTG
>Ga0307513_10001850_pt1 | contig 30033 bp, 40 predicted proteins | sample 15_EM_MG_FD_202174 | JGI IMG/M metagenome (GOLD analysis project Ga0307513, IMG submission 202174) | Populus trichocarpa ectomycorrhiza microbial communities from riparian zone in the Pacific Northwest, United States - 15_EM | ecosystem: Host-associated > Plants > Roots > Unclassified | place... | reverse complement strand
GCGGGAGCAAGCGGGAGCAGAGGCGGGATGTCACAGAATTGTCACTGAAGAGGCTGTGTACATAAGTCTGCCGGACTGTCCGGCGGACGGTCTGGGCTTGATATTTCTCATAAACGAGATTTCCTGGATTTTACGGACCACAACGAGAAAACCGAACCACACCACGGACGCACGCCGGTTCTCCGAACAGACAAACCCACCGAAAACAAAAGACAACGCCGGAAATGAGTGCGGCAAACATGGTCACCCAGGGCGGTGGGTCGCCCGCGAAGGCGAGACGCCTGTAGAGGGTGGGAATCACTTGATGTGGGCAAATGACGAGGGACTTCAGGAAGCCGATTATTTGTCAGCGCTTCATCAATCACGCGGAGGGTACAGTCATCCACCAGCAAATGGTACACCACCAGCGACTGATACACTTTTGTTGAGCTAGTCACTTTTGTAAAAATGAGCACATTTTTATAAACTAAATTTTATTTGAGGCTGCTACATATCATCTGCTGTCATTCAAAATTTCGGAGGGATCGGATATGTTTTGAGTACAGGGCGGTGGATGACTGTAGTTGGTCAGCATGTCACGCGACCTCGGGATCGGCCGCCGTTCTTTGATGCGTTCTGCACCTCGGGTCCGGGTCTGACGTTCAAACCATCATCCTCGGTACTTACAACTTCGACGCGCGGAATATCAACATCACCAAGCAAGCGCTCAAGGCTTCAAGCTCAAGGCTCACTGGCAACAGAGTGAACATCAACATACCCTTCCATCCATCCTTCGCGTCAACGCGAATTGACCACGATAGACACAGATTCCGAGAAAACGGTAAATCTAATCCTCTCTCAGTCTTTAGACCCCCAAGTCGTTCTCCAAGCCGGCGTTCACACCCAATAAAAACGCCCGCGCTTGCTCTGCGGCGCTTCCTCGACCGACAATGTCAATTCCTCTCGAACGATAACGCCAGTTCCAATCGAAGGGCGAGCTCGAGCTCGATGGTTCATCGTGACCTACTTGCTGGGTCAACCAATGTTGCATATCTTCAGCAAAAAACAACGAAAGGACTTTGAAGTGGGTAGGCAAGGGGACGGCGGGGCAGAGCTTGAGTACGATGAGGTGTTGGGGAGGGCTTTGGATGAGGGAAGTGGGGGTGTGGATGATTCGTTTGGGTTGGGCGGAGAGGTTGAAGGAACAAGAGGACTGGGATTCGAGTTTCCATTTACCGCTTCTGTGAGTTTTTTTTCGGAATCCGATTGGAATGTTTCTTTTGAATATACATCAATTCGAAGATATTACCTGGGTGCAGCATCGCCGATTGATAAAAGGTGGTATAAGGTGAATGTCGTTTCGGATGGTGTTTTAGAGTCGTACTTCGCTGAAGTTTTCCGCCTTCTTCGTACCATCCCGTCTTGGTCCTTCTTTCTCTCTCTCTCTCGCGTTTCGTCACCCTATAAGCTGAACCTTATTCTGACCTGTTTCATCCCCCCAGCATTATGAAAGACACAGGCATGGTTAAGGGACTCGACTCTTGACTCTTGTATAAAGGAGCGACGAGTGGAATGGGGAAGGTGTCATGGTGTGTTAGGTTACTTTTCGGTCTTGTGGTAATTCTCACATATCTTCGTTGGTTGTTCTGGATTGAAGTCTTTTCGAGTCTTTCGAGATCAAACAAGGTATAAAGTACGACATTCTGGATCTGCCAAAGCCATACCGGTTTGTTGACTTCTATGGTTGAAGGGTACGTAGAGCAGATTCTGGACCCGCTTGATTACTTCAGTGCGTTTCGGAAGTACCTTCTTGAATTTTTTGTTTCATTCTTAACCAAGGAATGTGGGTAGAAAATGATTTATTTTTTGAGTTTATTCTATCGCCAATGATCATCGATCATCCCTGTTGCCAGAAAATTTTTTCTTGACGACTCTTACTGTCTAAACGGTCCCACGGACTCCTTTGCCTCCATCCGTAAGGCTACGCGGCTCGGGATGAAAGGCCGAAGTTCACTGTTGCTGGGTTTTTCGGAAACAAATACCAGGATCAGGTCGAACGCTACACTGGTGGGGCATTAGCGATCTTCCTTCAAGTTCCGGTTGGCTTCGCAGGACAACGTCGATTCCGTTCGCATGTGCAGGGTAGGTGGGATAGGATAGGTGAGATGATTTGTATATATCGCCGGGGAATATTATACCGTTTTGACGCTCCGGAAATGGCTTTCGTATGAGTCGTCGACGAGAAGATCGACCGTCCAACTGGGCATCTGATGCCGCCCGATATTTTTTTGTTGAACCTAAAGAATGCGTACGGAGTTCCGTGATTGCTGACCCTGTGACACCACATGACCGAAAAATCAGGTATTGTTAAAATTAATTGGATGGTATGTCAAACCTTGCGAATACACTGATCCGAAGACAAGGCGAGGGAAAGAATAGTATTAGGAGGAAGCTAATCAGTGCCAGTGCACGATCTGAAAAGGCGCTTGGACAGTGGGAAGTCAAGAGAGTGGTTATAAAAACCATGCAAAAGAGAAGCCATGGGTGAAAGTACCGGAACCATATGTATGACCACTAGTAACCGATACCACATAGCTCCGGGTCTATCCGCGACCAACTCTCCGCACAAAACGAACATGCGTAAAGGGCGAAGAGGGTACGGATTGGGATATCGCTGGAGCTCAGCTACTGGTAGTGCGTTTGAATGACGGACATGGATTTCTGAAATGTAGGCCAGAATGTATTGAAGCAAGAACCGAGCAGGGGGCCGTTTAAATCAAAGCAAGAAACTTGAAAAAAAAATAGGAACTGTTACTGGAAACCCGTATGTATACAGACGTCGGTATCGCTAGCAACTCGATAGGAATGCCTAGTCACTATAAGTTTCAACAATTCGGCAGAATCGCGGCGGTTGGGCTTACGTGCAGACTGGGCCTCAGAGGCAGATGAAAAACTCGTCGGTCTGAGGAGGATTAGCAGTGAGTCTAAGCGGGGTTAAAAGATGTTTGTGAGAGTAGAATTGAGGGAGTGCCAGTCGAGAGAAGCATCGTGCACTGCGACGAGCACACCACCAACACCTGAGTCCTCGATAAAATATCGAATACAGCCTTAACCCACTCAAAACACGAGAAACGCGTGCGGGGGATAATAGATATCCTCGAGCTCGGTTGCTGGTGGTGTTGTTCGAACGGCGGGGCGGCTGGTTTTCTTGGTAAGAGGCTACATTATCGACATGGGCGAAGTAGGGAATCAGGAAATTTTTTACGGGGCTCCTTCGATGAATATAAATACAGGTAGGCACGCACCGTGGAGTCGTCACGCCGTCGCAGATTGCTGGAGATTTAAACCTTCCCCCGACGCATTCGAAGCTTGAGAATTAGCTATAACCCCTCTGCCCTCGACATCCTCGAGAAGGGTGTAGGGGATTTTGAGCGTTCTTCTTGGTAGTAAGTCTCTATTGGGCATGAGGTAAGTGTAGGGGTCTTGGAAAGTCCTCTTCGAGAAAGGATCACGGGGAACGCCTTATCCAATGCCATCTCCTTGTCACCTCGCCCATCGATGCCCTCGACTATGAGAGAATGAGTAGTTTTAGTAACGAGGATTATTTTTGAATGGATCCTCGGTGTGGATTCATTCGTTTTCCGGTATCGTCCGCCTCGTCAAACCCAGCCCCAGAGGAACTTCAGCGCCATCACTACCGGTGCACTGACAACCTCCTTTACCCGATGACATGTCCCGAAAGCGTTCTTCAGTTATTCGCTCCTCGTTTATCCCGCACATAGTTCGAGGCGGAGGTCTTGGATCGTTGGTAAAGGCGTTGCGCGCTGGATCGCCGAGTTGGGGATAGGCGACGGCACTTCGGTTGTAGCCATCCAAGGAGTGTCAATTCGGATGAAGTAGCGGATGAGCGGGAAGTATCAGGTTGGGTCATGGTTCAGATGGAGGATTCCTATTGGGCGGAAAGAGCGGATACGGCATTGGGTGGTAAGGACAGAGGGTATGGACCCTGGGCGTCTTGCACATCTGAGCTGGGGTGGCTTGTGGGCGAAAGTCGTGGCTGAACGATGACGATGAAAGCGACGCAAAAAAGGCGGGGAAATGAAAGGTTCGAGTGGAGTTTTGGTGGACAAAGGTGAGGATATTGTATGGTGAGAGGGAATGTGGAAAGTACGTAGGAGTTGATGACGATGAACATGGTAGTTGGGTTGATGGTCATCATCGAACATGTGGCCGCCGGGAATATCACGGGAGCCAATCTCAGTTCGGCTCTGGTTCACAGCGTGGTGGGCATGGGGAGCGACCACAGTGTGTAGGTTGTGCGGGGGAAGGTTGGTGCCGGTGAAAATGGACGTCCCAGCCGCGTCATCATCAGTGTCTGGCAAAGGGAACATGGAAATGCACGAAGATGCTCGACGTCTGGAGTCTGTCTGCCAACGGTGTCGGGTGGCAGCGAGGGGAGGGACAGTTGTCCACAGGGACTCGACTAGAAGTGAAAGACTCGGAACGAGTCCAGATGCAATATTGGTGCGGCTGGCGCTGACTAAACTAAGGCATTAAACGAGTACTCAGCCGTTCGAGTAGGTGTAGGATAGAAGGGCGTAATGAGACTCGATGAGGATGATGGGCGCGGTAAGGGAAAGAAAAGGTTAAGATGACTAAGCAAATCCTTAGCAAAGCGTCGGGTCGACTCCGATAAATTTATAATACAAATTTTTGTTAAGTAAAGTACTCAGATCGGTATATTGCTTCTGACCTTCAAAATGCAGTGTTGTGTACTAGGGAGTCGTGGCTGTGTTCCTGCTTCTTATTATGGTATAACATCCAAGGACCGATCCGTCAGAACTCTTCAAGAACTCTTGCTCTTGCTCACCCCCCCTGAGAAAGTGATACAATCTCACCGATCCCGAAGGCAGTTAGAACTCTTGAAAGTGGTCATCATGTTTCCGAATGCAAGGAATACCATTATCAACGGAGGGACATTCACTTCTCATTCACACCAGTGACCACGTCGTAAACGACCTCAAGAGAAGTGAGGCCACTTTATCTCTGTAAAAATACTCATGGAAAATCATAGTGATGGAGCTCCTACAACAACATATTTCTCCAGATGCATTTCACAATTCCGACGAACGTTATGAGCCTCTTGAGGAGGCAGGGCTTCTCGCCGCTGCTTTCTTTTTCTCTAGGAATGCAACCGGGCGCAATGACAAGACTCCATTGGTCGCAACTCTCGTGCGTCTCGACCTCGGCAAATGTGCCGCTTCTTCCAGTCACCACAGACCGGCATTATTACAACACTGCGCAGTGCGAACATGTTTACAAAATTCACTTATCAGCCCACAAACATAAGATGCAACACGACTACGATTACATCGCGCTCTACCCAACAGAGACCCCCTACCGAATGAAGGCCGGCGAAGAAACGGCACTTGAAACTCACAACAGTACAGTCAACGGAGCAGCATCGACCACTAGGGCCCAGAAAACCTGGCCCCACCCACACGCGCAGCAAGCGTAGCTGCGACGGTCCGTAATCGTGTCAAAGAATACCTTCAGGGTGAGTCACTCCTCCTACTCTTCACCCTCTTCACCCTCGCCATCCACACGCTGTGATGCACACCCATAAGAAATGATATGCCCAGATGTCGCATTAGCGCCACTAAGCATGGCGCTTCTTAGCTCAATTGAGCATTATAATTTATCAGACTTGGCTCTTGCGAGCATCCCATCACCTAGCTCCATTTGGCATCATGATTCATCAGCTCCCTTGAGCTTTACATTAAGCCCTGGAATGGTGGCATACGTCTGCGGGTCGTAGTCAGCGGTGCCGAAAATCTCTCACCACCCTCTTCGAAGCTCCGGCCTTTGCGTTCTGTACCATGTATGGTCACTGTTGTGGAGTCCAGTAGCCACCGGTACCCCTGAGCTTTGGCAGAAAATAGAGCAGTATGTCAATGCCAACAGACATGTGTCTCTCAATAGGTCTCTCTCAACAAAGATCTCCCCCCTAGGACTAGCCAGCACGTACTCATTGTATAATAAATGGTGGTTGTTACCAAAAAAAAATAGGCAGACCAAAATTAACACGAAAAGGTGTGTCCATGGGACGAAAGGAGCATGTATAAGGAAAGTCCATGGTGAAAATATGTAAGATAATCATAATAAAAGATCCTTTACGATGTTACCGTCCAGATCTGGTTCGCATTTCCACCACCACAGGTCCAAATCTGCAAGACGTTTTGATTGGTCTTGATGCCACCAGTAAGGTCCAAACAGAAATTCGCTGTGGTCAGTTTGATAGTACCGGATGTGGTGACGGGCGTCCAGGTTTGTTGTGGTAAATTAGAAAAGCATTGCCAGATTTTCATCTTGACGCCATTGGCCCCTGTTAATATGAGCGAGGAAATGGACATAGAAGAAAGGAATACATACATTGAGACTGAACACCGGCATCGAGACACCATTGGGATCCATCCACAGGGTTAACTGAAGTCAAGGATTCATCGTTCCATTTCCACTTCTGGGTGGCCGACCCGTTACAATCGAAACTAGACTGACGGTCAAGTAGATCGGAAGAGCAACATCAACAGCAGCACCATTTGAGTACGTTCCTCCAAGAATGCTCACGCATTTTGAGTTATCGCCGTTTGGGTGAATGTTGAGACCGGAACTGACATCAACGCCGACGCTGGCATACTCAATGTCAGGGAGCGCATGTCCCTTCATAACAGACTGAATAAGCAACCTGACACGAATATCGGCAAAACACTTACTGGTGGCGTGAGTAAGGAGACACGCTGCACTTGGATAGAAGCCTGGCCGGATATGTCGCTGGGAACGACAAAAGTGAAGTTTTCGAACGAGTTGAGCGTGTTGCTAATTTGACCCTGGGACTGGTATTTCCCCATGAATGGAATTTCACCCAGGTCGGCTGATGGCGAAGGGCAGGCAGATGATCCACAGGCGACGATGCCAATGACGAGGCTGACGTCCACTTGCCCTGCAAATACGCTCTAGACAGTCGTAAATAACAAACTCCACAGCGTAGCATATAACTTACGGTGTTGATGGGAGCGATTATTTGAACGTTCACATTTTGACCAGGATGAAGAGTAGCACTCGCCGCGGGCGCGCCGACGGAAAAATGGGCTTGCGCCGCAGCAAAGAGGGTAGCCAGGACAAGGAAGAATTTCATTTTCAGGTTGGTTTTGGCCCCAGGTGTAAGCCTGGTGAGGCTCACAACATAGACGATCTCCGGATCTTTCCTTATTTGTTATGTCTTGTTATATTTTCATCTTACATTCCAGTAGTGTCGGTTATGTTTTCTTTATCATTACATTCACCACATCGTCACCTTGTATCGTCGTCTCTAGTTCATTTGAGAATCATACGCTGGTCCTGTCAATTTCCTGGACCGACAACCAGTGAGGCTGCAGTAAGACGGCAGCCTTTCACCAGGTCGGACCTTGGTTTGAATAGTTGAGTTCCGTCCCTGTGACTCGTTGACGGACTGACGAGAGGCTCTGGATGGATGGAGGGGATGATCTATTTATGTATCGACCTGCCCATCGCGGCAGGAGGCGTAGAGGAGGCCCAGGTGTTCGCTTCACAAGAAACCGACTCATTATGTATCGACCCGCCTATCGCGGCAGGAAGCGTAGAGGATATTAGAAGTTCTATTTTTAGTGCACAATCCATACTCGGGCAAGCTATACTAACAGTCATGATTCTGACGTCACCAATTATGCATATGTTTGGTTCGGAGGCTGATGAGGGTTTTCCTTCCAAATGCGTTGAGGGTCTGACAGCTCTTCCTTTTCGTCGTAATCATTTCCTCTTTCGTCCGCGTGAACATCGAATCTACCCTACTCATGGTCTTCCCCGATCCTGCCTTCCTCTCGCCCCTTGTCGTGCAATAGCCGACTACCTCAAGACCTATCATTATAATTCGCGGACCAGCCCTACTGCGTGTTGTCCAACCCCCATTAGCGGCGCCCCTCAAAGACGGCATATCATTGTACTCGTCCGATTCCCCCATCCGCATACATGGTCAGTCAGTCAGTCCTTTCCCTCGTCTCCATTGTCGATGCTCACATTGATGCGCCTTTGAACACCGGAAAGAGATACGTACCTCATTAGTGGAAGGGAATTGGACAGAAAATGGGACGACTTACTGAATTCTAATCACTCCCCCATGGAGCTACGACAACGGGCTCCTCTACTTCGGCTGGATGATTTATGCCTCACTTGCCTCCATCATCATCGTGGTTTACTTGCCCTTCCGTACATCACGACCAAGACATTATTTGCAACCTCCGTCTCGAGCCTTCTCGCGGAGTAGTTGTAACAGCGCTCCAATGAGGGTACGCCCCTAATCAGTCCTTCCCCTCATCACCATTGTCTACCCTCACACCTCCAAAAACGGCGACACGTCCTTGGATCCCAGCAAGAGATACCTCATTAACGGAAGGTAACTAGACGCAAATGGAAGGAACTTACTGAAACTCCTTCACCCGGGTCCCCATAACCAGCTTCGCGCCCGTGAAGGGGAACAAGACCGACCTCTCCCATCCCTTCTACATGACGAGCAGGACTATACCAGTTGACTCGTACCGTTGGCGACCTCCATACTCCGTGCCACCTAACTCACGCCTGCCTGCAACAAACCTGAGCGCCGCCTACCTGCAATATAGTGAACCTCGTGAACTTTGATGACTTTATGCGATCATGGACATGGCTCAGAGTGATAGCTGGGCGGAGGAATGTTGTGACGGAGAGCGGCAGTGGGATGGTGCCTGGTCAGTCTTACTTCCACCGTCGCTACACTATTCTCAAACATTTCCCATAATAGCGGTAGGGTCAAATACGGTGAACCCGCTAATGCTCATCCTATTTCGGAATCCTTCCCTTCGATCACATGTCCTCCTGTGTTTATAATTGTACCCGAAGAAAGAGAGGCTTCTTTAGCCGATGGGAACTGGGCAGGAAATGGGACGACTTACCGGAACCTCAGTCACTCTCCGCCTCACTCATTATCCACCCCGCCATGCCAATATTAACGATTAACGATGGGGAATGCATCGGATAGAATCTACTATCTTGTACGTGGCGACCTTTACGGCTGTGTTCGACGGCACCGAGAACGCCGGATTGGGAGGAGAGAATGGGCAGCGAGGAGCGGGTCTGTGTAAATGGCGAAAAACCGATGGGATTGGACTTGGACTCGCGTGGTCAGTGGTTTACTTCGTCACTTCACCCTATTTCCTTACTGATTACATGTCCCGTGTATTCTAGACAAAGACATCATCGTTAGCGAGTATGTAAGAGCAAGGCCCATCATACCCCATTCCTTCACGACCAGGAGTGCCCCCGGCTGGTTATGTTGAATCGTACTTTTGGCGATCTCGGCACTCAGCACTACGAACGTCTTATGTGGGAAGAAGAATCGTCGGTTCAACTGGTATGGAACCGCGACGATGCTGAAGTCGATCAGAAGCATACAATATTTTCATCCTCTCTCATGTGCATGGCAAATGGGTTCACCGAAACTATAAATGGATCCTTTTTCATCCCAACAATCTTCATGCTCTCTGCCGACTTCCTCGATCTAGCCACTCAACTTATCACGTTATAGGTCTCATACCAGGGTATACACGATGAGCTCGATGGAGCGCTCATCGTCCGGAAACTGCACTAACCGATGCTCTATTCCCATTTGAAATGTCAGTACGTTCTTGGTTTGTGATGATCAATATGATGCTAACCTTACTGTATCAACAGAGGGAGAAGTAGGCGATGTTGGCGTGTAGCATCGTTATCCGAGTCACCGTGATACGTTAATCGTAGCACTCTGTCCTTCTGCTTCATGAGTACGCAGTCCTGAGGGCACGACGAAGATGAACGGCAGGATATATGCGAGCTCCGGTAAGTCGGCGCGTTGTTGTTCCCATTCCATACTGTTAGGGTATAATACCCGCAGCTGGTGTTGGAGGGAAGTATCAACTACCAGGTACGCAACTTCCCACTGCTGCTCTCCACCATGAAATCGCTGACTGATTCCTCTGACCATCTCCTGTCCCCACCCGAACTCTACTATTCGTCTTCATGCTTTTCGATCTCGTACTAGACACTCAATCAAAATTGAGGTTCCACGTGCAGTTTCTGACGTAGGCGGCGTTCAAGTGGGTATGTGTTGCAATTGGTTCAAGATGTAAAGATCAAGCTATCCCTCTAACTGACAAACATACCAGGACTCCCAAGTACCCGAGATTGAGAGGTATACTTGGGATAAGCACAATCAAGGACAAGTGAGGATTGTAGAGAGGCGCACCATGATACTAGGTGAGTACGACTGAAAACTAGTTCGAGTGTAAATCGGGTTGCATACATCTCCTCTTCTACCTCAAAAACCCTCCGCCCACGTGTATATATATCCAATGGCTCATGGCCAGTATGTGCCTCAACCTATCTATTCCGACGGTACTCTGAGTCGCATACTTGTTTCCTCCCTTGTTTCTTCCTCGTACCCGTCCCAGCAACCAATGTCAGGAATTATATTTCGTATCGTTCCTTCACCGCATCCATCTCAGGAAGTTGTTGCAGGTCTACTATCTAGGCATTGTGCTTGGGGGTACTATTATCAGGTTGTGCTGTCGCGCTTTCTAATATTTTCCTTTATGCGTGTCAAGTTTCGTCCACCGCGGATAGTAACGACCGCTTCCAATTTCACATCATCTAGTCGCGTTGGTATCTTGGCCGTACTTTCTCAATACCTCACGTCTTATTCGACCGAGACTCTCTGGATATCGTTCGAACAACCCATGTGGCTGGCATGTCCGTACGCAAGCTGATATAGATGCCCAACCTGCGTATTTCGTTGGTCTCTCCACTTTAACGAAACATGTGGCCTCATTCATTCTCGCCATAAGAAGCTCTATCGATATCGTTCATACCTAATAACCTTAACATGAAACTAGAGCCCCTTGTTCGATGTTAATAGTATTAAAGGAGCTCTCCCTGCCCCATCACGAATCGATGGATCTCCGCAGCCAGTATAGTGCTCGCTGACAAAATAATTTCCACCTCTTTCAAGTTGCCAAATACCGGTTCGCCACTACTCATAGCAGAAAGTGTGGTATCGAGCGGCCGCCAGAGTTTCGCGAGAGATTTCCCGGATGTGTGGATTTTGGTGATGCAATGATATTCGAGGGTCATTTTTTCGAGGATGTTGGGACGACTGGAGAGTTGGAGTAGGAGGAAGAGTGTTTGGGCGAACGGTTTTTGGGGGGGGCTTATGTTTCGAAAGGTGATACTGAAGTGGAGAGAGCGGAGGTGGTGGAGTGTGGATATGTTGATTGGGCCGAGGGAGGAGGCTGGCGAATAGTTATCAGCGATTGTCGTGGAATGTTGAACGAGTTACTCACAGAAATGGATTGGCGGTAACCAAGCAAAGCTCGTGTATGCCTGTCCGATTGGGGAAATAATCCCCATAAATTTCTTGTTGATGCCCCCGAAAACTTGTTGCCCCCAGGTTGCGCCCCAGATATTTTCAGTGCCCGCAATTATATTTTAGTAGTGCCCCAGAATATATCTGTGCCCCGAATAACTTTTAGCATGCCCACACACATTGTACAAGTGCCCGAATGTTTATCTAGCCGCCCCAATTTTTTTGGTTGTTGCCCGCAAACTTTCTTAGGTTGCCCGCAAACTTCTTAGGTTGCCCGCGAATTTCTTAGGTTGCCCGCAAATTCTTAGGTTGCCCTTAAACTTTTTAGTTGCCCCCCTGAAGAAACTTTCCTGTTTTATCCTTGCCTCTATCAAAATCATTGTACCCCCAGAATTTATTTGCAGTACCCGAATTTTATCATCTGTGACCATTTTAGGCATGCCGGGATGCCGTGATTAGGTAAATGATCTGTGATGGCACCACCGGCACTGTAATCGGCATAGCAATCGGAGTTTGAACCACCATTTTCTGATACGATAAGGTATCGCAACCGGTCCGGTAGCTGATTAAGTAAAGATGGCACCCTGAGTTTGGTAAAAACAATCATTATATTTTTTAAGTAAACGAATGTAGCGTAGTTGGAACAGATTATGTGATAACTAAAAGAGTGATAGTAAGATATTCCCCACATTATGGTGCCCCAAGTAGAGGGCATGGAAGGCAACCTAGACTCGCCAGGGGTTATTTTCGTCGTCAAAGTTCATTGACCATGAAAAACTGTTCTTGATGGCATCAACGCCATTGTGGGGCAGAGTTGGAGCATCAGTGACTACATCCGGAGCACCTGGTTGTTCATCATCTAAAATATAATCAGAATAAAATATTACAGAGAGACGGTGGGCATGCCTGTAGAAATGCTGATCACATCCCGCTCAACCTCATCCTCGCTCTTAGCCCTGGCATGTCGACGTGGACGCTGCGAAAGAGGAAATGGAATAGAATGCATCAATGGGCTGGACCTTTCGCTATCACTAGAAGGATCTTCGATATCCGAGCTCCCATTGGACTTTGAATCCTGCGTTGAAGAAACACTTGGACGCCATTCATTGAGAGTCGTCATAGGAACACATTCCCGTGTCACTAAAAATAGTAAGTTACTACACACCACATATTGAGTAAAAGGCTTACCAAGATACAGATACCGGTCCTTTATCCCAGACTTGCCCTTAGCAAGCTGACAAGCTTCAATAACGGCTTTTCCAGTTGGTAGCCGTTGATCGTCTGAGTAGACTGCCAGGGTTTTTTGATGGGGAGATTTCATGCAAATGAGCCATGGTGAGGTGGTGGAGTTGTAAGGGTCAGAATCGCAAAGCCAGTCAAAAAGCCTGGGGAAGAGATTTCGAAGCTTCTCTTCAACGGTTGCATAGCCATCGGTGGAACAAAACTCAAATCCAGCAGGGTCCATGACACACAGTCCAGACTGCTTCATTCCAGTGAGCGTCATTGGGGATATGTCGGCATTGGAACGAAGGCAAAAGACAGGAGGAAAAGACGTCGGAGATTGGGCTGTTAGTGAGTTCTATATGGGTAAAAAGTGTTAGAATATAAAATGACGCCCATGAAATACTAGGATACATACTTTCTTAACTCCAACCACCAAGAACACAATCGTTCCAACAAAAAATGCCTCTGAGTCCTAAAATAAAATAAAACCAGATTCGATCATGAAGATAGAAATAAGAGGCAAATACCGGCTTATCTGCATGGGATTGAGTGCTCGAACTACCCTGGGGCCCTTTCGAAGAGCTAGTAGACTTAAGTCCATGATTAGTCTCCTCACGGGCTGCAGTAAGGTTTGAATTGTTGATCAGAGATTCAAAGCTAGGCAAACCCTTGGATTCGGAACCAGATTTTGAGGCTTTAGCAATCGCAACCTCCTTGACGCGCACAGGGGAGCGGCGACGAGACTTCTTCTTGGTTGATGGGCCATGGTCCGGGACATCCTCGGCAGAAGAAGCAGATGAGGATACATTGCCAGTAGCCTTTCGTTTTCCCTTGTGAGAACCAGGCATGAGGCAGGGAAGGACAATGGAAAGAGGATTTCGGTGGAAAGAGCAAGGGGGGGGGGGGAAATCTATATGAATGATCTTCGTTGGAGTGCTCAGCTTATATAGAGAAGGAACGTGATTTTTAAAATACTTTATTATGAGCTAGCTAAGATAGAATTCATCGCATAAAGTCCCTGTGCCCAAAGCTTTACTCGTGGCTTCCAGACCTGGCTACGGAGTTCAATTAAGTGACCTTTTCTTCATAAACCAATACTGATTTCCTCCTGCTCATCAAATCCATTCACATCTAATTCATCCGGCGTCACACCGAAACCAGAGGGGAGATTGCCACTATCTGTCAATATTTTGAGACCACGTTCAAACAACGATAATTGTTGTTGATCGAATGGGCAGGATCCGGAAGGGACTGGGACAGCCTCATGATGAATATTAGAATCAATTTCCTTCGGCTAATGGTCAAATTATGTCGAATAATTTTATGAACAACGTACCTCGGTACCAAGCCCATGATCCGAGTCCACCACACCCTCAGGCTCATTTACGTTCATGTCTGTGCTGTAGCCTTCAGAGTATTCTTCATCAAGGGGGTCCTCCTCATTGTCCGATTGATCAGGATCTTCATCGTCTGAATGAAGTTCTCCGTTCTCGTGGAAATTGTAGAAGACATTGACTTCTTCTTCGGTCAAACCTTCACAATCATCATAGGTACCATGCTCCAATTCTCCCAGAAATACAAGGTCCTGATATTAAATGCAAGTCAACCTGTTGATGTGATGAATAACCAAGTGACTTACATTTGGAGAAAACCCTCCACCCACTCCAGAGATCGGATGAGAATTCCATTCGTCGCAGAACTTTTCACAGTCTTCATTAATCAACCGAAGAAACAGATAGTGCAATAACCAGCAGTGTTGTCGATCTTGCCGCTTTAGAAGGTGACATCTCTCCAGTCGAAAAAAAAATGCACGCCATTGGCGTGCAAATCGCTTCCCAACCTCCAACCACAGCCGTTCAATCCGGGTATTGAATACTGAAGGACCCCACATGAAACTGGCATGATTAAGTCCACAAAGCAAGATCATCAAGATTGATACATCCCTGTTTTCACCGCCTCGATCTCCACGCACCCTTGAAGGAACACCATGTGCCAGTATCGCATCAATAAACATGTCGAGAACAGTCTCGGCTGTGTTATTCGTACTAGCACGCAGTCCTGTGATCTATTTGGATGTAAAAGGTTTGTGAAAAAAATAAGTGCGCAGGATTGCACACCTTTTGTGAATATCCATCGGTGACACCATGGATAACAATTCCCCATAATATGAGCTTGTGGTGGCCATCGATATGCCATAAAGCATTTGGTTGAGGTACTTTATATTTTGTTCGCTGTTTTTCCTTCGCAACGCGCTTCCGCATTCCCTGTCCCAAGTGATCAACGCGATCCATAGAGGCAGAAACACGCTGACGTTGAATATGCAGAGAATGCATGGCACGTAGATGTCCAATAACATAAGCACGCCCTCCGGTAGGATTCTCCTGACGGTACTCCTGAACCAAGTCATCAAGATCACTATCACTAATATCAGAATATCCTGTCTCGATGCCTAGTTCTTGTCGTTGTGTCCTGAGAGTTTTTCGATCTATGCCCAAAATGTCGGCTAAAATAGCAGTAGAAATGTTTCGTCCCTTTTGGAACACCTCATGAAGAACCCCTGGGTCAACATTTTTCCTGGGTCGGCCACGCTTTCCCGTGTGCACTGTATGGATCAGTTGAGGGACTGATACATTGGAAGCCGACCTAAAAATGACACCTTCAATTTACACAATAATGGCCATGATATTTTTTACGTACTCATCTTTTGCCGATGTCCATGCATCATCAACAAGAGCCAAGAGCGCTGTAAACTCAGTTGCGACGTCTTCAATCCAACTATGAGGTAATGATTCAGAGTCGGCCGATTCTTCCAATAATAAGAGAAGAGGGTAGGCATCCTGAATGATTGCCCTTCCATATTGCCGGAGCCGGTGCGCTTCTACGCTTCCTGAGTCCACATAAGATGATGCCGTTTGATAAATGTGGTTAAGTTGCCGGTATGCCTTGAGGATGGAAACAGACCAGGGTCTTGGGGAATGTGGAAGAGGGGAGAGGGGCATCGCATATGCATCGATATATTTTCGAAAACATTGTATATATATCCACCATCTATCATGGCGTAACCAAGTCTCAGCACCCATCACATGGCAGATCTCCCATCCAGTCAACCTCAAACATTTCACCCGGACTTTGAGCGGGAAGTCTTTATGATCGTCTTCTCTGTATGTGCTATTATTGGATCGTCGTTATCATTGATGATTCTAAAACATCACCAGGTTGATGGACAAGGCTTCAAAGTCGATGCCGCACGATTGGCTTCCCACTCCCAATTTCTTGACCAGATGATTTTCAACAACGATGGCCACATTGGTGAATCCAGGGAGGGCACAATCAGCAACCCAATCATCGTTGAGGGATGTACTTCCACGGCTTTCGCCAACTTTTTGGGGTGGCTGAATCACAAGTACGTCAGTTTTAACACTCATATCAATCACCTGGTGCTTATACATTTTATATTTGGCAAAGCTCCTGGGCAGCCCCCCGATTGGAACATCGCCAACAGCTCCTTGATATCCTCCATATCTCCCATATGTGGGAAATCATGCCGGGAATTAACTTTGCCACACGTGAACTCCTCATGTTCGATTTGCAACCAGCACACTGTCTCTACCTCGCTAGACGCTATAACCTGGTTGATTGGATTCCCGCTGCTGTCCGAGTCCTTCTCTCAATCCCTCTAGATCGATATCACGATGGAGTCAAGATGCCATTGGATGTGGAGCTCTATATTCTCATTGCCAATGCCAAGGAATCCATTGCCCTGGAACGGCGGTGTGTCGGTAACTTTCCTCCTTTTCCAAAAGACTTTGACAACGGCCCTTTCTGCGAGCAACATAGTCAATGCAAGAAAGTCTTTGCAGAGAAATGGTTCTTTATCATTTCTCGTCAAATCCATCAAATAACTGAACCGCTGGCTTTGTCTCGTATTCCTGCGGCACTTGATAAGATAGACCATCACGGCATGAACCCGGAGTGTTGGAAGTCTATCCTTGATTGGTTGAAGGATGGTGGTGCTTTTCAACTCCAGAAAGAGGAGCAGTTAATTCAGGGGGCTATAACAGCAGTCCGTACCTTGTTTGAGTAGTCGACATGCACTTGTCTTGGACTCATCGTGAAATACATACTTGTGATCTTCCTCCAACAGTGCAGCCACAATGAGTTATTTAATTTTTACATTTAATTGGAGTTGTACTTCAAGGCGTAAATACAATACATATCTATGATCTAATGGCGGCCAGAACCCCTCACAAGACGAGTATGTGTGGGCATGAGAAGGTGCGAGGCAGCGGGTGTGGGTGAAATACGCCGCTGCTGCATTTGTGGGGACACGTGAAGGTATAAGGGACAAACATACTCAGGTATCCTTCACTTCCATCTACACCTGCCAATACCTTGCCCACCACCGCCGAGTTCGTGTGCCTGCGGAAGACGCCAGCGAGGGGGAATGATGGGGGCGGCAAGTGTGGGCGAAATGCACACCACCGTGTTTGTGTGCCTGCGGAAATGTGTCGGCAACGAGTAAGGCGGCGGGTGTGGGCGGAATACGCCGCCGCCGTGTTTGTTTGGGGATGATGATGCAGCGGGTGAACGACGGCAAAGGTGGGAGTATATCTTCGCCGTCATGTTCGAATGGCCATGACAAAACGTGGGGCAGCAGAAAGGACGGCGAAGGTGGGAGTAATCCCTCGCCGTCGTGTTCGAATGGCTGCAAGAAGACATAGGGGGCAGAAAAGACGGCGAGGATGGGAGTAATCCCTCGCCGTCTTGTTCGAATGGCTGCGGAAGGCGTAGGGGGCAGAAAAGACGGCGAGGATGGGATTAATCCCTCGCCGTCACGTTTGAATGGCCGCGGAAGGCATAGGGGGACAGATAATGCCAAAGGTGGACAGCGAAGGTGGGCAGAAACGACGGCGAAGGTGGGAAGAAGCCTTCACTGTCGTGTTCCTGCATGCGCAGAAGGTTGGTAGCCAGAGACGACGGCGAAGGTGGGCATAAGCCTTCGCCGTCGCATTCCTGTATCCGCAGGAAGGTTGGGCAGACATGACGGGCGTTGGGCATAGGTGCTCGCTGACGGGTTCGTGTACCGGGGAAGGTGGGGAGGGGCAGGGGCCATAGATGACAGGCATAGGTCCTCGTCGTTGCGTTCGAAACCGTCGTTGCCTGCCGGAAGGTGTCGGCAACGAGTAAGGCGGCAGGTGTGGGCAGAATACGCCGCCGCCATGTTTGTTTAGCTGTGGGAAGGTGGGAGGGATAGGCAATACACGCACCTTGTGGGTCCCCCTCTGACAGGGCCTCCCGGTTGGCATATGTCCTCGTCGTCGCGTTCCAGACCCTCTTCGTCACATTCGAAACCCTCGTTGTCACGTTCGAAACCCTCGCCTGGCGCCGTCATGTTCATTAGCCACAGGAAGGTGCAAGAAACAAAAAATAAATGTACCTCTCACGCAGAGGGGCAGTGGTGTGCTGGTGTTGCTGTGAGATGCGAGTGAGAGAAACCCGCCGCCGGCGCAGAACCATCTGCATTCTGGCTGCCGGAACCACTCACAAGAGGGCTCCTGGCATGGCGCGCACTTCAGGTGAGTGCACATCCGTTTGCCATTGGGCGTCTGGACACGGTGACAGCGAGGGAGGATGATGGTGGTTGAAACACAAACCAAGTTGCCAAGTTTGGAAGATCAACATTGATCATGTGATCACATGACCTCGGACGGATGCAGAGAACAAAAAGGATTCCCTGGAAGGGAATTTAATCCGATGATTTGGCGTTAGATCAGAAATAGGGTAACTAGATAAACGAAGCACTTGCTTCAAAAAATTTTCATGGCTTCCGTTCCTCCCTCCACACGTACGCTATGACAAAGGACCTCTGCGTCTGCGCGTACTCTACAACAAGGAACTCCCAATGTAACAAATGTTACCCAATCTTTTAAGAATACGTGCGGAGCACGTGCCATTTTTAATGAATGCCTTCCTTATGGTGTACTTAACATGTAGTTAAGATTTCAGCCAAAGTTGGTTGGTTGTGGCTCAAGAGGTAAGCAGAATTCAAAAAAACTATACCCTCTTCCCTTTGCATGTAATTTGGCTCAAAAAGCTCAAATCTGAAGAGATTTTTGAAATCCGCCCAGTAGTTATGGAGTTACCATAAAAGGAAATTTGGGGGGGGGGGGCCAAAAGCTTGAGGAATTTTTTTTGAAAAAGATGCGCAATGACCTGTTGTGTGCAAAAGAAATTGAAAAAATGGGGGTAAATCTTTTTCCCACGAAACACTAAAACGAGTATAAGTCCTCAACCAGTTATCCTACAAAAATTCTGAAGGCAGATTCAGAATCCCAGACCCATTTTACACCTAAAAAGGACCTTGTGTACTTTTTCTGGGTTCTGCTTACCTCTTGTTGTGGCTGCGCTATGACATGAATGAGTCAGACTCACGGCCTTGAACAGTGCGCGCCGCTTTGTTTGCCTTTATTTTTTTCACACTGGCCAAGGGCTGATTCTTCCATTCCCTAACCCACAGTCCACCTGTATAAGTTTTTTTTTTTTACGAATGCCTTCCTTATGGTGTACTTAGCATGTAGTTAAAATTTCAGCCAAAGTTGGTTGGTTGTGGCCGCGCTATGACATGAATGAGTCGGACTCACGGCCTTGAACAGTGCGCGCTGCTTTGTTTGCCTTTGTTTTTTTGGCAATGGCCAGGTGCTAATTCCTCCATTCCGTTACTCATAGTCCACCTGTATAACTTTTTTTTTCATGAATGTCTTCCTCACAGTGTACTCAATATATATTTAAATTTTTAGCCAAAGTTGGTTTGTTGTGGCTGCGCTATGAGATGAATGAGTCGGACTGCCTGCAACGAGTTGTTGCTTACATAAATTTATCGAACCTATTTTTTACTATCCGAGGTCCCTGGCAACGGCAACACACGCCGACACTGATGGTTGGGCTTTCCCATTCCAAAAACGAGCTTGACAGTCCGGTGTTCCATAAATACACAGCGATGGAGTTGGTGAAGCGAGAAATCGCCCCTCACTATGCCAGTGGAAATGCTGTTTTTACAATTAACAGGGAGAGGATGGGGCCCGGACATGTGAGTCATGATAATTCCCTCTATTTAGTCTACTAAAAGGATGATCCAGTGGTGCAGTGGCTGCCGTGATGGAGGGACCGTCGTCCTTTGTAACACTTGCAAAATCATTTCCATGTGCACCGTTTGTATCGATTTTGGAATGATCAACACCGAATTTATCAACTTTACTTGCCCACCATGTTTCTTGGGCATCAGTAAAAAATCTAAAGATGAACCATATGTAAGTCGATCATCAAATTATTTGATTAAATTATATTCAAGCCAATTCTAGAACTTTGATATTCGTGCAGTCTCAACTTCCAGAGAGACATGGCCGAAAATTCTTACCACCCCTGTGGCCATCATCTCGATCCATTTGGAGGGGATGAGCGATGTACCTGCTCGCATGGCATATCATCACTTGCACTCTTGGCTCTATGGGAATGTTATTCACGTCGAGCTCAATTTTAATCTTGATGCTTCCTACGAAGATTTTGCGACCCGATTGAACACCATGCTGGCTTCATTCGAAACTGGTGGTGATTTTCAAGAGTATATTATTTTCTGTTTTATTCTTTGCGATATTGATTTTTTCCCGGTAGATGGACCCAATTCTTTGTCTTCATTACGACCCATTCTGACCCCAGAAATGGTTACTTGCACATTGGCCCAAACAATGTTGGAGCTGTTCCCGCAAGCAAGGTCTGGTCTTTATTAATTTATCTATTCTAAATTTCTAAATATAGGTCCAGCTATTTGGAGCAATTTTTACCAATCGGTTCAAGGCCATTTTAAGCCATGGAAGAAGGAAGAATCTCCTCAGCCTCTTATCCTGCGGGGCCCTTTCAAATGACAAAGATTCAAGGATGGCGATATTGTCCCTTTCCAACTTGTATGTTTTCATTTCTTGATAGGAATAATGTTATTTGATGTTTCTCTCCCAGAAAAATATTTGATTACATTCTCGCGTTTTCTCAGGACGACTTTCAGCCTGCAGCAACCCACCATTTCATTATGTCCTGGGCCCTTACATACTATATATTTGATCGACGAAAGATCAAATATCTCCTTCTGGACCAGCAAGCCCTTGGGGCCCATACGGATATCATCCAATTTCACAAGGGCGAAATTACAATATTTCGATGGACACATGCGGGTGCACGCCCCATGGGGGTGGGTATAAACAAGCAATGTCCTCAATGCAAGCGACTCAAAACCAGGTCTCCCAAGCAACTGCCGAAAAAGGTTTATTTTACAACGGTAATTTTGCATTGCTCTGGTTGCAAGCAGGAAACTGTCTATGAGATGCCCCCTGAGTGGAATTGGGTTAGTAAGCCTGCTCCCAAGGGGGAGGAACGGGGGGCATGGATTTTTCATGTTGATGTAGCCGTCCAAGCTCAGCCCAGCTCCATGGATACAACATAGTAATTTTTTTTCACCCTCCTCGAAGTTTGGCCTGACGTTCAACCGTTGTATTAAAAAAAATCTTTCAATATTCCAACATTCAACTGTCATACATATGTCATTAGTATTCCAATTTCATGTCGCTCCGCCCATATGTGAGACTAAGTGTTGTGAGCTACAAGCTATGAAAACGTAAGTGAGTTGTTTGAAGCCTTGCGACCTTATCTTATCTTATCTTATCTTATCTTAACAGGCGTTCCTAATTGTCTACCACAGTTGTCAATAATATTCTGCACCAGAAGTATTTGGTTTACTCAGCCCGGCCAACATGAAGATGGAAAGTGAAATAAATAAATGATACACTAAGGGTACAGGTATGTAAGTAATCCGAAAGCAAATGATTCATTCTCTATGAGTGCTCGCCCCCTAGCCAAGGCACGACTGCGAGATCCTTAGGTTGAATGGTGACATGCTTAGCATGGATAGATGATTGGAAGCAGAGATTAGTCTAGAAACATATAGTCAGAAAAAAAATAACAGAAAACGAGCCATACCCTGAAGTCCTGAGCGATTTCACGAACAAGTCGTTGGAAAGGGAGCTTGCGAATGAGAAGCTCAGTGTTTTTGGTGATGACGAATTTCACGGAGAGCAACATGTTAACAGTTCCGGGCCTGAAACGATGAGGCTTCTACTAGTACACTCCACCAGCAGCAGCCTAAGCCTAATGAGAAGAGGCTACCAAAGACACAGTTGAGGATACATACAACGGTCTTGCGAGCCGAAGACTTGGCGGCGAGTTGTTAATGGGGAGCTTTACCACTGGTAGATAGTAGACTTGCAACCAGTTTGCTTGGTGCGGGCCATTGATGATTATGTTGGTGGCAGTAGTTACCCACTCAAATTGAGGTGGTTTTGCACAAAAATTGTTTTAGTGCCTCAATGATGACCTACAGTAGTGTATTCTAAAAAAAACTAAGGTATCGGTGTGAGCCAACCATGAAGGATAACTCTCGTTTGTTTGGACAGCCTGTGTTTCTCACGGGTTTCAAAAGTAATGCACTTGAAAGACGTTTATCAAGCCATCCGGCGGTCTAGATTTTTACAGATTTATTATCTATAAGTGCTACATGATGCATATACCAAGTTTTGTACAATACTGGTTGCTTGGAGGTGAGCTGTGTGATGAACTAGCACAGCGATACCTCATCATATCAGAAAATGGTGGTTCAAACTCCGATTGCTATGCCGATTACAGTGCCGGTGGTGCCATCACAGATCATTTACCTAATCACGGCATCCCGGCATGCCTAAAATGGTCACAGATGATAAAATTCGGGTACTGCAAATAAATTCTGGGGGTACAATGATTTTGATAGAGGCAAGGATAAAACAGGAAAGTTTCTTCAGGGGGGCAACTAAAAAGTTTAAGGGCAACCTAAGAATTTGCAGGCAACCTAAGAAATTCACAGGCAACCTAAGAAGTTTGCGGGCAACAACCAAAAAAATTGGGGCGGCTAGATAAACATTCAGGCACTTGTACAATGTGTGTGGGCATGCTAAAAGTTATTCGGGGCACAGATATATTCTGGGGCACTACTAAAATATAATTGTGGGCACTGAAAATATCTGGGGCGCAACCTGGGGGCAACAAGTTTTCGGGGGCATCAATAAGAAATTTATGGGGATTATTTCCCCAATCGGACTATGGCTGTCCGATTGGGGAAATAATCCCCGTATATTTTTTATTGATGCCCCAGAAAATTAGTTGCCCTCAAGTTGCCCCCGAAACATTTTCAGTGCCCACAAGTATATTTTAGTCATGCCCCAGAATATATATGTGCCCCGAATAATTTTAAGCATGCCCACAAACATTATACAAGTGCCCGAATATTTATCTAGCTGCCCCAAATATTTTGGTCACTGCCCGCAAACTTCTTTGGTTGCCCGCAAATTTCTTTGGTTGCCCGCAAACTTTTAGGTTGCCCATAAACTTTTTTGTTGCCCCCCCAAAAATCTTTGTTGTCCCCTGAAATTTTATCCTTGTCCCTATAAAAATTATTGTCCCCCCCAAATTTATTTGCAGTGCCCGAATTTTATTGTCTGTGACCATTTTAGGCATGCCGGGATGCCGTGATTGGGTAAATGATCTGTGATGGCACCACTGGCACTATAATCGGCACAGTAATCGGAGTTTGATGCATCTGTCCCCACTGATCCGGTTATCAGATTAAGTAAACAAGCTTTGCTTGCTCTGAAATAAGTTTAATCAAAGATAACTCATCTGAGGATACCCCTCCTTAGCTATTGAAGTAGGGGAAAGTATAAAAATGAGAAGAATGCAATGTGAGAATGAAGAAAAAGCGATCATAAAGGAGGGGTAGGAACATGTATAAAATAAAGTAGATAAGTGGTTAGGCAAAGCTGGGACGTCCAGTGAGACCAGAGCAGGTGCAGACAGCGCAATACCTGTTGGATATTGTATAAGCCACTATCGTAACAACTTGGTAGCTCAATGGTTTTGAGTAGTCTATATAGCCATAAGTTGCTGGTTCGATTCCAGCCCTTATCACTTTCTTTTCCAAGGTCACCTTGAATGGGTTTCCAACAATACTTCCACAGGCTTCACTATCATGAACTACCATCTAAAATGACTTAGCGAGCTGCTAGCAGCCATGACTGAGAGCAGCAGCTCAGTCATGGCTGCTAGCAGCTCGCTAAGTCGTTTTGGACGGTAGTTCAGGTTAACTCATGGGGTCCCCTAACTGAGCAGTATAAATAGATCATAGGGCAATGCATTCTTTCACACGAGTTCTGAATATGTATACTTACCTGTTGGAATATCTGGAGGATGTGCGAGCATGTGCAAAGTCTAAAACTTAAATGTTACTAAAGTCCAATTAGCTGAGTTTGGTAAAAACCAATCATTATATTTTAAGGTAAATGAATGTAGCGTAGTTGAACAGATTATGCGATAACTAAAAGAGTGATAGTAAGATATTCCCCACATTATGATGCCCCCAAGTAGAGGGCATCGAAGGCAACCTAGAGCCAAGGGTTATCTTCATCGTCAAAGTTCATTGACCATGAAAAACTGTTCTTGATGGTGTCGACATCATTGTGGGGTGGAGTCGGAGCATCAGTGACTACATCTGGAGCACCTGGTTGTTCATCGTCTAAAATATAGTCAGAATAAAATATTACAGAGAGACGATTTGCATGCCTGTTGAAATGCTAATCACATCCCGCTCAACCTCATCCTCACTCTGAGCCCTGGCATGTCGACGCGGGCGCTGTGAAAGAGGAAAGGGAATAGAACGCATCAATGGGCTGGATCTTTCGCTATCGCTAGAAGAATCTTCTATATCTGAGCTCCCATTGGACTTTGAATCCTGCTTTGAAGAAATGCTTGGACGCCATTCATTGAGAGTCGCCATAGGAACACATTCCCATGTCACTAAAAATAGTAAGTTACTACATACCATATATATTGAGTAAAAGGCTTACCGAGATACAAACATTGGTCCTTTATCCCAGACTTTCCCTTAGCAAGGTGACAAGCTTCGATAATGGCTTTTCCAGTTGGGAGCCGTTGATCGTCTGAGTAGACTGCCAGATTTTTTGATGGGGAGATTTCACACAAATGAGCCATGGTGAGGTGGTGGAGTCGGAAGGGTCAGAATCGCATAACCAGTCAAAGGGCCTGGGGAAAAGCTTTCGAAGTTTCTCCTCAACAGTTGCATAGCCATCGCTGGGGCGAAACTCAAATCCAGCAGGGTCCATGACACAGAGCCCAGACTGCTTCATTCCAGTGATTGTCATTGGGGATATGTCGGCATCGGAACGAAGGCAAAAGACAGGAGGAAAAGACAACGGAAATTGTGCTGTAAGTGAGTTCTATATGGGTAAAAAGTGTTAGAATATAAAATGATGCCCATAAAATAGAACACATCCTTTTTTAACTCCAACCACCAAGAACACAATTGTTCCAACCGAAAATGCCTCTGGGTCCTAAAAAAAAATAAGAATTAGATTTAATCATGAACATAGAAATATGAGGCAAATACTGGCTTATCAACACGAGATCGAGTGCTTGAACTACCTTTTGAAGAGCTACTGGATTGAAGTCCACGATTAGTCTTCTCTTGGGCAGCAGTAAGGCTTGAATTGTTGATCAGAGATTCAAAGCTAGCCAAACCCTTGGATGAAGAGCCGGATTTTGAGGCAGCTTTAGCCATCGCAACCTTCTTGACGCGCACAGGGGAGCGGCGACGAGACTTCTTGGTGGATAGGCCATGGTCCAGGACATCCTCGGCAGAAGAAGCAGATGAGGATACATTGCCAGTAGCCTTCCATTTTCCCTTGCGAGAATGAGGCATGAGGTAGGGAAAGACAATGGAAAGAGGATTTCGGTGGAAAGAAAGGGGGGGGGAAATCTATAAGAATAATCTTCGTTGGAGTGCCCAGGTTATATAGAGAAGAAACATGATTTTTAAAATACTTTATTATTAGCTAGCTAGAATAGAATTCATCGCATAAAGTCCCTGTGCCCAAAGCTCTACTCAAGGCCTCCATACCTTGCTACGGAGTTCAATCAAGTGACCTTTTCTTCATAAACCAATATTGATTTCCTCCTGCTCATCAAATCCATCTGCACCTAATTCATCTGGCATCACACCAAAACCAGATGGGAGATCGCCACTATCGGTTAATATTTTGAGACTACATTCAAACAATGATAATTGTTGTTGATCGAATGGGCAGGATCCGGAAGGGACTGGAACAGCCTCATGGTGAATATTCAAATCAATTTCCTTCGGCTAATGATCAAATTATGTCAAATAATTATATGAACAACATACCTCGGTACCAAACCCATGATCCGAGTCCTGCATATCCTCGGACTCATTTATGTCCATAGAATCTGTGCTGTCACCTTCAGAGAATTCTTCATCAAGGGAGTCCTCCTCATTGTCTGATTGATCAGGATCTTCATCGTCTGAATGAAGTTCTCCATTCTCATGGAAATTGTAGAAGATATTGACTTCTTCTTCGGTCAAACCTTCACAGTCATCATAGGTGCCATGCTCCAATTCTCCCAGAAATACAAGGTCCTGATATTAGATGTGAGTCAACCTATTGATGTGATTGATAACCAAGCGACTTACATTTGGACAAAACCCTTCACCCACTCCAGAGATTGGATGAGAATTCCATTCATCACAGAATTTTTCACAATCTTCGTTAATAAATCCAAGAAATAGATAGTGCAATAACCAGCGGTGGCGTCGATCTTGCCGCTTTAGAAGGTGACATCTCTCCAGTCGGAAAAAAAAATGCATGCCACTGGTGTACAAATCGCTTCCCAACCTCCAACCACAGCCGTTCAATCCGGGTATTGAATACCGAAGGACCCCACATGAAACTGGCGCGATTAAGTCCACGAAGCAAGATCATCAAAATCGATACATCCCTGTTTTCACCACCTCGATCTCCTTGCACCCTTGAAGGAACACCATGCTCCAGTATCACATCAATAAACATGCCGAGAACAGTCTCGGCTGTGTTATCCGTACTAGCACACAGTCCTGTGATCTGTTTGGACATAAAATTTTTGTAAAAAAAATATTCAGGGTCTAATTCCGAACCTTTTGTGAATATCCATCAGTTACACCATGGATGACAATTCCCCATAATATGAGCTTGTGGTGGCCATCGATATGCCACAAGGCATTTGGTCAAGGTACTTTATATTTTGTTCGCTTCTTTTCCTTCCCAATCTGCTTCTTCATTCCCTGTCCCAAATGATCAATGCGATCGATAGAGGCACTGACACGTCGGCATTGAATACGCAAGGAATGCATGGCACATAGATGTCCAATGACATAAGCACGCCCTCCAGTAGGATTCTCCTGACGGTACTCCCAAACCAAGTCATCAAGATCACTATCACTAATGTCAGAATATCCTGTCTCTATGCCCAGTTCTTGTTGTTGTTTCCGGAGAGTTTTTCGATCTATGCCCAAAATATCGGCTAAAACAGTGGTAGAAATCTGTCGTCCCTTTTTGAATGCCTCATGGAGAACCCTTGGGTCAACATTTTTCCTGGGTCGACCTCGCTTTCCTGTGCGCAGTGTATGGACAGGTTGAGGGACTGATACATTGGAAGCTGATCTAAAAAATGACACTTCCATTTACGCAATACCAGCCATGATATATTTTACGTACTCATCTTTTGCTGATATCCATGCATTATCAACAAGAGCCAAGAGCGCTGTAAACTCAGTTGCAACATCTTCGATCCAACTAAGAGGTAATGATTCAGAGTCTGCTGATTCGTCCAATAATAGGAGAAGAGGGTAGGCCTCCTCAATGATCGCCTTTCCATATTGCTGGAGCCGGTGTGCTTCTATGCTTCCTGAGTCCACATACGATGCCGCCATTGCCGGTATGCATTGAGGATGGCAACAGACCAGGTTCTCAGGGAATGTGGAAGAGGGGAGAGGGGCATTGCATACGCATCAATATATTTTTGAAAACATGGTATATATATCGCCATCTATTATGGCGCAACCAGGCCTCATCACCCATCACATGGCAGATCTTTCATCCAGTCAACCTCGAACGTTTCACCCGGACTACGACCAGGAGGTATTTATGATTGTCTTCTCTGTATGTGCTATTATTGGATCACCGTTATCATTGATGATTCTGAAACATTATCAGGTCGATGGGCAAGGCTTCAAAGTCGATGCTGCGTGATTGGCTTTCCACTCCCCATTCCTTGACCAGATGATTTTTCAGAATGAGGGTCACATTGGTGTATCCAAGGAGGGCACAGTTGAAAACCCAATCATTGTTCATGGATGTACTTCCGTCGCTTTTGCCAACTTTTTGGGATGGCTGAATCACAAGTACGTCAGTCATATCAGTCATATCAGTTATCTGATGCTTATATACTTTATTTTTGGCAAAGCTCCTAGGCAGCCCCCCGATTGGAGCATCGACAACAGCTCCTTGATATCCTCCATATCTCCCATATGTGGGAAATTGTGCCGGGAATTGACTTTGCTGCACATAAACTCCTGGGGTTCAATTTACAACCAGCACACCGGCTCTACCTTGCTAGACGCTATGGTCTGGTTGATTGGATTCCTGCTGCTGTCCGAGTTCTTCTCTCAACCCCTCTGGAGCGATATCATGATGGAGTCGAGATCCCATTTGATGTGGAGCTCTATATACTTATCGCCAAGGCCAAGGAATCCATTGCCCTGGAACGACGGCGTGTTGGTAATTTTCCTCCATTTCCAAAAGACTTTGACAATGGTCCTTTCTGCGACCAGCATAGTCAATGCAAGAAGGTGTGGACCGAGAAGTGGTTTTTTATTATTTCTCATCAAATCCATCAAATAACTGAACCCCTGGCTTTGTCTCATATTCCCGCAGCACTCGATAAGATAGATTATCATGGCATGAACCCAGATTGTCAGAAGTCTATTCTTGATTGGTTGAAAGAAGGCGGTGCTTTTCAACTCCAGAAAGAAGAGCAGTTAATTCAGGGGGCTATAAACGCAGTCTGTACCTTGTTCATGTAGTTGGCGCACACTTACTTCATTGTCTTTGACTTATCATTAGACGGGCGGGAAGTCCACCATGAGTTATATATGTCGTGTTCATGTGATGATTTCATAATCACATGTGGAGTCCAATTTAAGACTGATCAGATAAAAGCCAATTCTCAATCTCATCTCTCACCCACACCCCCATGTCCGCATACAAGAAGACTCATCGCACGAAACCCTGGGATCAAGGTATGCATCTTTTATTTCCAGTTTACAACTTCAATATCCCTTGATGGGCTCCCCTATCGGTGTTGCAGTCATGAAATGGCAATAGCAGATCAAATCGTCTGTTATCAATATGAAGGAGCCTCCATATGGAGCGTCTGAACTGATGCTTCATAGTCCAGCTGTACCGTGTTTGTGCGATCCACTTGAGCATGTTGATCATCTAGTGAAGGGCCGTGAACTATCGTTTCCCCCCTTTCTTCTGGGGATATTTCCCAGTGTTGATTCTAGCACTTATTCAGTGGTTACAGTCTGGATACGTCATTGCATTTTTTGTCTGGATGTATGGCAATGGAGTCTTTCTCCAACATACAAGGGGGTCTCACAAGACTTTTTCTTTTCTACAATCATTTATCCTGATCGCTAACACTTATACCCCTATCCTAGATTTGCTTGACAACGGTATACCACCATTATCTCCCTTAGATGTTACTCATATTTACACGTAACTAATGAGCTCTAGATAGTACTTTAGTGTGCTCAACAATGCATATCTATAATATAGTTGAGAGATAATGAAGTACATAACTTTATGATAAGGCATGGCAGCGGGTGTGGGTTAAATATGCCACTACCGAGTTTACATGGCTACAGGAATTTGGAAAGTGTTGCTAACAAATGAGATGGCGGGTGTGGGTTGAATACACCGCCGCCGCATTCATGTGGCCACGGGAAGGTATTGCTGATGAACGAGACAGCGGGTGTGGGTAAAATACACCGCCGCCGTGTTCGTGTGGCGGCGGGATGGTGTTGAGATTGAGTGAGGCGGCGGGTGTGGGTGAAATACGCCGCCGCTGTGCTCGTGTATCCGCGGATGGTGTTGGGATTGAGTGAGGCGGCAGGTGTGGGTGAATACGCTGCCGCCGTGCTTGTGTATTCACGGGATGGTGTTGGCATTGAGTGAGGCAGTGGGTGTGGGTGAAATACGCCACCGCCGTGCTTGTGTATCCGCGGGATGGTGTTGGGATTGAGTGAGGCGGCAGGTGTGGGTGAATACGCTGCCGCCGTGCTTGTGTATCCGTGGGATGGTGCTGGCATTGAGTGAGGCGGTGGGTGTGGGTGAAATACG
>Ga0307513_10001849_pt1 | contig 30064 bp, 30 predicted proteins | sample 15_EM_MG_FD_202174 | JGI IMG/M metagenome (GOLD analysis project Ga0307513, IMG submission 202174) | Populus trichocarpa ectomycorrhiza microbial communities from riparian zone in the Pacific Northwest, United States - 15_EM | ecosystem: Host-associated > Plants > Roots > Unclassified | place... | reverse complement strand
AACATGTGCTAGGACGTTGGAGTTGCCTCTCCTAGTAAGGCGCGTCGTATATTCCTTTTATTTTGTCTCAACTGGGGGCTGAGTTTGCGGTGTTTTCCCCTCGCGTAGCTCAGAAAGGAAATTCCAACGTCCTAGCACATGTTTCTTCTATTCGAGTTCTTACGGTACTCGAGTACAGCCCTGGGTATTACGGATGACTTCATAATACTGTACCATGCAGGTTCAACCATCCCCGGATGTCAATTGAAGTCTAACTTGAGATTAATTCGTTCCCCGGGCAAGTCTTAGCGCGAGTTGTGGTTGGTGGATTACGATCGGAAATCTGTGGCCATTATAGGAATGTTATCTACCGTACTGTAACTTACTGCGACGGTCGAGAGGGTTGTAAGTAGGAAATATATAAGCAAGGAGGCAGAGGGAGAGGCTCCTATGCGGGTTCAATTGAAAGATACTTTTTGTCAATCACATCGCAAAGGCATCGAAGGTTTCCGCTTTGGTATCATAACATGTCACGAGCCTTATTTCTGCCGGGATTCGGAAGCTTGAGGCGGACAGTGAGGGGGGATGAACGCGGTGGGTTTACCATACCGCACTGCACTTTAATGCTTGAGCAGTTGTAGATATACCTTATTCCGGTTTATCACTGTCTAGACCCAGTCTTTGCAGGACAACATCTCCCCACCGCACGCCGTTGCCTTGGGAGCCTAATGCCCAGGTTGCGTCCTTAGTTACTCCTTACATGCCGGAAGTCGGTACCGATACTTGGGGCTACCGACATCCGTCCGCTGAGGCGAAAATCACCGAATGCCACCGGATACCGTATCGTTACTTGAGACCAATATCACATTTCTCCTCTTTCTTGTCCCGGGGACAGGAAGCTGAATGGGAATCATCCCCCGGCCCATGTCTCATTGGGTGTCCAAGTAGAAGAAAAAGAAAAATAAGAAGAAGGGTTTCCCCGACAACGGCGTCTAATTGGACGTCTCTCCGTGTATCTCTCCCTCTCCCCTCTCCCTCGTCTTTGTGCGTTAAAATTGACGGAAAAGGATCAGTTCTGAAAAGGACCCGCGGAAGAAGTCTTGGCTACCCTTGTCCTGTTCAACCTTTTCTTTTCTGTTTGCTGCTGGGACCCTAAATTCCTCCACAGAGCTTTCTAGAAACCTTTACCCCCCTCCTTTAATCCTTTCATAAAGGCGCCATAGGGGCTTTCTTTCTTTCTTTAAACTCGATCTGTTTACTTCTAGTGTGAGAGATCAACCCTTTCCTATTTGAAATCCCATTTTACTGTTCTGCCGATTCGCCAACCTCTTTACCCTCCCTTCACTTCACATTCGGGCCCCCACAGCTTTCCTCTTCCTCCACTTCATGATATTGTTGGTTGATTGTTGCTGAGAAATAAAGGAAGGAAACAAGAAATAGGCTTGGCTACAATGGACATCAACTCGCTTCTATCGCCGTCAGACGACTACTCGTCTCCGGCCAACCCCTCCGCTTCCCCACGTCCATCGTCCCGACCAGCCTTCATCGATACAGACTCCAATTCCCCGATTCACTCTGGCCACACATCCAATACCACGCCAGCCTCAAACCCCCGGCAGTCGCCGCTCAAAGTTAACGAGGCCTCCAACTCGAAAGCCTTCTCCGCGCCGGGAATGGGTGAGCCATCGGAACAAGTTCGGGATGAGGTCATGACTGGCGGAGATGATGGTGATCCTGCTGCTGCCACTGTTGCTGTTGGCGATGGCATTGGCGCGGCGTATGAAGCAGTTATGGAGGACGTGTCTGATGGTGACGAAAACGAGGTGGCAGCACCCGTGCTTTTGTCGGACGATGATTACACGCGCATCGCCGAGCTTTTGGTTTCCATCACCAACCGGCCGTATCAATATGAATCCCACGTGGAGTATATTTCCCTCTTGCGTCGTGGCTTCCTCGCACACCAGGCGGATCCAGCAGTGGCGAAACCGTACCCCCTCGCTACGGACCTGCAGAAGGCTCGCGAAGACATGATCGAGAGGTTTCCGTTGAACGAGACTATGTGGGCTGAGTGGATTGCCGATGAGATATCCATTTGTGGTGGTCTCGAGGAGCGTCTTGGTGTCATGGAGCTTTGTGCTAAGGCTGTTGAGGAGGAGTCTGCTAGTGTCAGGTTGTGGAAGACTTATGCTGAATATATCGAATCTCAGTATTCTCTAGGGAGGGATGGGGATGCTGTTGGGAAGGGTAAGGCTAAGGTGGTCCTTAGCGAGGAGGAGGAGATTACTTTGAAGGGGTCCTGTACGTTGGAATTGGTTGTCGAGACCTATCGGCTGGGCTCTCTTGCTACTAAGGACAATGTTGCTGAGAGCCATGTGCTTTGGAATAAGTATCGCGATTTGGTGATGATGGACTTGGAAGCCAACCCAACGTGAGTTCTCCTATGCCTTGGTCATCGTAGATAAAACTAACTAGTCGCTTAGCCCCCCCAAGGCTGAGTTTGTTCGAAGCCTCTATGTCGCTCGCCTCCAGATCCCTCACACCACCATCAGTGACACCTTCTCTGAATTTAGCACCTTCATTACCAGATATGACAACGCAAATTATGAATCTATCATGGTCAGCACCAACAAGCTATATGTCGCGGCTTTGGCAAAGTATGATGAACGTTCCAGATATGAGGATCGTCTTGCCAAGCGCGGACAAGTCTCCTTGACAGAAGAATGGAACGCCTGGGCAGAATACCTGGAATGGGAAACCTCCCAGCCGAAGAAGAAACTCGATGTAGACATGGCATGTGCACTCTATGAACGGTGCCTACTATCCTTCGGTGAACAGGCCAGAGTTTGGGAAGAATACGTCTTTTTCGCTCTTGAGAAATCACTAGGCCCTCGTGTTGATGCACTTTTGAAGCGTGCCACGAGACATTGCCCGTGGTCTGGGACGCTATGGGCCCAGTACATAATTGCTTTAGAGAGGGCGTATAGGCCATTTGAAGAGGTTTCTGAGATCAAACACACCGCCACCACTACTGGGATGCTGGATTTGGGCGGTTTGGAAGAGGTTTTGAAAGTTAACATTGCCTGGTGTGGGTTCTTGAAGAGAAGAGCGTTTGAACACGACGCCGGCGAGGATGATTTTGATATGGCGGAGATGGGGATATCAGAAGCTGTCACCGGTAGGGAATATTGTGCTCTTTTCTTTGGTTAGTCAAATATTCAACTAACATGGCACACAGAAACTGGCAAAAAGGATCCTGAGTATCGTCTTCAAAGGATTCATATCAACTTCTGTACACTTGCTAAGAAAATTGACTCCGCAAGGGAAATCTGGAAGGAGCTTGCTAAGACTCAAGGCGACTCTTATGAATACTGGTTGCGTTACTATCACTGGGAACTTTCGCATGGGCCAAAGGATAAAGATTATGCAGACTCAGCTTTAAAAACAGCTCTGAGGAAAAGTACCTTAGATTGGCCTGAGAAGATCTTAGAGACATGGAAAAACCATGTTGAAGACTTCGGAAACGTCGAGGACGTCGAGTACGCGACTGTCCGGTATCGGAAGTTTTCTAAAGAGATTTCGGAGAGGCGAGCACAGGTAAGGGGCGCTTGTGTCTGTATAATTCCATGGGTTTCTATACTAATATTAACTCTCCAGGAGGCGCGAGCAGCTGCCCTGCAGCAGACAATAACGGATCAGCAACAGGAATCAGACACACCACAGACTGATGAATCAGCTAGGGCCAGTTCTAAGAGGCGTCGAAGTGTTGCTGAGGCTGATGATTCTCAGCCCAAGAAGAAATCCAAAGCTTTTGAGACACTGGCCACGGAGAAGCCAGTTGCTCACTTGCCTCCCTTGGCATCTTCCATGACAAAGCGTGATCGCGAGAATACTACCGTGATCGTGAAGAACCTACCGCCGAATTATCCAGAGGTGCGGGTCAGACAGTTTTTTAGAGATGTAAGTTCTTCACTCCGCTCTATCGTATAAAGTCAATAGTTGCTGACATGTAACATATAGTGTGGTACGATCAATAGTCTAAAGCTTATTGTGGAGAAGGACGGAAAGACTTCAACTGCGACTGTTGAGTTTGAGAATAGGGAAGATGTTCTCACAGCTCAGACTAAAAACTTGAAGATTGTTGATGGGCACTCTATCGAAGTTCAGGTTGGGACCGGGTCAACCCTGTACGTTACAAATTTTCCACCGACTGCCGATGAGGCATATATCAGAGATCTATTTAAAGATGTGAGTTTCCTTCTATAACTCAACTACGGAAATCACTAGACTAATAGAGGCAAATTTAGTGTGGCGAGATCGTTGACGTTCGCTTTCCAAGCCTGAAGTACAACACACATCGGCGGTTTTGCTATGTTCAGTTTGCATCTTCTGATGAAGCTCAGAGGGCGACCTCTCTGCATGGAAAACAGCTTGGAGGCAAGGAGTCTCTTGTGGCTAAGATCTCGGCGCCTGATCAGAAGCACGAGCGATCTGGCGCAGTGTAAGCACCTTCGCCCCGAAGTACCGGAATTGTGACTAATCTTTCATTAAGATATGAGGGCCGAGAAGTGTATATCCGGAATATAGATTTCCAGGCACATGATAATGACGTCCAAGAATTATTCCAGACGTATGGGAGAATAGAGAAGGTCCGTTTGCCGCCTGGGCCAAAGAAGGGTACTCACAAAGGCTACGGGTTTGTGTCTTTCTCCACCAAGGTAAGCCAAAGCCCTATTCTGCAATGCAAAGCTAACAGCTCGGTTACAGGAGGAAGCCCTTGCAGCAGTAGAAGGCGCGAACAATACCCAGCTCAAATCCCGAACACTCATAGTTAGCATCGCGGACCCAAACCCCAGTAAGCAAAAAGACGCCAACGCCAACCCCTCCGCAGAAAAAACAAGAGATTCAACACCCGGCCGAAATGTGGACCGCCCCCGCCAAAAATCGCTTGGCCCAGCAAACTCCGCCACCTCTCCGCAACAACCCTCAGCTCCCCCCTTCCCCGACATCAAGAACAAGACACTCGGAATAATGAACCTCTCCGACACGGTAAACGACACCAAAATCCGCCAAATTTTCGAAAAGCATGGTCCGCTACGCAGGGTCGGCCTGCGGCCCGGCCACCAAGGCGCAATCGTAGAATACGAGTCCGTCGCCGACGCCGGAAAAGCCACCCTCGCACTCGACGGGTTTGAGCTCGCCGGCCGCAAAATCAAGATCGGGGGATTAGCGGACTTGATGCGGCAGTCTCCGGAGAGGAAAGTCACCAAAGGATTTCCTACAAATAACGGTGATAGCAAAGGCGGGGCGATCGCGTTCAAGCCCAGTCAGGTGAACGCAGGAGCGGGAGGGATGAAGGGGCAGAAGAGAAGAGCTGGCTTGGGTTTTTCGGGCGCAGTCAGAAGGAAGGACGATGCTGACAGGAAGAAAGGTGAAGACACAGAGATGGTGGATGGGCCGCCGGTCAGAGAGGCACCGAAGGCGAAGTCGAATGCTGATTTTAAGGCAATGTTTCTGCGCAGGTAGAGGGCATGGATGGATGATGGATGGGCTATAGACCAACCTCGTTGAGATGCTACCGGGTGATGTGGTGTGATGATATACCGGAAAGTGGGAATGAGTGGAACGGGGGTACTTGATATGTGACTCGTGTGTTTCTTTTTTCTTCTTCTTTTTATAGTGATCTATTGTGTGGGTGGGTGGTGGGATTTGGGTGTGGGTAATCATGGGTAATCACTCGGTGTGTTTTCGAAAAGGAGGTTAATAATATTATAGCAGTATGCTGATTGGGTGGACCTGTCGCTATTTCTGGGCATGACAAAATCGAGAGTTCTGTTCTCCCTTCTTATTTCATGCCCTGTGGGCGCGGCCGGATGACGTGATATCTTTTTTGCCAGCCTTGTTAGAAGTGGTGCAAGGCGAGCGCAGTAAGATGCTAACAACCAACGCGGCGGTCCGGTCAGTCAGTCAAGATTGATTGGTTTTTCAGAAGGCGAAAGAGATGATCTTAGGCTTTGGGGTGTTAAAGAGAAGAAAGTTGAGGGAAACATGAGTGGCCCGCTACGCTGTGACGACTAGAATAGGTGGATTACTGGGTAATAACCCTCGTCCTGGGTGTAACCGGCGGGCATGGCATGCTGGAAGAGATGTTCATGACTTGTCACTCGCTCTATATCAAGCTCCTTAACTCTTTCCAAAATTAGCTTAGCAGGAGGGGATGGCATGGTTTCGTCAGATGTATAGTAGTTGTCTACGCAGATTGTAATGGACTGGATATTAGCGGAGCCTAGAAAATCTCATTTGTAAATATCTACATGCATGACGGGAATATACCTATTTCGGATCACAGAGTATTCGATAGTGATGTGCTTGCGCTTCATAAATCTCATCCATCAATCCTCCAAGAACTTTGAGCAGAGTATGGCCGTCGCAACGCTAACCTATCTTGTCTCAACAATTACCCAAAATCACAAGATGGCTGCACCGTAATTGGGGAAAGAGAAAGAAAGAAGAAACTCACATTCAATGAATCCACCGAACTATGTGTACCGGACCCCTTTTCTAGACTAACACAAAACTTGGCTAGCTTCTTTAAAAATGGCCGGAGACCCTCCCCCTCGTTGCCTACGAGCAGCACTACGGGACCCTCCTTAACTGCCCCAACCACTTCGGACGCATTGATGTACCGACCTCTACGGGCTTGGTTCTTCGTTGGCGGTGGGATGGCGGCGTAGACGGCCCAGCCGTTTTCCGTGGACTGGGTTATCATGCGTTCGCTTTTTGCGTGCTCGAATATTGGGAGGAGCTCTGCGGCCCCGGCGGAGGCCTTTAGACAGACGGGAGAGAGGGGGGAGCTGGTTGTTGTCCAATGTTAGAAGATGTAATGTGGGGAGGGGCTGAGTGTATATTACCAGTTTCTGGTTGTGATGGTCACAGCATCTACACCCAGGAAGTAGGCTGAGCGGAGGATGGCTCCCATGTTTCCGGGATCCGACTGGGTAGGTGGGTGGATAGGTTAGTAAATGATCCGATCCGGCACTGCGGGGGGGAGGTCTCACTATTTCGTCCAACATGAGAACGAATGGATATCTCCTCTTTGGATCCCTGCAGCGAATCTTATCGTAATAGTGTTCGGTCACTGGCCGGCCGTCGAAGTAATGTCCGGCCATTTCCAGTGTAAAGAACTTTTTGTCTTTTTGGACGTCTTTGAGTGCTATGATGGGGGTTCTTTTTATAGGCAAACATTCAAGTACATAGCCCTACGTGATGGTCAATTAAGTTTTGCTTGAGCAAATTCATACAAGCATTAGGCAAGAGGTGACGACCCAGAGCAGAGCGTACCTACATTATGCGGCCTCGAGTTACTCATACTATCCATCTTCCCGATGTCCTCCTCGTCGACAATTTCCACGCCCGCAGTCCGTGCCAGATCCTTCATCTCCCGATCCCGCTCCCGGGCGGCGGGTGTTCTGTTGTCGCCAGCGTAGACGTAAAGTTTGTATAGTTCCCTTCGTTTGCACCTCAGAGCAGCCTCTACGACAGAGGTGCCGTATATCCATTCTGCGTCATAGTTTACTTTTGGTATATATCGACGAGGGGCAGGAGTGTAACCAAATTGAGGGGGTTCATGGTCAAGTCTAGGCGACAACTCTGGCCTTGGCTCTGGTTTGAAGTAATCGTCCTCAGGCTCCCCCTCTCTTCTGGCGGCAACTCGTCGGATTATGGAATTAAGTGGATGGGAATTTTGGTAGTTCGCAGGCTCAGGGTCATAGCTGTGCTCGGAGATGTCTTTTTGACGGTCATAGGAACGATCAGCAGCAACTGAACGACGGAGACCACGGCTGATGGCAGAATCTGTGGAAACCGATCGGCGCGGGGGCTTGCGGAGTATTCTGGTAGGGGTTTTACGCAATAGTCGAGCGAATTGAGAGGAGTTCATTGCTGTTCACGCTGTGTTGTGCCAGGCCTCCGATTGGACTGGAACGGTGGGGTGAAAATTATTAAAAGGAAAAAAATATTTAAGCCCCAATCCATCTGGCTGCTGACCAAGCGGGAAATTCCCGGCCTGTGGCACCTTTCGTTAACGCAGGTCGCGTATCGCCCAGAGCCTCCATCTCGTGTTGCTTCCTGGTGCTCGTCAACCAAACGCCTTGCCTTTGTCACTTTCCCGTTGGTCGCGTCTTCCCAGCATACCTTTCGCCCCCTTTCTCGATTGACTTTATCACCTCTACCTTCTTCCCCCGCCTCCTTCCCCCACCGCCACAGCATCAAGTTCTTCCTCACCAGCTTATTTCTTTCCCTTTGTCTTCAGCGTCCTTTCTTCTCACTTTCCCATCCGTTTGCTTTTCCCTTAACCGTTCACTGCCAACGCGTCCTCACCCAAGACTAAGCACAAACAATTCAGCCATGCCACCGGCGACAGAAAGTGACATTGAGATGTCTTATCAATCTGAAAATGGTGTTGAGGCTCTAGGCGAAGCGCCTGCCCAGGTTTCGGCGACATCTGACTCGGCCTCAGATGGTCGTGTCAAGCGGAAGTTCGCCATTGATCTTCCTACACTCGAATCTCTCGGACTCAGTCATGATGACTATCAGAGTTTCCCCGAAGAAAGACTCATCAAGAAGATCAAAGGAGAAGTGGAAATTAAGGGTGTGATCCACTGCAAGACAAACTTTGCTGATGGTAGCTGCACTATGGTGAATCTCTTCCCCTGGAAAATTATTCAACCTCTGGTGAGAGATTCTAACCGCAGATCGAATTGGTAGATGCCCTACAGTCAGCTGTCCCACTACGACAATTGGGAAGAAGCTTATGCGGATTTTGTTAACAAGGACGGTACTTCGCCGGGCGCCACTAGTTCTGAAGAGGCAAGCTCTAGGCGGGATACTTCCACATCAAGTCTTCGGGGTCGTCAGGACTTGGGGAAAACTGCTACCCCCAGGAGTGCCGATAGCCCCTCACGTTCTGGGCAACATGCCGAACTGAATTCCTCTGATCAGGCCCTCCGAGGTGATAATTCATCAGCACCCCCTGCTGAGGGCCGCCAACTTAGGAAGCGGAATTTGTCACTACTTGCGAAGCAACGAAAATCTATGCGGGAAGCTGAAGGAATAGAGTCCTCAGAAGACGAGGACACCAAGGCCACCGAGTCTCGGGGTCGGGCCAAAGGCGGTGGTCGGCGTACTAGGTCAATCGGACTTTCAAAGGTCCATATGCTTCCTTACGGTTATGATGATGACGAACTCATTGTTTCTGATCTAAAACCCCCGCCGAGTAGGCGTCGCCGAGGCCCAGTGTCATCGGGGCGCAGAAGCGTGGGGGGGGCGGGATACGGGAGTTCCGACTATGACAACGGCGGCCCCCCTGAAAGACGTTCCGGGCGGACCACAGGACGCAAGAATATGTATCGAGAACCAGACCCAAATGCTTCAGATGACGATTTCATGGACATCGACACTGTTGCTAAGCCTAAGAAACCTCAAGTTGTACGTGCAAAAGAGGTATTCCCGTCTCTGGACAAACACGGAGATTTTGCTAGATTTCACGACCGTACATGCGATACTTGCCTCGACCACGGCACCTCAAGATCAAGGGGCATCCTGGTATATTGCCAGGGCTGCTCTTACACCTATCATCAACTTTGCTTAGGACCTCGTAATAACCGCGAGCATCTTATTACTAAGGTGGCCGGCGAAAGCCTTGTTTTGCAATGTAGGCGCTGTATAGGAAGGACCCGGCTCAAGAAACCTACTGCGCCGTATCTGGATAAGTGCACAGCATGCCATATCACAGGGAAATCTTGTCAACCCTTTTCGGATCTAAAGAGCAAGTCCACGCAGAAAAAGGACACATCAGCAAATGCCAGTGCTGAAACTTCTGACGTTGAGGTTGATTCGGAGCGGCTCTATAACCCTGAAAATGTCCTATTTCGCTGCCGTGGGTGCCGAAGGGCGTGGCATTTTAACCATCTACCTGCTACCTCTGAGAGTGTCGGGAAACCTTCTTCTAAAAATCGGCTGGAGGAGTATTCGCGGGAATGGAGATGTGACCTATGTCAAGAACACAAAGAAAAGGCCGACATCATCCTCGCATGGCGTCCCTCTGACAAGCAGGCTAGACAGATGAAACCAGAGCTAATCGACTATACGGATTTCGTCGAAGATGAGCGCGAGTACCTAGCCAAGTTTGTTAAACAGTCTTACTTCCATTGCTTTTGGTTGCCCGGGGCATGGATTTCTGGGGCTTTCCCCTTGCTTCATACGGGGTTCATCAAGAGGGGTCCAAAGCTTTGTATGACGACTGAAGAGGCTGTTCCTGAGGAGTGGCTTCGGATAGAAATTTGCTTGGACGTCGAATACGACTCTTATGTCCCAGTGGGTAATGACGCGGAACTCGACTTGTTGAGGATAACCGACGTGACTAAAGCTTATGTCAAATTCAGAGGCTTGGGATACGAAGAGGCAGTCTGGGAGCAACCTCCCAAAGAGAACGAGAAAGAGAGGTGGGAGGAATGGAAGCAGGCTTACGGAGATTATATCCATGGATTTTACGTTCGCGGCACAAGAGGGGTTCTCGATCGGATAAAGAAGGCCCGCTCTCTCAATTTCGACCAGAAGCTTGTAAAAAAGAAGCAGCCTGAATACGTAAAAGGCGGGACTCTGATGGATTATCAAATGGAGGGATTAAAGTAAGCTATCACAATCCACCAACCCCAAGCCCCCATTTACCATGTGCTAATGCTCTTACAGTTGGCTATACTACAAGTGGTGGAAAGGCCAGAATGCAGTTCTCGCAGACGAGATGGGACTAGGTAAGTTCAGCCCTGATTCTCGTTTGAGTGCCACTAATTTGCCATAGGGAAAACGATTCAAGTCATAGCGTTCCTATCGGTGTTGCTTGAGGAGCATAACGTGTGGCCCTTCTTGATCGTCGTTCCTAACTCAACTGTGCCGAATTGGTCAGTATAACACCATGCGTTAGCATAGCGCCTTTGATCAAACACTAACACAGTCGATAGGAAACGTGAAATCCAGCGTTGGCTCCCCAACATGCGAGTTGTGGCATACCCCAGCATTGACATTGCTCGGAAGCTTTCGGTATTCCCCCCTACTTAGATTATTGTGATACCGTGCTAACTGGAGGCAGAAAAAATATGAAATGTTTCATCCTGGCACCACAGATCTCAAATGCCATGTTGTTGTTACTTCTTATAACTCGCCCGTTTCCGATGCCAAGACCCTTAGGCCAATCCGCTGGCAAGCACTGATTGTTGATGAAGGACAGAGATTGAAGAATGATCAGAGCCAATTTTACACTGAGATGGCAAAATATCATGCTGGTTTCAAACTCTTGATGACTGGAACGCCATTGCAGAACAACCCGAGGGAACTTTTCAACCTGCTACAGTTCCTAGATCCGAAGGTACAGGCAGCCTCGCTGGAGGAAGAATTCGGACAACTTACAAAAGAGAATGTGCCCACCCTTCATGCCATGATCCGGTAGGTTGTGCTTTACGCGAGCTCATAATTTTTAGAATGCTTATTGACTTTGATAGACCATACTTTCTGAGAAGGACTAAAGGCATGGTGCTAGACTTACCGCCAATGACCGAGATCATCGTCCCTGTCAGTATGACTAATGTTCAACGGAAACTCTACAAGTCCATTCTAACCAAGGATACTGCTCTCATTAAATCGATTCTTGCCAAACATGGAAAGGGGAAACTGAAGCTTACAGAGAGGACAAAGCTTAACAACCTGCTAATGCAGCTAAGAAAGTGTCTTTGTCATCCTTTCCTCTATAACGAGGATATTGAAGAACAAAACGTTGACCCGGAAACCGCACACAAAAATTTGGTTGACGCCGGGTCCAAGTTGGAGCTACTAAGCTTACTGCTACCAAAGCTCAAAGAGAGGGGGCACAGAGTGCTTATGTTTACCCAATTCTTGGGAATGTTGGATATTCTAGAGGACTTCCTTTTTGCACTGGATCTCAAATATCAACGTCTCGATGGCGGGGTATCAACTCTTGAGAGACAAAAGAGGATCGATTCATTCAATGCCCCGAACTCCGAATATTTCGCATTCATGCTTTCGACCAGAGCTGGAGGAGTTGGGATTAACCTCGCAACGGCGGACACTGTCATCATCCTAGATCCAGACTTTAATCCTCATCAAGACATCCAAGCCTTATCCAGGGCCCATAGGATTGGACAGACGAGGAGAGTGCAGGTTTTCCATCTCGTAACCAGGGACACAGCCGAGGAAAAGATCATTCAAATTGGCAAAAAAAAGCTAAGCCTCGATCATTTGATCATAGAAAAGATGGATGCTACAGAAGAAGAGGAAGTTGATGTGGAGAGTATCTTGAAATTTGGAGCTAGGGCGCTGTTCGAAGACGAGGGGGAAGCGTCTGAGGCAAGAAGAATTCGGTACGACGATGATAGTGTGGACAAGCTTCTCGAAAGAGTTACCACAGAGGAGCCAACAGTCGGTGAGAAAGACGGAACAAACACTGGGGAAACTGCCTTCAGTTTCGCCCGAGTCTGGGCTAATGACACATCAGCACTGGAGGAGGGCTTTGGTCAGGAACAAGAGGAGGAGGCCCCTCTCGGGTTCTGGGACAAGGTTTTAAAAGAGCGGGAAGAGGAGGCCCGGTTAGAAGCAGCCTCCAAAGCCGAGGAACTTGGGAGGGGGAGGAGAAACAAGAAGGTTGATTACAGCATGGGATTTGATTTATCTTCTAAACGGGGTCCTGAGGCGATGAGTGACACAGATTTTCACGATTCGCCAGGCCCTGAATCGGACTCGGAAGAGGACCGCGCAATGGGAGAGGCCTCAGATAACCTTCTAAATGCCAACGATATTCAGAACTTGGGCCCCCAAACCACACCCATTATCCCCCAGATTCCAACGGAACTTGCCCTCCGAGGCTCTAATCATATGACGATGCCGCGCCCCCACACACCTTACGTTCTGCATCCAAGTGGATATATTCCCACTGCTCAGCCCCCCTATCCCCCCTACCCTCCTTACCCTCCTTACCCTCCTTCCGAATCGTCCCACAGAGCTCCAATCAGCAACTTCCATCCATTGCAGTCGACACAACACGTTCATGGTGCCCCGCCCGCACCTGCTATGTCTCGTAAATCAATGACACAAATTATACCGCCCGCTCCCGTCGCCCCGATTGCACCCATGGCTCCTCCTCCGCTTCACGTTTTCCACACCGCGCCTAGCTCGGTGGGCATGCCTTATTCAGATCTCAATGGTAAATGCCTAGCTTGTGGTAACCCCCACTCACCAGGCCAGTGCCCATTGAGGCATATCCCTGTGCAGCCTTGTCAACTTTGCTCGATTGCACACCTCCCTGGTATAAATGCTTGCCCACACCTTAGCAGCGAGACCCAGGTCAATGAGATGCTCATGGCAGTCAATCTGAGCCCAGATATGCCGGCGCTAACTGCAGACGCGAAGCAGCTCCTCAGGGAACGTAAGGGAGAAATAAAATTGAAGAAGAAGGAAGTAGCTAGAAGGAGACAAGCTTCCTTGAATAGCGCGCCACCAGCAAATGGGTATTAAAGAGTTTTACCTTCCGCGCTCCGCCGATCCCAGGTCCCATTTATATTTCTTGACCACATCTCACATTCAACTCCGCTCCCCTCTTCCCTTGCTTTCCCTCCTAGTCTTCGTCATTACCAAAAGAAAAAGCTTTCCTTTCTATGCCTTTACACTACCTCTTAGGTAGCTTTCCTAGATTTAATACCATCCTTTTTTCCTCACACCCCTTGTTTTCTTTTCTTCTTTTCTATAGCATCCTTCTGGCGGCTGGCTTAGAATATGTGAGTTTACTGGCGTTGAGTTGCAGTCAAATGCGTAATTGTGTAAAGGGGAAAGTACTTGTCGTGTTTCCCAGTACAGTAGATAGCTACTTTGAGCAATAATTAGCAAAATAAATAAACAAGAGAATTGCCTAGTACAAGCCGTATCATCGGTCTTCACTCGCATGAAATTTGTTTTGCTGCTATCGCAGTCATTGACTTAGCTGAGCGATAGAGCAAACGATAATTAGCCGGCTTTTATCAGTCGGACTGTCCGGTAGGTTTTATTAGGTTCCTTTGTTGAAGCTTGAATTGATGAGTAACAACGCCACAACACTGTTGACAGTTGCTTTTCCTCGACCAACCTGTTATTCTCTACAGCTAGTTATATGCGGTATAAATCCCCAGGGATTCCTTCCCACCAGAGGTTAGCGAATTGTATATTGTATCATACTCGCAGCCCCAGAACTGAGATGAGAGCCAGGTCGGTGAGTGAGTGAGTGAGTGAGTGAGTGAGTGTTTGAATCAACCATTCTCATATGATATTTCTACAATGACTCGTTTATGGCAATAATCCACTTTAAAGTGCTCTAATTGTAACAAAATTCATCCCTGCTAATCCCAAATGACACCTACACCAAAAGCCTTCTCAGGCAGCAACTTTAACTACATAGGGTAAGTAGCACCACGGTACTGAAATGGCGCCGTTCCCACGATTGATAATTAGCATTCACGGGAGGAAGGAAAGCAGAGAGGTCTGCCAATAGATTAAAGCTTGGCACTGACGCTGAAGTCTCGACATGGGACTGAAGGAAGGAAGGGGGGAAAGAAAAAAAAAAAGAAAGGAGTTGGAGGTAGGCTTCCACACATTAGGCTCTCCCTCGTTACATCCACAACAATTTTTTCTTTCTATTTCTTCAATCATAACTACCATTACTTGCCCTTTCTCCTCCCCTCTTCTCTCACCTCCCCTCTCACCTCCCTCCTTCTATCCACTACCCCCCCCCCCTCACCTTCCCTCCCTATTTAGTCCATCTATCGTGTATCTCCTTCCTCCTAGTCGACCTCTTCCTCGACCATCGAAATCTTCCGCAAAAGTTCCACTCTCAGACCCGGAAGCCATCTTGGAATTCTGACGGCCATCGCCAAAAATCTCCATCGCTTCTTTTTTTCTTTCATTCTGCCCCTGATCTCATTTCTATTTATTTGCCCATTGAATTTACGACTTAACGAGCCTACGACGTTATCCCTTTGAATTTACGGTTTATTTCTAATTTTTCTTAATCGCCATCCCGGAAAAACTCTCGCTGTCACCCCCGTTTTAACTTTTTTGTTTTTCCTTTTTCATTTGCGCAGCAGATCAAAAGTTCCCACCGAGCCTCGAGTCTCTTCTGCCCTTTCTCACCTCGGCCCAATCAACGCCATAAGAAAACAAACATTTGTTGTGCCATTATCGCCCCCCCCCCTCCCTCCTCCCATCGCCCTCATTACCGGAAAACAGTTTGCAAAAGCCTCGCTCGTCTTTTATAACTCACGAGTCAAACAAAAACGACAATGAGCAGACGCAAGATTATTTCCCGCCGTCGTGGCCCTGAGGATGAGGAGGATGAGGAGCTAGGAGCTGAGGACTCTTACACTGATGACTCTGGCCTTAGCGAAAGCGAGCGGGAGGAGGATGCAGCTACGGATGGGACTCTCAGTGAGGAAGAAGGGGACGATTTAGACGAAGGGGAAGTTGCGAATAAGGGTAAAGCAGTAGGGGCGAGTGGAAGGAGTGGCGGAAAGGCAAAGTTTGCGCACACTGACAATGGGGACACGGACGTTATGATGAATGGCGTTCGGGGCAAAGATGACGATGCTGAGGAGATAGATTTCTCCGAGATGGGGGAGGATGACGAGGTAGAGAAGGCGCCGGCCAAGAATCCCCAGGACGAGGCTATAGAGGAGGAAGTGAGTCACGAAGAGACGGAGCAGGAGGAGTCACAGTCACAGGAAGCTGAGGAGAAGCCTCACGAGACTGCGGAGGAGAAAAGGAGACGAGAGCATGAGGAATATAAGAAGAGGAGAGACGCTGATCCTGCGTTTGTACCCAACAGAGGTGCCTTTTATTTGCACGATCACAGGCATGTTGAAGGATTCAGACCTTTTGCGAGGGGCGGCGGAAGGGCTGGAAGAAGTGGTCGATTTTCTAGGTACGTTACCGTTAGTGTGTGTGTGTGTGTGTGTGTGTGTGGAAATAACCCCTTTGCTTTGACGCCCTGACGTATTAGACTGGGCTAACTTTTCTTCAAAGTGAATATATGAACCACAATGCCCCCGTTGAACTTCAGTGGCAGCACGATATGCATGAGGAAACTCATACAGATCATCGCCGTTCAATGCCCATTCAGCAAAATAATCACTCGTTTGCGCCTAATAATCGCCTACGAGGAAATGGAGACCCGCCACGGTCTTTTGGACGAACCGTTTATAAAGGCAATGTTCAAATTCAGGTCAATTTCCCAGGTATGAAAGCACCCATCACATTTAGTGAGGTTCCATCAAAGGTGTACACAAGGCTACCCTACCACCGACCTCCGCTTCGACGAGACAAGCCCGTCCGAATCGCACTCCCAGATGCACCAGTTAGATACATTTATCCGAGCCCCACTCGGTCATTTATATTTATTCCAAGAGCGATGAGGCCAGGTGGCTCAGGATATATAAGAGGTGGTGGCCGCGGTAGAGGTGGATTCTACACTCAGGGGAGGAGTGTTTATGGTGGCTCGAATGGATATTCTCCATCAGTTGGGATGTCCCGAAGATCTTCTTTACAGTTCGAGCACAAGCCCCAGTTCACACCTCCCATGCCGGCACCGGCTCAACCTCACCAACCTGCAGCACCCATTGCTGGTCATGTCGAATCATCCTCTCGACCATCGGTCGGAGAGGAGGAGCCACCAGCTAAGCCCGTCGTCAGACTCCCAGTCGTACCTCAACAGCACCTGGCCCAACAGCAACAACAACAGGCTCATCCTCAAGTTATGGCGCCTCTACAACCACCCCAGGCCCAAACCCCAAAGATTGTTCCGCAGCACCCGCCACCATCATATACACCTAACCCCGTTGCATACCGCGAGCATCGGGCTACTCCAAAGATCCCGATGCATCAGCCACGGCCTCAGAAAGCTGTCAATGTTGCCGAGATAGACTCTCCGGCTGTTATGCACTTTCCTCAGTCTTACGGTGGGCATATGTATCCGGAAAATATTCCCACCCCCGGAGTCCCTCAGAGCATGTATGCCCATTCCCGACAAGCTTCATACCCATCCCAAACCTCTGGAACACCGCTCTCTCATATTCCAGAGGCCGCTGTTCATGCTCGAGCGTTCCACCCTGCATATCCCCAACCCGGATACTACCCGTACCCCCCACAACCCCACCCTGTCGCCCAAATGCACCCAATTCATGGGCCGCCGCCACACCACCACGACCCTCGGGCCTTTCACCCACCCCCTCCATATGTCCCTTCAGGGCCGTCGCCTATGCCAAATGGCGCTACCAATCATTACGCTATAATACCCCCTCAACAACAGGCTCCCGCTCAGCCTGTTGCTGTGACAACTGGTCCACCTACTGGCCCTACAACAATCGCGCAGGAAAGCAACGGGATGGTATATTATTCTACTTGGGATCCCAATCAATATTATACTTATCCGACTGGAGGGCCTGCGGGGTATCCCGGCACCCCCGGCATGCCAATTACCCCTGCCCCAGACGGGTCTGTTAGTGGTGCGCCAGGCCCAGGCCCGGTGTACTTCTACCCAGGAGCTCAAACACCGCATCAGCATCCCATCTACTACACACAGTAGATGTCCGAACTAGAATACCTGTGTTTTCATTTCAACTCACGGAACACTTTTCTACTTGATTTTCCTAATAATTGTTTCCGTACTCATGGTGGCTGGATTCTTGGTACTGGTTTCTGCCTTGTTTTATTCTTCTTTTCCTTCTTTTCGTGCCAGAGCCCAGCTCATAGTACTTTCACTTACAGGACAGCCTCGTACGACTTTTCTTCACAACCATCAATTATCATTCTGTTCTATATTAGTACTGTGCAATCTTGGCTCTGAGCTCACGAATACTGTTGCCAGCCCATTGGCCATTTATGGATTTGTTTCCAAGAGGACGGAGAAGAATGCTTCCCCACGTTATGTATTTCACCTGGTCATTTTTGTTTTTTTCGTCGTTTTTATTTTTTTTGACAAGGGGAAAAAAGCATTAAATTCGTACGATACTTATCATTATTCCACCACTTTATTCTCATCGCCATCTCTTTCTCATTCATTCTGGGAGTGTTTTGAATAACCTCTTTCCTTTTTTCGTCTTGCGGCTTCGTCATTTGTCCACCGCCCAATCACCCATCATCAACTTCTTTCGTTTCTTGCAACTTTGCTTCCTCGATCTTCCTACCCTAATCTTTTGTTTATTCTCTTTTTTGCTTTCCAATCTAAGTCATCAAACGGGGAAACCCCTGAATATGCATAGTGCAATAGAAGCATGAATCCTCCTTTTTTCCCCTCCTCCCTCTATTTTATTTATTTTCTTCCTTTCCATCCTTCCCTTCCCTCTCTCTCTCTCTCTCTCTCTATCTCTTTATTTCCAATGCGGTTCTGGTAGTCTGGCTGGTTGATTAGTTGGTGGAGGGGGGAGTACGTACTGTACCGGTATCGTGGGCTTTCCTAGCTTTCAATTTTCAGTTTCCCTTTTTTTTTCCTTCTCTTTTTTTCCCTACGCTTCTGGATGGAATGGCTGGGGGGCGTGGTGGAACTGTATGGACATGGAAAAGATAAATGAAAAGAAAAACATACTATATTTTTAATGTTGGCAGTTCTATTTGCGGGGGCCAAGGAAAGGAAAGGGTGGAAGGGGGCGAGGCGAATTGAAGAAAATTATAGAAGAAAAAGAAGCTGAAGATGAATAAGAAGAATAGTGATACTGTAGCCTTCGAGTACCTTCTATCCTTTTGCCTTGACCACCGTACCACCGTGCCATCACCCCTCCAACCTGCGTAATCGTAATCGGTACAGTGACACAGCACCAACTTACCATATCTCCCTATGAAGCCACCATTAACTCCCGCCACGGCATCAGACCTCCACACGGAGTCAGCCCGATACGATACCGGCACGCCAGCCACCAACTCTGCCTTCAACACCGACGGTATGATGCAAAACTCAAATGCGGTAAGTGAAGACCTCAAATCGTTGCCGCAACATCCAAAAGGAATAGCGCCCAACCACCCACGACCAACCACACGGTAGAGTGGCCTAAGCAGCAAAGCAAACGAGAGGGAAGAAAAGAAAAGAAGAGGGTGGCGACACTAACGCGCGTTTTGCTTGCAAACGTGTTGTCCTTCTCGAGGATTTGTGAAACGTTCTTTGGGGGGATGCGAGTTTCCGGGATACGATTTTGTCCACTAAAGAGGGCTTTTTGTTTGCTACGGGAGAGGTAAGGGGGGAGGGGGTGCTTTAGTGTGGCTTTTGTTGCTGTACTCGTAGACGTAAGTTGACTAACCTGTGTGGTCCACCGTGGTGGTCTATGGCAGTACCGTAGTGAAGGGAAGGCAGCACGATAAAAAGAACTCATCGTGTGGTTTCGGTGGCTTTTCGGTAAACTACAGGGTTGGTTCTATTCTGGGATTGTGCCTATCATGGAATTTTATTACCGTATTCGATTGTTGCTATCATCTCGTAGAATAAGGTAACCTATAATAGGGGGATGATTGTGGTTCATCCGCCCACCTATGATGGTTGCTTTCGAAAATGTGATTGCTTGTATCATAGATGCCAGACCATACCACAGGTAGACGACCACAATAGACGATATCATACTGGCGTTTGCGTTCTACTGCTGCCGTAAGTGGGTACGAGTGGAGAGCGGGTGCGATCTGGGTTGACTCTGGTTACACCACACACACCACACACAAACTAGCATACCGGTATCGGTATTCCTAGTGGAGAAGGAGTCTGGGAGTGAGTGAGTGAGGGCAAGGGGACCCTCGTCAGCGCTGTAGCCTGAATAAAGCGGAGATGGCGATCGCTGATTGGTTGCTCTTGTATGGCAGTCGAACCGATCTTGGGAATCGAAGAAGTGATGATTTCGTTTGATCCGAGGGGAAGCACAAGATTATAATTTCCCTTGAGCTGCCTCTGGAGTGCGAAGTCCTGCCGTCTGTTTGCTGTGTGATGGAGTACGGTACTGTAGGGTGCTGGGTGGTGGATTTGTAGGATCGATTCACTGGGCAGTCTCCTCTGGCGGATACTGTAGCTGTAAGCCTACCGGACCGCTTACACAGGATTTGCTCAGTGGTTGCGGGAGCCTAGACACGATAGGTTCTAGGCCGCTTGTTTCTTTCTTTCTTTACTTTTCTTTCCGCCTTTTATTTCCATTTTTTCTGCCCGTAATTGAATAAATGATGAATGAATGAATGAATGAATGGACGGATGAATGAATATAGATTCCTTTCTGTCCTCTTTCTACCGGTAGTTTATTCCTGGTTGGGTCTACAGTATGACTCTGGAGATCTTAGCCTCTCCTCTTCTGAACGGACCTTTCCCCCTCCCCACATGCTTACATACCCCCCTGTTCCTCCGACCCTCTACTAACTGAACACTGCTCACCCCCCCCCCCCCAGGCCACCTTGTCTCTCACCCTCCCATCCCTCCTCTCGCTCATAACTCCAACGCTCCCGCTCCCTCTCCCCACATTCTTCCGTCTCTCTTCCCACTCACCCTTCCTTTATCCATCTTTCTCATTTTCTACCCTCTAAACGAACACCCTCACAAATATCATCTAGAAAATTAACATCGGTATCCTTCACCACGCACCACATTCCTGATCGTGACACCACACCCTCAGCTTCTCACCAACTCCCTTTGTCATGGCTAGCCACGGCACCGTTCATCCAGATACGGCCATCAAAACCAAAGTTACTTTTAACAAAAACACTCGTTGCTTCAAGCTCGTCCTGAGGGATCTCGGTCCAAATGTTCTCCTCCCAAAGGTAACGTTACTCTGAATTTCATAACCCCTCGTCTCGGCTTCCTTTTCCTGTCGTGCCTCCTCTTCCTCGTGCAGCCGACCCTCGGGTGGCGACGAGGCTACGAGGGAAAAAGAAAAGAAAAGTGAAGCAAAGTCTTGGGTGATGAATAATGAGTGATAGCTGACTCGAGATGACTTGCCAATGTTATAGCTTCGCACCCTTCTCGCTATTCCCGAGGATAAACAAGTAGTCTTTGAAAGATACTCCGATAGCGCCGGTGGTTATGTTGTTCTTGATACCGCTGAGCCCGCTGCTTTCAAGCAACTCTACCGAGCTGCGAGAGCTAAGTTGAAGCTCAGGATCCAAGTGACTATTGTTCCTGGGGAGGGTACAAACACCATCATATTCTTCAATTTTGCCGAACCAGATTACTGATGTGCCTTTAGTCCCTGCTCCGGCTGACCCTTCTTCATCCACCGATACATTGACGGATCAGAGAAATGTCCCATCCACAGAAGCTGGTCCTTCAACCCAACCTTCACCCTCCAACGTCAGCCATTTTTCTTTGCCTCCGGCATACGCATCTAGGGTCTCCCTCGTACCAGCTGAGACTCCGTTCGAAGAACTGGCGGCTGCAGATACCACCACCAAGTTTGCCCCGCCTCCTGATCTCGGTCAAACGGTTGCCGATGCTGTCTCTACCTACCTGAGTGGCGACGAGTATCTTCAGAAACTTAGGGAAACCGTTCGTGAGGAGGTAGGGAAGGAGGTTGAGAAACTCGAGAAAAGCACTGAGAGGCTTGAACGGGCCCCGTCGGAGGCTCCGGTTCCCACTCCATTCGCCGCTCCTCCTACCGATATTTCGGAATTTGAAAATTTCGAGACTAAGACTACTTCCTCGCCTTTCACTTACGCTATTTATTGCAATTCTTGCGAGAGTAGCATCAAGGATGTGCATTATCACTGCGGATGCTGTGATAGGGGGGACTATGACCTCTGTAAGAGCTGTGTAGCTCGTGGGATTCACTGCAAAGACTCTACTCATTGGTTGATTAAGCGTACGCTTTCTCCCACGGGGGCCATTGTTTCCAGCACGACCGAATCTGTATCTCAGAAGGATGGACCCGTGAAACCCTCCCCCCGCCGTACTTGCAACTGTTGCGTTGTTGGTGAGCTATATCCTAACGTTTGGTTTTTCTATGACATTGGTTACTAACTCTCTATTACAGACTTGCCTAGTAAGGAGTTCGTCACATGTAAGGTGTGCGAAGACTATGATGTTTGCATTTCGTGCCACACTTCACTCAAGCATGGCCACAACCCAAGCCACGAGTTTGTGCCGGCTACTCCAGAAACCATGCTTCAGCCACACGCGATCTCTCTTCTTGCTCCTGGTCGAGCTCACCGTCACTATGCCATTTGCGATGGCTGTGATGAGGTTCGTTTATCCCTCTATCTGTTTACATGAACGGCTTCTAATTAATCCATAGCAAATTTATGGTGTGAGAAACAAGTGTTTGAACTGCCCTGACTGGGATTACTGCCCAAGCTGTATCTCCACTGCGTCCGAGAGCCACCCTGGACATCGCTTTGTCCCCATATATGAGCCGCTATCTCTCGGGTTCATCAAGTCCGACTTTGTCAAACATTTTGGTATTTACTGTGATGGGCCAATGTGTGTGGACAAAAACAGCCGCTCTTGGATTATCGGTGATAGGTATAAGTGTGCTGTATGCCCTGATACAGACTTCTGTGCCTCTTGCGAAGCCTCTCCTATAAACCCACACAACGCATCACACCCTCTTATCAAGTTGAAGACTCCGGTTCGCAATGTTCATGTCACAACTATGGAGAACCAGGATTCGGAAAATATCTTGGGTGATGTCCCTATTCCCGCTCCCACGACCAACGCAGCTACCCAGGTTCAGACTGTTGCCGAAGTTAAACCTGTCGAGGAGCCCGAACCACCTTTTGAGAATGTGGAGGAGTACTTGGAAAAGACTCTCTCAGCTGCCGAGGAGGAGAAGGTTGAGCCGGTGGACGAGCCAGAGATTACGACCAGGCCCGAGCTCGAACCGGTGGTACCAGGGCCGGAACCGCTACAGGCCACCTTCGTTAGAGACACTATCCCTGACGGTTGTAAAATGATTGCTGGTGAGGAATTTACTCAAACATGGATATTGAACAACAGCGGAAGCTCTACATGGCCTGCCGGTGTTTCTGTTCAGTTTGTCTGTGGTGACGAAATGTTTGACAGCAATGAAGGATCTTCTATCAATGCAACCGTATCTTCTACCCAAACTCCTCCCGGCCACCATGCCGCTTTCAGCGTTAACCTTAGAGCACCTCTCGTCACCAACCGTCGTTTGATCACCTACTGGCGCCTGGTTGGACCTGATGGATCCAGATTTGGAGACAAGCTCTGGTGCGAGATTCAGTCTATCGAGAAGCCTAAGGAAGACAAAATGGAGCACTCCGTGTTGGAGTCCAAGGATGAGTTTGAGGATGTTTCTGAGCACGCCAACGATGGCTCGCAGGCTTCTTCTCAGATGATTTTCCCCAAGCTCCCGGTCGAAAGCCCCGTTGCGTCAACTGAGAATCTAGTTGCTGGTGTAAGTTTGAAGGGTGAGAATATGCCAGTTTCCGCCCCAATGAGCACAGCTTCTACGAGAATGGGCGATGATGAGAGTGAAGTCGATGTCGGTTCCCTTGGGGATGAGGTTGAGAGCTTCTTGACTGACGATGAGTACGATGTCCTCGATGCGAGCGACGAGGAGGCATTTGAGGAGTGCGAGAAAGCGACTTAAAGCGGAATAATAATATGTGCTAGTACTTGAAATTGTATTACTGATTGAGAAGCAAGCTCCGGGCAGAGGAGACTCAGTACGGCAGTGTCGGTGTCTGCAACTATTTGGTTCTTTCCTTTATTTTTCCTCTGGGAGTTTTCTCCTCTTCTCCGCCGGATTGTCACAGTCGTTTCTAAACACCGCGCATTCCTTTGTCATTTTTCTGTTTGTCTAGTGGCTATACTGCATTGGTCAGTTACTTTTTTTTTATCGGAGAGAAATTGGATTCGCTTTTTTGTTTTGTTTGGTGACACCAGGAGGTATTTCTAGAAAATGTGATAACATGATTCAAATCTCTCCTCATGAATGTTAAGTCTAGGGTTTCATTAGTAGTACGTTCGGGTTGGTTTGAGCCAGTTGCCAGAAAATTATTGCAATAAGCAATACGATACTATCATATCATGACATTTTAAACAATATTGTAGGGTATCCTTTGCGGGAACGTGAATACGGAATCCCAAACCTGTCTAAGGTGGGGTTCGAGGATTTGGAATTATCTACCGTATCATATCATCTCTTTTTCTCGATTCACCCGCGCTAGGCTTCGGCCCAAAAGGGCTTAGGACGTTGTCCTTTTCCAGAGAAAAAACATGGAGCTTCCCCGAGATTCTGTCGAGTCATCCAGGGCCTTACCGTAGAGAACTTCTGCTCCCCTTTCCATCCAAGCCCTTTTCCGATTCTGCCAGTACCGTAAGTTACGGTACATCCCATCATGGCCCTGACGTGGTTGTCACTGCCAATTCCATCCTTAAGCCCCACCTAAGTTGGTCTAACTAACCACCGCATCCCCGAGAACAACAAACTTCCACCAAAAACCTTCCCCCCCCAAACCTTCATCTACTTCTTAACCACCACCCCGCTACTTACCCTTACTACCGGAACCAGGCAACACCTTACCAACAATATCTACCCACCTACCAAACCTACCTACCTGCCTGCCATATCTCTCTGTCGTCGGCTCCGCTTCTCTCACCCACTCCGCGCCAAACCAGAGAAAGGGAGTATAGCAACGAAACGGGACCAACCAACGGACACCAGCTGCTAAACCCTTAACGCCACCAAGGCTCCTACTACCATAATCACATCCATCATCCGCCAACCCACAGCTCTCATACATCTACCTACTCTACCTCCCTCACTACCTAACTTACCATACACACACACCTCTCCTACATCTGAATTTTTTCCTTCCCTTTTCTTGTTTGTTCTCACCACTGGGATACTCTGCATACTCGGAAAGATGTTGAAGATTTGGTCTATGGTACGAGGTTCCTTCCTTCCCTTCCTTCTGTTATTAGCGTGAGAGTGAGCGCTGACGGATAGAAACAGAAGCAGCAGCAACAAGCTGCGTCTGCAGCGGAGGGCGGGCAGAAGAAGAAGAAGGTTACCGCTGCTCAGTTGAGGGCCCAGAAAGGTTTCTATACACTACCTTTTCCACAGCTCTTAGCAGAGTTGGTGGGTTATATAGTCTGATCTGGGTGGTTGCTTATGGTTTTTTCCTTCCTACCAGATTTATCAGAGTTATCTTTACCTCCAACTATCAGGATGCACATGCCAGATCCCGAAGATATCTTGAACTTTACTTTGACTATCGAGCCGGATGAAGGTCTGTTTGTTTATCCATCTGAGCCCACTCTTTGTTAGCTGGCTGTCCTCGTTCGGTTTGTCGGTTTTCTGACTGCTTTTTTCGGGTTATTACTAGGGATGTATAAGGGTGGTTCCTTCAACTTTACTTTTGCCATCAATAGCAACTTCCCACACGAGCCTCCGAAGGTTAAGTGCACTCAGAAAATATATCATCCAAACATTGATCTTGACGGGAACGTTTGCTTGAATATCTTGAGGGAGGATTGGAAGCCCGTGTTGAATCTTAATGCTGTTATTGTTGGGTTACAGGTAGTCAACTCACTCCCCAATATATATATATATATATATCTGTATACCAGATGTAACGGGCTAATATTTCTGTCAATAGTTCCTGTTCCTAGAACCTAACCCATCCGATCCACTGAACAAGGAAGCCGCGGAGGACTTGCGGCTCACTCGCGAAAACTTCAAGAGGAACGTCAAAAATTCGATGAACGGAGGCCATGTTAAGAACGTCCAATTTGAGCGGGTCCTGAGATAGATAGATGGGGGCGACTGCCTGCCTGCCCCCTCCCTCTTTTCTTCTTTCTAACTAGCTTCTCTCTCTTCCATTTTTCCCTCCCAGCTTACCTAGAGAATATCGACCGAAAGCTCCTTTTACCTGTTGTCGGTGTTGTTGATTGGCCATTACATGTTCAATTAGACTTTCTTTTAAGCCTCTTTCCTTAAACAGGGTGATGGGGGATAGGGGCGGGGATGCCACCCCGCATCCACCGCCCCCCCTCTCGTTTCCCTTTTCTTTCCTCTGTCCCCCCCCGGATGCCCATACCGTAAGAACTCGAATAATTGAGCCGTGTACTATGAGGTCCAAAATTCCCTTCTCCGGAAAGGGGGCAAAAAACACAGCAAAAACACAGCCCCTTTCTCCCTTCCGAGAGACAAGAAAAACAAAAATTTATCGACCTTACTGAGAGGGGAGAGCCCAACGACGTAGTACACGGTTCAAATATTCGAGTTTCTACGGTATATGGAAACTATTTCTATCATATGGTCGAAATCCATCAAACCTAGCGATTCTTGGTCTCTTGTGTCCTCTCTTCTTACAAATCTCATATTTGTCTCTAGTTTTTTATATGGGGGCTCTGGATCGGGTGTTACAGATTGTGCGGTCTCTTTCTTTTTTGCTTTTTCTTTCAACCCTTTTTAGCATGTCGGGTTGCGTGGACGAAAGCTATTCATACTTGTCCGATGTGTACTGAAGTGTTGCTTTATGAACCCTGATGGCATGGGATGGAGGGTTTTGTGTGGCATGATGCGTTGAGGTGATTATTTTTCAATCACTCACGTGCTCGAGTTGTATACCATATTTATCTGTTGCAAAAAGGAGCGAGAGAAACCGAGAAATCAAATGCTTTTTTGCTCCGCACCACACTCCCAATTTCCATCCCTTTTGTAACCAAGAGAGATGGACAGAATATGAAACACATGTTGACCTTTGCCATTTCAACCCCCGAACCAGACCGACCAGTGAGCTAGCTAACCCACCATACTACATCGTAGTCAAATCTAGTTATTCTCAGGACGAAGAGACCTAACAGCCTTCCCAGCCCTCCAGATCTCCATATCCCTAATCTCCCCAAGCTCCGCCTCGAACTTCTTGCGATACTCGGGGTCAGAGTTGTACTCGAGCGAGCGCTTGGTCTCCGAACCGTCAACGACAGAATCGTAAAGCTGGTTGAAGACGGGCTTTAGGCTATCTTTGAATTTACTGGTCCAGTCGATAGCGCCGCGACGGGCAGTGGTTGAGCAGGCAGCGTACATCCAGTCCATACCGTTCTATTTCAATTTGTCTCATTGTTATTTAGGTGTTTCTTGGGGAGGGGAGGGGAGGGGACTTGCAGCACCGATCAATGGGTAGAGAGATTGAGTTGCCTCCTCGACGGTCTCGTTGAATGCTTCCGAGGGGGAGTGGCCGCGCTCGCGAAGAACCTCGTATTGTGCCAGGAACATACCATGGATTCCGCCCATGAGGCAGCCGCGCTCGCCGTAGAGGTCCTGTACAGAGTCAGTATTGGTTGGTTGGTTAGAGCAAAAAGTTGTTTTGTTCTTTTTTTGCGGGGGGAAATGCTTACACTGTAGACTTCCTTCTGGAAGGTGGTCTCGTACATGTATCCGGACCCTGTGGCAGTAGTACGTTAGTACCCGTGGCATGGCTGATATATCGCTGAGAAGTGTGGAAGTTACCAACGGCAACACCAAGAGCAATAGCCTTTTCCTTAGCTTTGCCAGTAACGTCCTGCCAGACGGCAATAGAAGAGTTGATACCACGGCCTACCCGGAAAAATCAGTCACTTTTCCCTCCCCCCTCCCCCATCTAAGCAAGCAAGCAAACAAACCATTCTTAAACAAAGTCCTAACAGTCCTCCCAGACCCCTTGGGTGCCACAAGGATAACATCGATATCAGCGGGCACCTCAACCTTCGTCAAGTCTTTGAACACGGGCGAGAATCCGTGGGAGAAGTACAAGGTCTTCCCCTTCGTCAATTGCGGCTTGATGGCAGGCCAGGTCTCGGACTGGGCGGCATCCGAGAGAAGGTTCATAATTATTGTTCCCTTGCTGATGGCCTCGTCCAGCCCGAAGAGGTTCTTTCCTGGAACCCATCCGTCTTTGACGGCATCGTTCCATGAAGCGCCATTTTCTCGAACTCCTATGATGTGAATGTTAGTTTTAGTTCATGTTTTTTTTCGTAACGACAAGATAGAGATGGGACGGAGGGAGGGTTGGGGGGAGACGTACCGACAATGACGTTCAGACCGTTGTCTCTGAGGTTGAGACCTTGTCCATGACCTGCGTTCTCAGAGGTTCCTCTGTCAGCACGGCTCTTGTGATACCAGAGGTCTAACCCCACCAAAGGGTGTTTAATCATAAGAGGGGGAGGTAAAAAGTTTGTTTTTTTCACTCCTCAATCAACAGAACGAGACAAACCTTGAGATCCATAGCCGATCAAAGCGAGGATATCATTCTTGAAGTAATCCTATTCCCAAGAACAAAAAAAACATCAATATCTCAATTGAAGACAAGCGCCATGAGAACGACACTTCATAGCCGGAAATGACCCACAAGTAGCTTCTCCCTTGGCCAATCCGCACGCTCTAAGCAGAAAAGTTAGCATAAACCCTACAGTCCGCGCAATCAGGAATCATTATCATCACAGATAACTAACCGTAAACCTCCTCCTTAACGCCGGCAAAGTCAATTGTCTTAATCCCCCTCTTCTGCTGAACGGGCACGCCAGCGAAACGGGGAGCAATGGCGACGGTAGCCCTGGCAGCACTGAAGGCTGTGACAATAGTCCTCTTCTGTACGGGAGCGACAAATTGACGGGGAGCGGAAGAGCGCAAGGCCTTGGTGAAAGCACGTGAGGCCATTGTGTATTTTAGAAGATGTGAAGAACTTTAGAGGAAGCGGTGGGGGGGGTACAGAAGGGCTAGAGAGGGAGGAGGAAATGTTAGAGAACAAAATAATGGTGCCAAGGTTGCGGCGTGCGGCCGCAACCCCCGCATGTTCGCTGGCTCACATCCTGGGGCACTCCTACAGAGTGCCTGCCAGCTCAACGTAAGATTGCGGCTCAACATCACTTTGTGGCTCAACATCACTTTGTGGCTCAACATCACTTTGTGGCTAGTTTTCTATATATGAATTATTAGTAATAATGTCTTGGTGGACAATGATAAATGTATAGTTGATAAAAGATAGAAAAACAGAGACTTCAGTTATCAACCGATTACCATCTCAAATCACCTTGATTGCCAATTATGCCACCTGTAAAATCATCTTTCATCCTTCCAAGGCAGCGCATTGAGCCATACAATGACACCGAAGTACGGTTTGAAGCGGCCATGACCTTTATCCAGTCGTCCTCTGATAATTATCCAAATCTTACAGCAATCGCCAGGACATATGAAATCCCAGTCTGCAGACTTCGGGAACGCCTACAAGAACGCCAATCCCGTCACGAGCGGCCTGGAACCAACCTGAAACTCACCGAAGACCAAGAATTGGCTGTGTACCAGTATCTGGACCGTCTTGATTCTATTGGAACTAGTGCTCCACAGCAGATGGTGGCAGGCTGTCCAAATGCAATCCTGCAATATGGATATATTGGTGAAGGAGCAGCTCCTGTTGTTGGTAGTCACTGGGCCTCTCGCTTTCTTGCCCGTCACCCAGAGTATCATATTCGCAAACAACGTTCAATCGATATCAACCGAAAGAATGCACATGATCCAGAAAGCATTCGTGCTTTGTTTGAGAAATATCATCTTATTTGTAAGGATTACAATATTGAGCCCTGTGACCAGTACAATTTTGATGAAACTGGGTTTTGTATTGGCATTGGCAGAGATCAGTAGATCATTACTCGTGATCCTACCCTACAGGCTTATGTTGAAAGTTCTACAAATCGTGAACTTGTTAGTGTCTGTGAGACTATCAGTGGTGATGGGGTGGCATTACCACCCATGATTATTGTCCCTAGAGTTATCCACCAAGAGTCCTAGTATACGACTACCAAAATCCCTGGCGACTATGTGATGGCTACTTCGGAAACCGGTTACAACAATGATGACCTGACAGTGAAGTGGTATGCCCACTTTCAACGATTCTCTGCAAAGCGACAAGTATTACACTAGCGGGAATAGCTTGCATAATTATGCGCGAGGTATATGCCACCATAGGGGAGAGCATATATCCGAACCCAAGCTTCCTGAGTAGGGACTTCCCGGAGGCATCTGGGAGACTACTCAGGAACCTC
>Ga0307513_10001848_pt1 | contig 30074 bp, 26 predicted proteins | sample 15_EM_MG_FD_202174 | JGI IMG/M metagenome (GOLD analysis project Ga0307513, IMG submission 202174) | Populus trichocarpa ectomycorrhiza microbial communities from riparian zone in the Pacific Northwest, United States - 15_EM | ecosystem: Host-associated > Plants > Roots > Unclassified | place... | reverse complement strand
AACAGGTATCCTGAGGTTGGTGGGAGACGTGGGGGTCTCACCTGTTCACCCAACAGGTGTCACCTGTTCCCTGACATATGAATACAGGGGACCTGTTCTCTCAACGAGTTTCACTAACCACAGAGAAGTGTACTTGATGTGTTGGTCGGCTATAGAGTAGAATATTGGACAGTCTGTGAACCGTTTTCTCCAACCCAACACCACAGAGGCATGTCTGTGAAACCGCTCCATGAATATCATAGCATGGAACCTAGGCCTATTAGAGCCCACTAAGGAATAGGTTAAGATTCGCCTTCATTTACCTCGAGCCCTTGGCCGCAAATGCTCCCATGCTACCGCCCGGTGATAAATCATGAAGGCGTGCAGCTACCCAAAAGGCTCATAAAATCTGAAGGCCATCCGGAAGGTGTAGTTGATAGTTAAGTACGACGAGAGTCTAACTTAGTTCGACAATCTGGCTGGCGCTCTTGATGCCTGGTGTGACCGTTCCTATCACCAACCAGACTAGCTCATGGTAATGAACTATTTGAAGAGCATGGTCAGAACATTTTGGAGGCCAATCGAGGAGCTATGTCTCTTTTGAATTTTGCTGTCACTTAGGCCTTGTTCGTCGATGCCCTTGCCCCATAAAAATTTAAGAACCGCGCGATGAAATTATTACTCCCTTCTCCAGCTAACTACATCTCCGCCTGGCGCAACACTCCAACGGATTACAGAACGTTCAAGCGAGTTGACCGTCTACATCCGCAACAAGCCATGGGGGTTTGTGCGTGTATGTATTTGTCCTGAGCTACCATCATGTATCCTTCCTAAGGCATCGATGCAGGTGAAGTGTACGAAGACTGCATAGCGACCGGAGGCGTAGCTAGAAAAGGGTGGCCCTAGTGGTACACTACGGGGCCCTATTTCAATCGTATATTCACGAACGTATGCCACGCACGGGCAAGGCGTTGTCAAACAGTCCTCACGTGATTTCCTAATGAAATGACGCCTGCAAAGTCAGTCCCTGCACCACTTTCCGTTTGATGATAGGTATTGCCTCTTTTGTAAGACAAATACTACAATTATTATCTTCCTCGTTTGTATAATGTCTTACCCAGTGGTCCAGCGGAGGATTCATAGGAGTTGGGCTGTGTTATCGGAAACGATCGATTACCCACAGATGAGTATCGTGGGTCCCTTCAATACCTTCAATTTACTTGGAAAGAAGCATCACGTTGGCGTCCAACCGCTCCGCTCAGTGTGTATTTCCTGTTTATCCAGCTCCCACCATTTCACAAGACCTTTAAACACCCCACATATGACTACAGAAGATTGAGTGACTAAAAGATACTGGATGCCAAAGGGTGCTCTCATCTCCACGAACTCAGGATGACAATACAATTAGGGAACATGGCCTGCTGTAGGACTGATGGACCACTAATTCTAGACTCATGCTACGTGACTCACAAACCCAGATGTTTACAACCCTGGACGTTCCCTGGCGCCACCACAGCCAGGCCCCTCGGTAGTATTTGGGTATGGCCGACGGCGAGTGCTCAGAAATACCTTGTTCCAAGTCACCGTTGGTACACTCGGTACGTCCAAGGTTTGTCCAGGGTTTTTCCCCGCCGAGGAACGATTTCTGCGTTGCAACCGCACTTGCCTGGGCATTTGAGGTAGAATGTGTCGATGGACTTGCGACACCAGGAGACATCGAATGGGTAGACCTCGCAAAATGGTGAGTCTTCAATCGTCAACTCCCTTGCAATGCCTCACACTTGAAGTTCACTATTGCCCTTCATTGACTGCTTCCGCCCAAGACGTGGCAAGATTAGCCATTTACTGCTCGATTTATAGGTTACTTTTCAAGGATGTACCGGTGTCATTGCCGAAACCATCGAACTACAAATGTGATTTTGTTGATAGCAACAAATTTCTTCAAGTTGAGATGACCTCGTATGCATATATAGTGTAGCACAAGGAAGAGGCTATTGTGTGGACTCTTATGCCACAGCCGGTAGATCCACAATCATTTCTCGTATTCGACAACCAAAACCTCGTGGTGTGGGCTATAGGTCACTCATACATAGTCCTTAAGATCGCCACAACTTCGTTACTGTGGTTGCGATTCAGATTAGGCTGCTTGCGCAAAGGGCGATTAATACTGTATACTCGAAGTCATCGAATGCTTCTGGTGAGAACAAACTGTGGAAAGAAACGGATGTCTCACCCGTTCGGATTCTTCGCAGCACTTCGTTCAGGTGAGTACAGTCCCAGATGCGGACGACTGTTATTCCCCCCTCCCCCATTCAGAAGCGGCGGCCGACAGGTGTACGGCATCCATAGCGCACTGTAGAGTACATATTGGCATCTCAAACGAGAATTTGTTGAGAAATTGGATCTCCTTCGCTTGTTCCCAAGCCGTTTTGCACGAGTTTTGAATGATGAGACGTTGCCAGATGGCTTGCCTGTGCACGAGCGGCATCGACAAAGCTATTATAAGATACAGTTCAAGCTTATGGTTTACAGATTTACAAATTCGTCCAAACCATGTACTCCCTCCGTAGAAATTCAGGAAATACCAATGCGGCGGATCTAAAACTCTGGAACGTGTCCATACGACTCCCAAAAGGTTGTAAATGTAGTCACTGTACTAGCGCCAATATTTGGAGCACAAGTCCGCTCCAGCCCTGGGACCTTACTATGTGAGCCTCCAGCTTGTGGCCGCCATTGAGAAGTGGGTTAATACTGAGCCGCTTATTTTTATGCGCCGATCTATGCACATATAGCGCGTTTCTTCTCGGATTCTGCCTCCGGAGCTCCGCATGCTGTATCCACTGAGATATCAAGGGAAGCAGAGTGAATTTAAACTCCGCTGCACGTGACCGATTCGCTGGCCTCCATGGCAAAGAAAGGTCCAATCGATAGCGAAGGATCTGGATATGATTTCCCATAATGAAACAGCGCGAATTGGTGGAAACCGAGGGCGGACAAAAAGGCCAAACATGCGAACAAACAGTACACTGCACCTTGCTCTCCCCCGTTCCCAATAAAACACCGTCCCACGTCGACTTTCCCGGCCTCGTCGAACCTGTAGCTCGCTGTTCTCGTAGCCGCCATCACTACCGTTGCTTCCATTCTCCCCGCTGTACCACTCACAAGCCCGTCACGATGCCCAAAGAGTCTACCAGGCAGACGAAGAAAGCTGCCGCTGGCGGTGAGTTTGCGCCCACCCTCCTTGCCCTCCAGGGCCTGTCCCGCCTCGACCGCTTCGCCTACACGCTCAGAACGCGTCATGCGCGTCTCCCAGTCATATCGGCCGAGTTCGACCTGGTCGCTCTCTGCGACATACCTGCTCTGGCTTGTTAGTTTCATATGAGGACTCATATGCTGACTCTGGATGATTCTACTCTTTAGACAAGGAAGAAAAAGCCAAGCGCCCGCCCACTGCTTACCAACTCTATATGAAGGTCCATCCCTGTCGCTCTTGGCAATGATCACTATGCTTATGCTGTACTTAGGATACTCTGGCCAAGGTCAAGGGTGAGAACCCTGAAATGAGTCACGCAGATGCCTTCAAGAAGGTATGTGTTTCCACTCCTTGGCTAGAGCTCCCCTGGCCTATTTCGAGCACTGACGTCCTTCCTAGGTCGCGTCTATGTGGAAAGACGCCGATGAGAACCCGAACAAGGGCAAGGAAAAGCCCGAGAAAAAGGCTGCCAAGAAGAGGAAGTCTTCCGATGACGAGGAAGAGCCACCCAAGAGGAAGCGTGCTCCTAAGAAGAAGAAGGTCGAAGAGGCTGAAGAGTCGGCTGCTTCTGCTGCTGAGGATGCTAGCGAGTAAGATCGCCCAACCACCTTCGACATCTGTCTCCGTACGTTACTCGCCCCTTTGCATTATTTGTCGTCGTTATCGATGAACGCTATGAACAGATACCAAGGTACATTGTTTAATCCAGTCGACTCATGCTCTGCGCGCCCCGGTCAAATGCCGCCCTGGAAGTACTCGCTCTTGGTTGGTCACCGCGCACGACTTGACTGTTTCTCGTGTCTATTTATTCCACGGTACGGCCGTGTGTGTATTATTCTTCCGTGATATACAATTTCGCCCGCAATCCTCAACACCTATACCCGTAAACTGTTGTCGCCCACACTACTTTACAAGTAGTACGGCTCATCGTCCGTCCCCTCGACCCTTCAGCCGCAAGATAGAATCAAACTTCTATAGTATATTCGGCTGGAGCGTCCAGTTGATAGCGCGCCAGCGCCGTTACGTACTGGTGTATCGGTGTCATGAAGGTTCACGGTGTTCGATGCATAAAAAACCGGGAACATGTGTCATTGTCTTAGCTACCTTCACACCGTTGACCGGTTATTCCTTGTTGCTGGTTACTCATAGCAATCGCTAGGACTCTCTTTCGTCTTGTAGAATCGCTTTACGCTCCGTTCATGCATGTAGGACTTGGCGACTGGGTACGGTTCTTCAGCCAACAGCATGGGCGCGGGCCTTGTGGTGCTGGAGTACCTGCTCAGGAGAACTTTCTCAACTAGAAATGGGCTACCCACGCGAGACCTGTCCATGTCGTAGATCCAGTCCAAATGGGAGATTGCTAGAACTCTGAACGACTTTGCTTGGATGCGTTAGTCATCATACATGACTCTGGATGGAAGTATAATAGTACTAGATCGTCCCATCGCGTAGCGACATAGCTCAGATACGAGAGGAAATGTTGCTACAATGGAACAGAGATGCGGATTGCCAGATTCCAATATAAGGCGTGGACTTTGCACTCCCAAATATCCCGTTTGAACCTATCGTGGGGTAGACAAAGGGATGATACCAGTCGTATTCAAAGTCCTAGGTACCCTTGGTTACTTCGTCATACAGGTCATGGCTATCTTTTCGGATCGAGGGGTAAACACGCAGCGGAATGGGACCGGTGGTCTAGAGATGGAGTATGGAATGAGAATTTACAGTAAATTATAACGTATTATAGCACTTACGAAGCTGCAGCGTCGATAAATTTGGCAGTGACAGGTGTAGGGCGCTCCTCTCCCGGTAATGGGTCGATATGGAACGCCCAAAGAATCGCGCTGAGGAAATTGAATCCATTCCTGTCCGCAAGGGCCTTCCCGGGGCACAGCCTAGCATAAGCTTTAGGGGTGGCCTAGGGAATATGGCTGTCGCAACTGTACCTCCGCCCGAATCCGAAAACTACCGACTGAGGGTCATACGTCCCTGGTTTAACATTGAGGAACCGATCCGGATCGAAGATTTCTGGATTGTCCCAGATTTGAGGATCACGCAGCATAGCACTAGAGGCAATGTCAAGGGGGGACCTCCCATAGGGTTCCAGACGGACCCTATGTTCGCAAAAATGGTGGCTCCTTGAGGGATATGGTACCCATCCCAGACGTCCTCTTGGGAGCTAACGTGTGGGACACCTGGAACCTGATCAGCTCACTTGAAAGATTATTTAAGACATTCGAGCAGACACCGACCAAGAGGCGCAGGAGTATGCCAGCGTAGCACTTCTTTCCAAACTGCTTCTATGTAAGGCAGTCGGTCCTCAGGCGTAGGTGGTCGGTCATGGCCGATAAGTGCATCAAACTCGGCATGTGCTTTCGCTTGGACATCCGGATACATGAACAGCATAAAGACGCCAACTAGGATAGCGGTGGTGGTCTATATCTTATTCAATAATCCCGATTGCGGAGGTGGAACCCAAAAAACAAACCGTTTCAGCGCCAGCTGCATATAAACCGTCATGTTAGCGAACGGATACCCGTTTAACTTACAAATGACGGACATACCTGCAAACATGAAAGCAACGGCATCTCTCACGGCATCGGTTGGTCCATTTAATTCGACGAGCCGAGACGCAAGGCTATTGCGCTTGACCCCGAGGTTCTTGAAGAGAGGATTCAGTTGGGACTAAGGTTGCACGGGTACACGTCATACCGTATCTCTGACCACAGATTCCCATGGCCTGTATCTAACATGTTCCACATCAACCCGGCAGTCAGTGGCCCATTTCTGGAAGCCGCCTCCTGGCAGCCAACTTGGGTAGTACTGCACTATGATCCATTTAAACATAGTGTCCGTGCTGAGGCGAATACCTGGCACGACTTACAAATGGGAAACGTGTCGATCAGCAATGCAGAAATTGAGTTCATTTTCAAGGCGGCGCGAACAGCCTTCTGGTTTGCATGAAGGAGCTCGTTTCTCTGCTCCCCCGTGAGACTATCACCGTACGCGACCTCCATTAGGATTGACGCGATCCCACTGTGGGGTAGTCAGAAAAATCCCTCGGTAGACCACCGTAAACAAAACGAGACGTAGGGGCACGTACCTCCCAATGAATACCGCCGGGTCGCAACCCCCTGGTCCCGATCGTGCAAGAGGACGGAGGACTTGTGTCTCGATGACTCTTTCGACCAATGGGTCATACGAGATGACCATGCTCGGACTGAGGCCCTTCAGTAAGAGGCCACGTAGCTCTGCATGTTGCTTCCCAGGCTGGAGGAGAGCGACGTTCCAGCCCGCCCATCCCATCCTGATAAAAATCGCGCGTTGAGGCCTGACCTGGCGCAAGATTGGACACGACGTACAGCTTTTGTGCAAGGACACGGGGTGGCCGATTCGAGTAGATCACGCCCCGTTTGCTCAATAATTCCTCGGCTTTCTCCCGCGAGCTGATGATAAACGAGGAGCGCCCAAGAAAATTAGCATACACAACATCGCCTGGAAACGAGGGTTAATCGATGCCATCAAGGAAAAAAAAAGAAGAGATGACGAGCCAAACTGTCTGTTCCACTCGCTGAACCTGTCGTGAAAGTGGTCTCGAGGGAAACTAAGGGTGTGTCCCAGGAAATTGCGCTTTGGACCCGGTGGTATTTCTCTTGTAGACTTGTTTTTCCGCGGTGCAAGTAACGCAAGTAACAGGAACACGACGCTAGCAGCTATCAGGCTTGCTCCAAGCCCGATTCCTGCAATCCCGAACCCAACCTTCAACATGGTGCCAACGGACCAGAATCGAACAAAGGACTGTCAGCTGTCGACATTGGACATATCCGACAGCGCCGAACCCACGAGTTGTCGCACTTGTCAGAGTTCAGTTCTGCCGAGCCGGCCCAAGTGGTTCGTTTCCTTTCTCTCTCACCAACGTACCACGTGGTTCAAGAGTAATCCACTGGGCAGCAGAGACTTTAGGCAGTTTGCATAGACATAAAGGTTGGGCTATAAACACAAAGAGCGAATCGCGTGAACACAAGTTAAAAGTGCATGATCCATTGCCATCGACCCACGGGGTCGTCCCAACGGAGTATTCCAGGAGGCTCGCGACAATATGGGAACTGTACCTCCCACGTCCCACTCTCTTCTTTCCACACGCCCTCACCCCTTCCCAAGACCGGTCCATCAAGGCGATCTGGTAGGCCAGTCCTCTTGTCCACTGGGCGTTCCGTCAAGACCGACCTTGGCGCTTTGGCGAGTCTCCACTGGCCCTGCGTGCTGTTCCAAATTGTGCTCGTCGTAGCTGTGGTGGAATGCGAAGCCGGAGGGGTCCATTCAAACAAATCGGTCTCGGGGTTTAGATAGATCCGTCCTTTGCGAAGCGGCGGTGGTAGATGATTCGGTAACAGGCGATCGAGAGGCAAAGTCGACGGGTCGACTTGCTCCTCGATGCTGGTGTTGCTGTTATCAGAGGAGGACACGGCCCGTTCCACGTCCAGCACCCTCGAGGGCCGGATCTGGAACAACGGTAGGTGAGGGGCGTTGGCTGAAACAGACGTCGCGACTTGAACAGGTCGGTCGGTGAGTTTCCGTCTCTTCAGATCCGGCTCATCCTCTTCGAACTTGTTCGTGGATAAAGTGGCTAGGCTGGATGATCTTGCACGCTTCCCAATGCGACTGGAAGGGGTTGGCGAACGTTCCACAGCCGCCGCGCGGTTGTCGAAAGGCTTTGCTGTGTCCGGAAGGACAAGGTCGAGCCAGGACTTGCTATAGCCTAGCGTCGAATCCTCTCGTTGGCCCGAGCTTAAAATCAATTCAAATAACACGCGGCGACCTACAACGGGCAGCGCCGGCGGCCATGAGTCACGCGGATTACATAATCGAGTAGGACGACATTACCATGAGTCCTGTGGTGAACTTGCAACGTGCCGGAGGTCACTGCCCAATACATCGCAGCAGATATTTCCGGTGTCCAGTGGCTGATGTTCGAATTTGCGTCGATACGATCATCCTTGACCAGCGGGGCACAGATATGCGGTACACCACCAAGGTACATACGTCGTTCCGCGAGCGCCCTGGGTAAAGTCATCCATGGGATTGGGATCTTCGAACTGCCGAGCTGGTGGTTGCTGAAGAAGGTAGCAAACGCCGTCCAGAATTGGGGGCGCATATCGCCTCTCCATTCGATTTTGGGAATACCAGGTGGCGGCCAGTGCCGTCCATTCGGATGATCAGCAGCCTGAACGGACGATTCTCGACTGGGGGTAAGACCAGGCAGGGGCGGGGTGGTTTCGATAGGCGATGGTGGTTTGTTACGCCTAGGGGCGGACAACTGGGGCTCAGCGGTAGTGGTATCGGTCCAAGAAAATCCTTGTTTACGCTGTTTAAGCATCTGGCGCGGATGCAAAGGTGGGGGCGCAACCGACGCGAGGAGCGCTGGAGGACTATCGAAACTCGTCCTCGGTGTTGGTATTGGGGTGGGCAGGGCTGGATTGCTCGGGACATGCGCAGACGAAGGAGCAAGGACCGCAGCTTTTTCTGCAATACCAGGGTAAGAAACCACGTTGGGGAGTATAACACAAGTATCCGCACCACGAGAGCTCAGTTTTGACGTAGGAATGCTTAGACCTCGGCTTGTCGATTGGTCAGCCACCCGCGACGGGATAACTTTTGCACCAACCGTCGAAACGTGGTCAGCCGCTCTCCGCCCTGCTTCTCTCTCGCGCGCTATCATCTCAGCACGAGCTCTGGCCCGATCACTCTCCGCCTTGGCACGAGCCTTAGCCTCGGCCTTCATCGCTCTCTCTGAGTCTCGCTGGCTGTAAACCCCGGTAGTAGCATTGGCCACCTGCTGTGCCTTGACCTTAGGAATGTTGACCCACACACCGCTCACGTACTTCCATCCAGTTGGATTCCAATCGGGTGGGGCGACAAAGCCCAGAGGTGGGTCTTGGCCTTTCGTCTGCCACGGGAGTATCTTCCCGCCTTCCTTCCACAGCTCCGGGTCACCTTTCCAACCATCTTCCAATGGTGTAGGGGCCGGGCGAGCAGAACCGTTTGGTAAGCTAGGCCGGTGATCCAGTACATCCTTTGATTCCCTGCGTTCGAGGGCTTCCTTCTCCCTTTCCTCTCTCCGCATTGTTTTGACTCGCTCCTGTTCAGTCTTCGCAAGTTTGATCCGCTCCGCTCGGACACGGTCTTGACGATCAGCTTCCACTTTAGCCTTGACCCGTAGTTCGTCCGCACGTCGCTGCGCTTCTTCTCTTTCTGCTTCGAAGAGTGGGTCTGGCATGTTGATGACGAGCCAGTCGCGCGTAAACCCAAGCGTAGAGTCCTCCTTGGTGCCATCTGGATGGTGAACCTCACACACAACTATACGACCTGTACCAACGGTAGTTAGAATACTGTTGGCCTTACCAAGGAGTACATGGTGTATCTTATTGTTGCTTGCCACATTGTGGCCGAAAGGGCACTCACCAGGTGGCCGTGGTAGACATTGGAACGCATTTTCTTCGAGTATTTTTTTCATCTCTAGGATCGCTTGTCCGGTCCAAAGACTGGGATGTGAGGCTTGAAAAACCACTTTGTCGTCCTTGATTCGAGGTAACCCCCCCGGCGGAAATCCCGTAATATACTTGTTTGCGCGCGCGAGGGCTTGAGGAAACTGTGTCCAGGTTGCTTCAGAGCCATCTCCGCGAATGTCGAACTTTGCTAGAATAAGAGTTAGCAGGATATTTTGACATTGTGTACAACGCACCGATCTTCATCATTACTTGGTTGGAAACCGCAATGCGTATCATCTTTCGTGCCTCCTTTCCAGGGGTTGGAGCGCCTCTCTTCTTCGCTTTCATTTTTGGACCTTTTTTCTCTCCATAGCGCCATTTCCCTGCGCCTCGGTTTCCATCCTCAGAATGCTCATCCATTTCGACGTCCGCATCGGGATCATCCTCGTCCTCGTCCTCAGATTCGTCCTCGTCGCCTTCCGATTCATCGTCATTTGTGTGTTTTTGGCCATCGGTGAGCTTAGGGGGTGAAATAGGCCTGCTCGCATCGGCAGATGGCGACTGGTCAAGATCCATCGAGTCAGAATCGGAACATCCGTCTTCCTCGTCGTCCTCATCTGTCGATTCTTCAATGATGACCCATCCCCGGCCTCGCCGCATGACCTTGTCGCCAAGCGCTCCGCCAGGTGCTAGTAACATATTTTTATCATGTTCTTTCTGCTTTGCGCGTTCCTCGAGTGATGTGGCCGTGCTTCGTCGCTGTCGGCCGGTGGATGATGGGAATGAGACCGAGGCTGCGGTACGGGGCCGAGAGGCGGGAATCGAAATAGAGAAGCTCGAGTTTTGGAATGGCTGTTTCTGTATTAAGTACTTGTGGATCCAATCCTGCGAATAGCCGAGTGTCGAGTCAAAAAACGTCCCGTTCTCTCCCATGAGTTCGAAAAGCACAACGCGTTCTAACATGGCATTAGCCTAGAAGTCGCTGTCAAAGCAAATACAAACCTTCTTCCCTAACCACGACATTGATTTTATTACTACGAGATGCAAGAAGAAAACGCTCGCATTTTGGCCGATCCCAGTATTGCGGAGAGCTCATGTCTACTACCTACATGAGTGAGGAAATCTTGGGTAAGCCACTGTTAGACAGAGCCGATACAAAATGCTTGCCTTATCGTCCACAACCGTTGGGGCACATTCAAATGGAAAGCCTGTGATGTAGAGACGCTTGCATGCAAGGGCCATAGGGAGTCTCTTCCATGGTAGCGTTTGACCACCAACAGCGAGCTCATTGATAACTGCGGACAGAGATCAGCTGCGTAGTATAAGGGCAAGGCCGTTACACACGGTATAAATCAGAGAGGAACTGATATATATCTGTGTGTAGCTGCCGAAGAGCGCTGTCCTCCTCTGGAGGACTAGCAGCACCACGTGGACTTGAGACGCTACGTCGACGTTTCCTGTTAGCGCTGTCTGTGCATTGAAAACGATAAGCAAAATTCAAGTGTCAGTCATAGTAATTGATGGTTCCTACCGGGATCCTTCACCCTACTGCCCTTTGCGTAGTTCTCATGCCGATCACGGCGGTACCATGGCCCAACACCCGTGATGTTACCCTGCGCGTCGAATACCTCAAATACGATCGGGTTTTCTATAATATATATAGCATAGGTCAGCCCTCCCCCAGGGGCTAGCAGGATTTATCACTTGTCCAGCTCACATACCAGGTGTCCTGCGGTAAACTTTGACCTCCCCACGATCCATAGCCCTTTGCATGATAGACGCAATTTCATCGGTCCATGGAGCTGACAGTACTCTGCGGCGACGATCCTCAACAGATTGGGTCGGACTTGTGAAGATGACCTCTCGGGGGAGTCGAATGTAAAGGCCTGTGTCCCACAGGAATTCAGGTAGGTGATGCCACTTGATATATCGATTTCCATTTTGTTCGTGAAGACGGACGCCGCCAAGCGCTGGAGCGAGGGGCAACAATTCAGTCGCCGGCCAATTCAAGTGGGTTATGCCCACTGTCCATACCAAGGATCTCTATAAACTGTCTAACAGTAGATTGTCTCGGCGTCAGCTCCTTGCGAGCCATTCGGTGAGAAATGCCTGGATGTGGTGGAGTCCAACCTGTCTGATTGTCTTCCACGGGTCGCCGGTCACCCCGACATGTCGAACTAGGAGCGAGTGCTGAGATATGGATCCAGGTAGCATGGATGCAACCTTTTCTTACCAGTATTGAGCATTAAGACTTGTGGAAGCGATCCTGCTAGGATAGGGATCGCCTGAGAGGTGTGCATGCGCATGGAAAGCTCGCACTCCCTAATAATGGCCAAGAATGATACCTATATTTAGTTTTTTCTTGTTTGCAGTTTGCTGTAGGAACCATAGATGGATGTCACCCTCAGGCGGTGGCCTACCAGCATACATGCCTAATACCATCATGCAGAGTGTTATATCACATATGATGTAACCCATACAAAGGATAATGATAGTTATCGTGCGCATGGCGGATGACAGTAATCGCGAGTCTGGAAAACGCCAGATACCGGGTTTCTGTGTCCCTCTTCGAGATGAACACACACACATATATATATGTATGTCATTGTGGTAAGTCCATCAATGAAGCCCCCGTTCTGGTTTGAGGTGAGACTAGTACCCCTGAAAGCAAGGCGAGGTAGTGTCCCCTGGCCATTTTAACTTAGTAGCACTTTCCAGATATTTCAAAGTCCTCGATCTTTTGAGTTACGAATGCGTTTTGATTGTTGGCTTTCACGAAGTGTGCAGGGGCCGTGCGATTAGAGGTTGCCGTTCGCAGTGGAGACCTGATTTGTGTCTCTCTTTGTTCCGTTGCCTGGGATGCTTGGAATTGCAAACTACCAGTCAACAATATACTTCTGGTATCCTGGCTTCATCTGGAAGGCAGTTGCGACCCCCGAACCCTGGGATTGTGTCATATCTTCGAAATGGTTGTAACCTCGAACTGCGACCGTGATTGGGGGATCAATGCCAACAAATCAATGAGGGCGCTCAAAATGGCGCAAGGGCGTAGAGTATATAAGAATAAGTCCTGTGGACACATTGAAAAAATGAAAATTTGCCGTTGGTTGTCATCGGAACACAAATGGGACGAAAAAGCCCATTCTTTTTTTTGGTGGGGGCCATACTCGAGGGAAGAGATGCTATATCGTGTCCCTTAATGACATATAATAGAAAAAGTGGCTTCATAGCGAGTGTGACGGAGAGCTAACACCCTACAGAGGATCCTAGGAACTGATCACCTTCGCCCGCAAGAGGACATCTGGGGTGGGTATCGTATCCATAACCGGAGCAATCACCATGGGGAAATAGGGTTCTTCCGGTACTTTCTCTGGGAGATCGAGAACATCCCCCAGCACTGCCTCTAGCGCCCTGCCACGCACGTGGTCCTCAAGTCTGGGCAACCCAGATGGATTCCTTATCAATATGAATTTATAAACGTATGAAGTTCGGTGGCCTTAGGATTTGGACGGAGGTAAGGTAGCGGCCACACGACGATGTCACTGAGGGCGCCTCTAACACTGTCGCCAGATATTGCCCAGGAAGGCCCTTGCGAATAGAAGTGATTTCAACTTGTTGCGACTCTTTAGGTGTTCCACATCGACCCACTGCCCGGGGAGGTCTCCCACACCAGATTTGTCGACTGTTTGGTTATGTGTATACCCCCTCAGTTTGTCACGGCTTGTCATAGTGATGCACCAAAGACAAACAGTGACCAATAATACGACTTTCGACATCATTTACTTATTTGGATATATTCTAGGGTTGATATCTTGGGCATGCAACTTTTTGATCGGTGGCGTTGGAATCTGTCTCTGTTTTCTCATTGTAGGACTGTTCAGACACACCCTTCAGACACATTGTATCTACTACTGTTCGAATTTCCTTCGAATCGGCACGGGTACCAGCAATAAATTATTTGTTTGGGCTCGTTGCACATATTAAGGACACAAGGTCGCGGATGAGGTCGCAGATGTGAGTGAACAAAATGAGATCCCAACTCTTTCAGTTGGCCCACTGACTGAGCCTCATTGACCTTAACCAAGTGTGGGGCACTTTCGCCCTTAACGATGCAAAAAAAGGGTGTGCGGCATATGGAAAGTTGGCAAGCGCAGGGTGGGTTTAGTGCGGGCGAAGTTGAAAGCACCACCTGCCCCTTGCCCCCGCAAAGTGACTGTCATCAGCTCGCGATGCCATGGCAGGTACCAATTTGAACACAGCAGAGTTGACGAGCACCTTTATGTGAACACCTTCTCCCAAACGAAGAAACGAAGCGCGCGGGGTATGGGAGAGTGGGCAACCGTACATATACGTGGAACTCTGGGGCGTAGGGCCGAGGTCGAGGTATTGATACATGGTGGGATAACTATACTGCTGGAGGGTGACGGGATAGGGGTACGGGCGATAAAAGGGGAGGGTAGAGTCGGATGTGAGATCCTTTGGCGATTTTGTCGTGGTTCCAATTCGCGCGACGGCATGTGTGCTTGTTCCGTGGACGGTATATACGCCATCTGTGTTCGTGTGCTGAATTCCAGTATACGCGCGCGAAGGCTGGGGTTGTCCACTGGTCGGCGTGGTCGGCGGCGGTGGAGTCCAAGAGAGAGAACATTCTGGTGCACCCAGAGGTTCAGCAACGAATCCAAGAAGGGCTCGATCGTGACATTGGACCAGAGCGCCTACCTACCTGTGAGGATCGTACCTCGTTGATTCCCTGCCGCGTGGCAGGGGGCATCGCGTTGGCACCCCGCTAACCATCTAGGTACGATTTGGGTTATCCTATATAATGAAGCACGATATATTGGGTATTGGCGAGGCATCCCTCATGTCACCACTGAGGATCAAACATTTCTTGGTTATTGGCCATCAAGGGGATCTCTAAATTTCCCAAACATAGGTAAACAATCTGGCACAAACTGCAATTGTAACGCGAAAAGGTGTGCGTTAGATTCATGCTACGTGACCCACAAGTATAGGAATCCACGGAGCTTGATTGGCCCGAGCGGTTTTCGATTCCTCTGAATAAAATTCAGCCAGATCTCTCGATTGGATTCGGTTATAGTCAGCGGTTAGTACAGTTGTCCATAATGAGCAATTCTTTCTTGCCCCGATGATAGAGTTGTCCGGGCCGATTCTTTGTCGACGAAGTAGGCCCAAGTATTGCTATCGCGATACTTTGGGCATTCCACATAGAGCATACTAAGGGGCCTCCTTCTCCGGAGGAGGTGAAATGGATCCATGCAGTCCTCAGGTCAGCCCCACCTTTCATTTCACTGTATTCATTCATGCACACAACTTCATTTGTCCAGCCCTCCACTCCTTTTCAAAGTCCGATTCGTCCGAGAACTAACAGGATACACGAGCTGTTGAACAATTCTTGGTTCTAGGGGACCTTTGATTCACCAAGGACATGCAAAGCCTATTGGCGGAGATACCGGGTGAACAAATTGGTCTACTTGATCGAGTGGCTAAAGATAGATCGACCGTGAGCCCTATAGAGCAACAAATATATCTCGGAAATTGTCATAGACCGGACCTACTTTACATTCGAAGGGGAAGTGAGACAATATAGCCGATGTAGATCAACCATACCTCCATCATCAAGAACGTGGCGCCGAAGCTCATCTGGCGTCGCAGGTTCGTCGATGCATTCGACATGGAATGCCCACATCAGCATCGCCAAGCATCATTTCCTATCTCCTCCGCAAGGCACTTCCCTGCACAGACTCTGTAGCAGACGATCGTCAGCGCAGGCCCTGGTTTCCGGGACCGAGGCGGTAGTAACTGCATACCATCACATAACCAAAAGTGATCGCAGGGTCGGGAGGTGTAGGTACCAGGGAATTCTCTGGTTTGTATGCCACAGCTTCTCCTCCGATAGACGCACTTTAGCCCCTGAACACGGCCAGAGCAGAGGTTGGCCACCGGCCTTGGGTCCCACTAGGATGACCAAAGAATCAATACGAGTAGTTGCGCAGCTACTTGTACTAAGAAAGGCTGTCAGACACTGCGAGTATTCAAAATACCATGGTATCACATGGGGTGGTCTGTGGGTCTGGTAGGATATCTAGGTGAGTTTATGTCTCGCTTGAATCAAAGTCAAGCGGGACCTTCACTCTGTGGATAGTCAGCCCCGTCGAGAGAACGGGTCCCCAGGTTTCGACGGTTTTCACCTGTTGGGTGAACAGGTGGAAACCCCACCTCTCACAGCCACTTCAGAAGTCTGCCAAATAAGTATTCTTAGACTCATGTAACGGCTGCTAGAACAATAATTAAATATAAAATAAACTATATTTTAATCATTCTCGTCCTCTGATTCGTATTCGGGTTCCCACATGCCGTGCATGACTGCGTGCTCTGACCCGAAGCTTCGATCAAGGATCCCCCAGCAATCACCGACCTTGATTCGCCATAGCTCCCTATTGACTTTGCTGATGCTTCGAGTCCCAGCAGGCCCCGGAAGTAAACGCCGATTGCAACCTTTTCGGTGGACATGAATACCCACCGTGTGGGGTACGATTCGTCGTAATCAATGCTGGGACGTTGCTGATCCCCCCGGGCCACCAGGCTTGCATTGTTATCTCGAAGACGCCATCCACAAACTTCTGGTGAAGGACCCATCTGTCCATGGTTTCCTTCCACCCATCAGCGTCAGGTGCCTCCAACGCTTTGTGTACGCTCCGGGGGTCAGGCAACTGCGAAAGATGAATGCTGCCAGGCAGCCCAGCCAAGAACACGACCAGAGAGTAATCGACGCCTTCACCGTCATCAGCGACGAACAGGGCGTCACCACCCCCATCTCCGCCACACTCGAGGCCAGCAATACTACCATCGCACGTCCCATGCCTCCGTCCCAAATGCAGCGTCTGCCCCAGATAATCCAGCACATGGGCGACATCATGTCTAGGTCAGTCGAACACCACCCTGTCATCGCTGTCGGAGTCGCTGCTGGAAGCCACAACAATGCTGTCACTGGGAGCGTGCTGATGGTGCAAAGCTCCTTGGTCCATATGCCTCCCTGGAAGACGAATGACCAATCGCGGGTGCTGTGGTGCAGGCGATGCGTCTACCATGTCGGAGTCAGTCGTCAGCATCCTCACTGGCGACGGCGCATGCACTTGCATCGGTACAGTCTGCGGTGATACACGGTCCACGGGTCTAGTCTGCTCGAGAGGTTCGTCAGCATCAGTGTTGAAACCGATCGGGGCGGGGGGAGGCAAGCAGTCTTCAAAGAAAACGATTTTTTCTAAGTCCAAATCACCACAAGCCACGCACAACCCCACACCCCAACTTGAACCTCTTCCACAACTGTTGCTTCCCGTCAAGTGGCCCCAACTCCATACGGTGTAGATATGCTCGCAAATGCATCTGGTACACGTCCGAAGGGCACCAGCAAGAAATCTACTTGCTCACCTGTTCGCACGATGGCATGCTCATTGTCTCGGCTTGGACGACAAGACGGCGCATATATGGGGCATGAACTTGCGCGACTCGAAGGTGCTCCCAATCAATGACGATCCCAACGTCGACACGGGTGAGGGAGTGTTTGGAACACAGCAGTGTTGACAAAGGAAATCAAGATAGGTTGAGCACTCCAGAGTGATGTTGGGAGTGTGGCTGAAGGGGCAGGTGTTGGGATGACAGGTATTGAAGTAGGGTGACTGAAGTCATGATGGGGTTGTGCACCAGTATGAATTTGGAATCCAAAGTGGGAGATTGCAGAGTTGATAGCTTGGGAGATCAGACATTGATGCAGTTGTGTTGTGTTTGTGCAACCAGCTTAATCTGATAACTGGAGATTTTGGAGTCCAGCAGGGTAACAAGGAGACTCACTGGTAAGACGTTTCTGGGAGTGAAATGGATGGGAATGGTGACTTTGTACTTGATGAGATTGGATGCAAAAGAACCATTGAACAGATATAAACATAGGGGGTGAAGGCATTAGACAGGGAGATGATGATTGGAAACTAAAGAGTCAATAAAACAATGAGTAGCACCAGATTTTAATATGACTTTTATGGTGATTTTAGCAAAATTGAGACTAAGTGACGAGCATGGCCATCTTGCCCAATGCGTGCTTCGTCGCTGCGGGCTTGCTTGACACCGTTGTGCATCTGGGATGTTGTGACGGGCATGCTCCTTGACCGCCTCTGCGGGCATGGCGACTAGCAAGAGTTGTAAGTCCTGTGGCTCTGTCTATCAACCCACACCCTCATTCTCTGCTAGCCACCTTTGGCCGGCATCGTGTAGCATGGCACGTGCAGCCGTGGTGAGGACCCCTATGGCGCGTTCGGCCACTCCGTCTGACACAGGATGATACAGTACTGTTGAGTGTAACTTGATTCGCAGATATCATGCATTTCGCCCATCGAGAGTTCGCGCTCATTATCTGTCATTACCTCACACAGCTGCTTCCCAGACCCATTCTCTGTGGCCGCCCTGAAAGCCTTGAATGCCTCAGGCACCTCCGATTTGAGGAACAGCAGCCGAGTGTAGACTGCGTGAGTGTAGTCGTCCACTGCGACATATAAATAGAGCCTTCCTCTGGCTGATGGAACATGCATAGGACCAGCTATGTCGACATGCACCCGTTCAAGGTACTCGGTCACACGACTGCAACCTTCTTTGTGTGGCAAGTGAACCATCTTCGCCATGACAGATGCAGAGCATGCATCAAGACCCGGAATTCTTGCAGGTAAGTCGGTAATCTCCACCCCGCTCGCACCTCCTTGCGCTAACTCCACGACAGTCTTGAACAACAGATGACCCAGCTGGCGGTGCCAGGTCAAGCTGTAGGAATAATGTAGGTAAGTTTATTTACTTCAATTAGTCTATTGCTTGCTCAGTACTGGTTATCGGCAGCACTGTTATTCGTAGATAGCTCTTGTATTACATGGGAATATATTTATTATACACAGATATCTCTAAAAGGTGGTCCCTATTATCTAAAATGCGCACTTGTAAACCCATGTAGGGACCCACGTGAGGGAGCAAGTGAACTTGCAATTTTCAAAAATTGTAGGTCCTACGCATGGTGCGCCCTGCTGAGAGAAGAGGGACCCTGTCCCCTGAGGTGGTAAACTGGGTGCAAAATCCCAGAATTGGGTCCCACTTGAGAGAACAGGGACTCCCCGCCCAGAGATGTGGGACTGGTGTACAGGGGATGGGTCCCTGAGCAGGGGCACAACGCCTTGTAACAGGGGACACTACGTCTTGCAGCAGGGGACACACCACGTCCACAGACTGGGAGTAGTATCTATAGAGAACCACTATAGATAGTTACGACCTGTACCGCATATCGGCCAATAGATAAGGAATCATAATCAGACACATGTACATCACTGAGTAGTTAGAGTGCAAAAGAACGTGACTCAGGCCCTCGTGGTTGTTTGTAGCATGTGGCATGGCCATTGCTATGAGATCACATTGACAGTTAAATATTTTTGAGCACATTGGAAATTCGAGAAGCGCTTAACCATAGCAAAAGGGAAAATATCGGGACCGGACCACCCATTGTCTATCTATGGACTTCCGGCGTTGTATGCTGCAATGCCTAGAGGTGGCAGTATATTTGTGAACAAATAGTATTGGGTGACATCGCGTCTTTCTGCGCTTATGCCCGAGAATCCATCATTAATCCCAACCAAGCCAAGAAGGGCGTCGGCTATTATGGAGCATAAGACTGCGACTAGCATTCGGAGATCCTCTACGTACAGACCACCGCCCTGACACAAGTGAACCATTCGAAGATCGCTCCTTAAAAATGTTCAGGTTTACGAGAAACCCGAGTCAGGGTGGCCTTATTCGGAGAGTCCTTCATATCCAACCGTCCGTTCACGTGGTTGACTATACAGCGCATGGCTATAGGCTTGCTGAATCAGGACGGTTTAAGGCAACACTACCTGGTGTGGTGATCTCCCATTATCTTAGGTGATGAAACGGATCGTTCTCCTAGAGGGCTCCACGTTGAGGAGGGCAGCATGAACCGCGCGCGCCGTCAAATACCTCTTTGGCGCCCTCACTCGTGAGAGCGGGGCATTCATCTCTCTGCCACCGCCAGGTTCTACAGGGTCAATGCGCTAATGTATTCGATGATAAAAAGCGATGGGTGGGGACGGGTGGCGTTCCTTTTTAGGCGTCACAACCGCACGGCCAAGCCGATGAAGCTCATCATTGTTGGGACATGTAAGCATATTTGTATCTCATTCGTCGCAGCGTAAAGGCTAAGTCCACCAATATATGTAGAGTGGTAAGGATTTCCGCCGAGGTGAACGTGGCTCCGAAGAAGTGACGGACATAGTATCTGCATATTGGCCGTATTCGGCCTCCGACTTCGACAAGCACCCGAGCAGCAGAGCTCCAGCTCCCGGGTTCCCACGTGAGCCGCGTGAGCCAGACAGGCCCCGGAGCCACGGAGCACGTCTGCCCTATTCTTGACGCGGCATGAGGGCGGCGAACAACGTCTTCTGGATTTGCCTCCTCGGGCCCCTGTACGGATGGTCAGAAGACCCAAAGTGGCGAGGAGCAACTCCATTATTTCGTGTGCCAAATCGGAACGGCCACCATTCCGAGTTCCCTGGTCGCTTGCACCATGACCCTTAACCCTTTACTATAAAGATACCGCAGTTGGGTTGCCCTGATGCCTCTCATCGAATGTTCGTCCGCCACACCTGGTCAACTCCATACCAGCACCGCGGCTCAAAAATGCCCACTAGCCCAGATGAACACTCAGAGTCTCAACTCGTCTACGTAAGGACAGTTCCACCGCAACCTTGGGTCCAACCCTCACCATTACCTCGTAGTCTACCGGACGTGGTGGGGCAGGAAACATTCGACCTGCCCTGGGCCCCCGTCCCCCTGCTGGTCCTCAACTAGGCGCAGACGACTACAGCGTCGCCCGAGGACGAGAGCTCGTGGACCAACGCGACGAGGTACGCGCCTGCTGTTGTTTCCTCTCGCTCGCAGAGGAGAGAGAGACTAAAGAACCACGAGGTGACCACCATTGGTCGCGGAGGCGCAGGGAATCTTCGTTTCCCATCAAAGGACGCGCGCGCTATTGCCGAAGCAGCCAGTCGAATCGACCGCCGCTACGCTAAAGAGCTACACGCCAGACAAGGGGAGCAAACTGTACGTCCAACTCTCCAATTACCGTGTTCCTCTCTTCCCTTCAGCCTCCATTCCATACCTGGCCCTTTTCCTCCACCAGTGCACTCTAACGTAAATCACCTCCCAGTACTCGACTGGTCGGGGTGGAGCAGGGAATCTGCTCCGTTCGCCCCCCCCATTCCTTCCCTCGCCGCGCCATTCAACGGCCGCTTTCTCACCGGCCGCGGCCACTTTTGAGACTTCGTCAGTGACAGCTGTCCGTTCTTCGATTGAAGAGGGAGTCAAGCAATACATCGAACTCGAAGAAGTCGCTCAGTGAGTACGCTCCTCTGAAACCATGCAACATTCCTTGCTACTCTACCTACGTCATCCCTTGAGATTTGCTGGAGGTCATGGAATTGACCAAAATATTCTGTGCATTCCAGGCACTCTGCGGGTCGGGGTAGACGTGGCAACCACGCGGCTGATTGTTCACTAGCTTGAGAATACCAGCATATCTAGCACCAACTTCCAGTGAACGAGGGGGCACGGGCAACATTCACGTCACTGCTTCTAAAACCCCCCCGTCGTGTTTCTCTACACCTGCGACCACTACTGAATGCGAGGCAGAGTAATTTAATACCTATTCGTGATGCCTTACCTACTCGCACAACGCGCACCATCGAACCAATTGAAAGTCCGGACAAAACGCTTCGTCGTCGCTCTATCTGCTACTCCTCATGCTTTTATGATGCACTAATACCTTAGAGCATTTGTGGCCTTTTCATTTGTCGAGTTTGGAACTGTACATCCGCATTCCTGTAGCCGAACTCGTCGAAATAATGCGTGGACGGGGGCGGGGACGAAAATTAAACCACTCCCTCTTCTTCTATTACACTGTAAGCTGGGACGACCTATATAGTAAACGACACGCGAAATGGATGCGAAACGGCAGGAAACTAAGTACCACAGACCTATAATGGAAGACCGAGGCTCGGTGCGGGTACTGTAGATATGTAAATCCAAGACTTGATGCAGGTACCACAGGCTTGGAAGACGAAACAACCCTTCGAATTTTCCAACAGAACTGACACACGCATGAGTAATAGCCTGTGGTTGAACTTGATGTACGACCAGCAGGGTCGAACATGATGCCAAAATGTCGGTGCGCGCTTTATACCTTGGCTCGCTTTCCGTTGTTCACTGGGTCCGCAAGTCCGGCCCTTCCGCATGGGTAGGAGGCCCGGAAATTGACTCTTGCGGAGAGCTAGAGCGCAAAAGTTCGAGATCTATCGTAATTACCTTCATCTTTTGGTTGCTCGACCTCAATCTCCACCTCTTCGTCAGTCCGATCACTTGGCTACCGTAGCCTCCAACATAAGAGACCAAGGGAGATTCCCCGAGAGCAAAGGGTGGACTATGCCACGAGTCTATGTCAATAGCCACCAAAATCTCCGACCTCAGCTCCTTAGGGAAATTTTTGCTTAGTTCAACATGCTTCCTGGAATGCGTTCGCGTATCCCCATGGCATTAGCCATTGCAACATCTAAGCAAAACCGGAGAGGGACAAGGCTTCAGTGTTTGGCTCAATGCCAGTGGGACGGCTCGTCCTCATGAACGTGCTTCTGTGAGAAGGTGAATTTACCAAGACAATTGGCTGACTTCAGGTATAGAATTTGACATTGGGAAATTCGCGGCGTACTACGCTCTTAGATAACTTTCATAGAGTCGATCAACCATCTCATTTCTCGTCGACCTGTGCTCGCATATGGATCTAGTGTCACTCCACAAAACGCGGATTGGTTCCTTGCCTGGGTCCTTCGACTGCATCTGCACGGAAAACATTGATCTGGAACACGTCGGAGACGACGTGTAGACGTGGTAGCTGCCATGTTCATCGATCACCGGACTTCCCTAAAATGCGTCCGGTCTTCTAGACCCCGTTTTACTCAACCCAAATGCACCCAGATAATAACAATGGCAAAAACGCAGTGAAAGACTGAATACCGAATGTATACAGACACCGGTCGACCTGGGCCTCGCCCGTATTTGTAGGGTAGAGACACAGAACCGTTCTCTTCGTGTGGTATTTAATCGCCCCATCAGTATTTTGCTTGAAAGAAAAAGAGGATTGGGCTTTTCGAGGATTAGAGGAAACGTGCAAACGGTCGACGCGACTAGCTCTCGTAAACTGCACGGAAGAAGTCACAAGTTTCGGACTCGCGCTTTTAGGGTCCCATCGAAAACGGCACCCGCGGCTTCTTAGATAGACACACGATACACCGGATGCAAACTGACCGCCCAGATGACATTCGTCAAGAGATCTTCGTCAAGAGAATGACTTGTATGTAATCTCGCGAGTGACAAGACAGAGGCGGGGGCCGAGGACAAGATGCATTGCCCTTTGTTCTCGCGCCTTTCAACTTCTAATAGGGACTACAAGCACGGTGCGGGGGTATCAAATATCAGAATATACAAGGGAGCATCAGACAGGTGGGAATGTCGCCCTGGGTGCTGATGAGGAACAACTTATGAAAGGACACGAATAGCATTATGAGAAGCAGTGGAAGGAGTTCAGAGCCAGTGAATATGATTCCTGGGTTGCAGCATCCTTGTGAGTAGTGGGCCAGGAGTTCGGTAGGTCTCGTATGCCCTGTCAGATATAGGTGGATGCGGTCAGAGACACGTTCCATTTCTCTTGCTTTTAATATACCAGGGATGCTGATCAGTTATGGCGACATGTTGAACAATATAAATGCGGCATTAGGTCATAAGTATGTAAGACACCGAAGCCAGAAATACGCAAATAGGCGGAACGTACATTTGTGAAGAATACATAGAGCACTTAGCGCATTCGATATCCTTGGATTCATTTGCCACATATTATTCATCGACCTCTCCTCACACCGACGCCTTATTCACCTCCAGAAAGTGGTAATGAAGCAGGACCGGCTCACCCCCTCCGCCTAACCGCCCTCCCATTCCATCTCAGCGCAAACACCGTATCGTCCCCACCATTCACACGATCCCTTGCCTCCTGCATGTCTCGTAGGTGGGACTCCCATCTCGAAGCGCGGTTGCCTTCCGCCCTTGAGAGCTCGTCATGAGTGTCCCACCAGCTTGAAAGAGATTCGGCGGGGATAGTTAAGGAGGGGAGAAGGAAATGGGGTGGTGTTAGGATGCCAAATGTAGGCGAGAGGGAGGAAGCCACCGAGCGTGAAGGGTAATGAGAAGGCGGTGGAGGGAAGTGAGAGGGGAAGGAAGGGTCAGGGAGGATGATCAGGAAGGTTAGTTGGAGGGGGTGAGGTGCAAGGGTTGAAGGTAGATTCGGCGACAGTCCTGAAGGTATCGGCGCTGGGGGTTCTTGAGGATTTAATCCCTCCAGTGTGGATGTTGTAGAAGCTGAGATAGGTACACCAGTATGCAGATGTGGGGTGGCAGGAGTTGAATTTCGTGGTTCCGTCAGTCGTTGGGATTGAAGCATCCTTTGAGGATAAAGAGTGACCCGGACCGCCCTTGGTGGATGCTGGGGGTTGTTGTGTGTTGTTTGAGGTGGTGTTACAGGTGCTGGTGAAGGAAGTACTGGGTTTGGGCATAATGGCCCGGCCGTATGTGGTGTAAGCATCTGGATGGAAACGGGCTACACACGCGCAGAAATAGGTGAGTACCCACAAGGATTAACAAAGAGGTTGGGCGATGTCCGTACCTGCAGACTCGCAAGCCCGTTCTCGAATGGCCTTTCCGGGGTCTTGACTGCCTTCCCTTTTGTCTTATCATGTTTTACTAATCCTTCTGGCCGTATGTAGGCGTCCCATATACGAGGTATCCTCAAAGTCTTTGCTCTGCCACCGATAGCGATCGTCCGTGGTTCGTCTTCGCCTGAAGGCGAGGGTAGAGGATAAACCATGAGCATTATATTATAAGAGTGAACAAAGTCCATATTTCTGGGCTATTAGACTTACTGAAGCGCAGTTCCATACTCCTAGGCGGATCCCGTCTCCCAGATGACCAAGGCCAAGAGCGATGGCTTGTGGCCACGAAGTATTGTCGGATACATAAAGAGATGCATAACGCAGCGAAGAGGGCGAGACCGAGGATGGTAGATGCGGTGGAGAGCTTTGTGCGGTATTGCTCCGGACCCTGCGTGTCCGACATCCTCCAGCCCGTTTGCCCTCACGGTCGTCGGTCGTCGGTCGTCCAGGCACTTGGCCTAATATAGGTGGGAATCGTCTGATAGAATGCCCGTATGCGCCTGAGGAGGAGAAAACTATCGGACGTGGATGCGTACGGTCCAAATTGCCGAGCCCACTCAGCCCACCAGGCACCGCAAGGTTCAGACACAAAAAGGGAGGACATAGTATAATGGTAATATGCAGAACACAAAGACATTCTACCCATTACCCTTCAAACATGCTGTCGTCTAGCTCGACACCAAACTCTTTTGCCATGTCCTTCATTCGCTCCTCAATCTCCCCTCCAATCCCAGACCCTATAGGTGTGTACGCCTTCTCATAACGCCACAGGTGCGACAGGACGAAATCAACAAGTCCGACGAGGGAGAAGAGTGCGTCGAGTCCCGCGATGGCCGCTCGGATGCGGAGGTACATCCATTGAGCGCGAATCCAGCGTTGGGTAGGCGTTATATCCTTCGTTGTTTCCTTGGGTACTCTATTAGCGCTCTTAGCCGGTCGGGGTTGAGAGATACGGAAATCCGGATTGAGCATAAGCTCTCGCAAGCCCTTAGCTGCTTCCCTTGCTAGGATGTTGATTCTGTCTACAGGTGCACCCAACGCCTGGTTATTTGCTTGGATGATGCGCATTGAGCGGCTGATGAAGATGAGTTCCTAGAGCGCGGCGAACGAGTATCAGAATAAAGAGCGAGGCGGAAAGCAAACAAAAGAGCGGGTGCATACCTTAGGTATTAGATCGTAGTTCTCCAAAAACCCTTTCAACTTGGCCTTCATGGCGCGCTGAGCCTCCAGCTCCTTTGCCTTCCTCTCTTCAGACGGCTCTTTCGTCACCTTTTCCACGCTCTTCTTTTCGTCTACCTCCTCTTCTCTATATATTTTCTCTATTGCTAGACTCTTCCCCTTCGGGCTTCCAGTCGCAGGTCGCCTTAGCAGCACCAAACTGCCGATTAAATCCTCGCTCCCCACACCAAGGCCCCACAAACGACAGATTTCTGCCACGCGCGGCAGGTTGCCAAGGAAGAGCGAGCCCCAGAGGTCACAGTATTCATACCGGAAGTGTGCCGGGAGCGAGATCATCAGTCCCGCGTCAAGTAGAATAATTTGGTGACGGTGGGAGAGGCGTATAGGTGCCAGGGGCCTAGTTGGGGATGGTGGAGTGGTTGAAACCGACCTGCGGGGTATAGAGAGCGGGTGGACGCGTACGAGGACATTACTTGGCTAGTGAAAGTAACTGATGAGTAACAATCTACCACGGGAGACGGATTATCTAACCTCAAAAAGGAAGACAACTCACATGCGGGTCAGCATTCAAAAAACCCCACCGGAAAATCTGTCGTCCAATCGTCTCACAGACCGTCTTCATAACCAGGTGTATGTCAAGACCCATTTTGAGACCCTCGATCGTCTCCCGGTCGGTCATGCGCGCTGCGCCCTCGATATATTCCATCGTCAGCACGCGGCCAGTGCTGAAGGCGGGGTACACCTTGGGCACGTACACGTCCCCACGCCAGTTACCGGAGTCGATCAGCTCTAGCTCGTCGTCTGTAAGCGACAGCCGCGGGCCCGCGAACCCAAACGTGCTGAGCAACCCCCGGACCCAACCGGAGTACACCCCGGCACCATCGCGCAGCACAAGCGCGCGGATACGCTGCAAGTTTTCGCGCTCGTGCTCGAAGTCGGTTTCTTTGAGGATCTGCTCGGAGATGTATGCCGAGGCGAAGGAGAGGGGCAGGTCGAACCAGCGCTCGTAGAGTTTTGTTAGGATGCGGAAGGCGAGCAGGTCCCAGAAGGCATGTCGCCGGATGTCGGGTCGTTGGACTTTTACGGCGATTGTTTCACCTGATGACAGGACTGCACGATGGACTTGGGCTATGCTCTGTCGTTAGACCGGTTAGTGTTGGTGGTAGGGAGTAGGTGTGGGGAAGTAACGAGGCGGCGAAGGGGAAACAGAGGGGCGGGGGACGGTGAGACATACCGCGCTCCCAAGAGGTATCTCGTCAAACTCGATGAAAAGGCTTTCGGGCCACTCTTCTAATTCGGAGTGAATCATTTGCCGGACTGTCTGGAAGGGCACGGGTTCGGCAGAGTCGAAGAGTTGAGCCAAGGCATGATCTGGTGCATAGGGGCAAAAGGGGCCGATCAATAAATAATAAATGAAATAATTTGGATCCCGGAGAGAAGAATAGAGTGGGTCGGACGAAGGGACGTACATGGTTTTGGGAGGACAGCGACCTGAATGCCGATCGCTTGGCCCATTTTGACGTAGAGACCGCTTAACAGTAATGAAGTAGTCAAAATCCTGCACTGTGAAGGCTGGGAGGGCGCACGTACCCATTCTTTTTGCACACGGTCAATAACCTTGCGGCAGCTCGCTCGTGCACCATGTTTATGCTATCTAGGTCGTCGGGATTAAAGTTTAATCTATAGATTTCTTCTGATTAGTACCGTTTCGACGCTCGGTTCATTCTGTCCAATGCCATGGCGAAAGGTAAACTTTCGTCCTTTGGATGCTGATATCTCACTAACGCGCTTATTGGAGTATAAAACCATTCTAACAGAAAAAGAACGCACTTGTAGTCCAAAGCGATAGCAGCACCGTGCCAAATAGTCCGAAAATTCCGGGTCAAAGTCCGTGCGTTGTACTTTCCATCCCACCAGAGGGCGCCAGCACCCACTAGAGTCGCTATTCCAAGTGTCCGAAGTCGTTTATTCCATTTTGAACGGAGTGGAGATGAAGAAGACGATGGCGAACGTGCCGTAGAGGCCGCGTATGTCTGCAGGCGGACGCGAGAGGGAGCGGAAAGAGTGGTAGGGTGGTGATGGGTATTAAGTGATGGTATAGGAGAGGAATTGGAAGGTAGCCGGGGAACCTGACGCGCGAGGACGCGGTGGAAAGGAGCAAAGGTTAACATAACGCTGAGCCAGGGCTAACACCCGGATATGACCTCTGGTTGCATATTGGTAATATGTATTTGCAGACCATTATAAGAGCTCTGGTTGCATATTGGTAATATGTATTTGCAGACCATTATAAGAGCTCTGGTTGCATATGGGTAATGTGGTATTCGCTGTATTCGCTATATTCGCAGACCATTAATCGGTTGCTGCTACTGCTAATAAGCCCTCTGGTCGTATAAACGGTAAGACTTGTGATCAAGCCCGCGATAACAGCCACCCAAATAGCGACAAACACTTCCGCTACCACCACCTCCGCTACCACCACCTCCGCTGGGCAAACGACGAACAAGATGGACCCTACGAAGCAAGAAACAGAAGACGTCTTCAAGCTGCTCAAAAGCCAAAAGGCCAACAAGGTCAGCATGTCCCTGACACGTCGATCGTCTCTCCCTGTTTCGAAACCCAGCTCGCTCATCACTTCTCTTCCCTTATCTATCTCTGCTAACCTCTTCCATCCTATTTACAATATTCCCGACGCCTGTCGCTTCCACTGTCCATACTGGCTCAAACCTGGCCTGACCCACCTCCAAAATGTCTCCCTTGCACCCACTCTGCTGCCTCTATGGTGCACTAACTCTCTTCACCACCCTCGATATCCGGCACGCCGGATCAACGCGCCTTGTCGTCCATTCCTAACACCACTCTGCTGTGCAAACTGACCATCGCGCACACTCATTCTCCACCTACACTTTGCTTTTGGCGTATTCAGGCGTGTATCGACTGTCAAGCCCGAAACCCAACATGGGCCAGTGTCACCTTTGGGGTGTACATATGCCTCGACTGTTCCTCCATACACCGTAACATGGGTGTACATATATCCTTCGTACGGTACGTCTACCACCATTCCCATGCATTTACAATGCACGCTCCAATCTCCACATCAACATCCCTCTCCTTTCCTGAACCCACGAAATCTTCTGCCGCCCTCCTAATCGCGATTACGCCCATATTCTGACCCATACTCGCCAATAGATCTACCAATCTCGACTCGTGGCAACTTCACCAACTCCGCACCATGAAAGTCGGTGGAAACGCTTCGTTGACAGAATTCTTCACTAAACAGGGCGGCACCGCTCTCCTCAACGACTCGGACACCAAAAAGAAGTACTCGAGTCGACAGGGTCAGCTCTACCGTGAAGAACTGGAACGACGGGTTCGAGAAGACGCGGACAGGTAGGGATTCTTTCAGTGATAAAATGTTATGGTGTGACGATGGTCTCAAGGACCAGTGACCTTTATGACCATTCCAAAGAAAAAGTGCCCATTGCTTGGGCCATCGATGGTCGTTCCCTGTACAGCAGGCCTCGTCGGTCCTGCCGCCCACCACCACTATAATTTGTTGCGTTATTTTTCCCGACTCTCTTATTCCTGAAAGACCTTCAAGTCCATTGCCTGCCGGAGATGGGTTTTCAACCCGTTCATCCCGCCAGATGGAGCTCCCCCGCACTCCTATTGCTGGACCACGACCTTGACTAATCCTCAAAGTCTATCGAACGTCTCCATGGGTTTGCGGGGGACATCAATTATTCTATTGCGTGTTTGGCGCTTACATTTCTCTCCCCCAACCACTTATTTTCTGACAACACGCCGGAAATAGGTTCCCCCACCGGATATACGTCGAAGGTGCTGCATCCACCGAGCCCTCCGCCCTCACTTCATCCACATCCAACGGTGCTTCAGCGGACGCGGACGACTTCTTCTCCAGCTGGGACAAACCCTCCGCATCAGCTTCCACCTCGAAACCGGCTACTCCGCAAGTATCAAAACCCTCGACGCCCGTACCCCCGCCGGTCATTGGCATCCGAGCCATCACGCCCACACCAGCAGCCCCGCGTACAACCAGTAGCGCGAGCATACGCGCCGCCTCTGGGTCAGGGACGTCTGCACCCACTGGTGCAGGGAGCAAGCTCGGAGCAACAAAGGCTGGTGGGCTCGGTGCTAGCAAGCTTGGTGCGAAGAAGGGACTCGGAGCGGCCAAGGTCTCGTCTGGAGTCTCGTTCGAGGAGGCGGCGCGGAAGGCACAGGAGGAAGAGGAGCGAGTGAAGCAGGAAAAGGTAGAGCGCGAGCGGGTCGAGGCTGAGGAGC
>Ga0307513_10001847_pt1 | contig 30085 bp, 28 predicted proteins | sample 15_EM_MG_FD_202174 | JGI IMG/M metagenome (GOLD analysis project Ga0307513, IMG submission 202174) | Populus trichocarpa ectomycorrhiza microbial communities from riparian zone in the Pacific Northwest, United States - 15_EM | ecosystem: Host-associated > Plants > Roots > Unclassified | place... | reverse complement strand
CTATGGAGGTCTTGAATTTCAGCTCCAAAGCCCAACTTGAGGCTTCACGATCTCAAACCCCTATTTTGTAGGGAAATCTCCTGCATCGGACGTCCCGTCTAACTCTCCTGACGACAGTATGATGTGCTCTACCAATGTGGCGATGGACTGCGTCGCTGGCGCGGCCACGATGGCAGTTATTCTAATACCCATCGCAGGCAATTCTTTCACTGTCATACCAAGTGATAGTCGGTGCATAGTTATATCCGGTCTGGCGTCAACCGCCTGCGTCAGATTATTAACAAGGCAGTACTGTATTCCTTGAATACAGTTTCGGTTGGTGGTGATGATTCGACGCCGGGAGATGAGAGTAGATCCTAATCCTCTTTTGGCGTAGTGAGTGTCTCGCGAACAGCCCTCGTCGCTAACCGATACTGCTTGCAGCTAGATTTTGCATGTCCGGCGACATTAGCGACACCTTCATTTCGTCTATTATTTCTCACGATAGACCTTTGAGTCCTAATTCCTGAACCTCGGATATTGTATTGAAAGTTTAAACCCCTTTGTGTAGGCACATCCCTCCCTTGCATACCGAGTGATAGTAAATGAGTCTACCACACCCCTAAATCCTAGCTTACAGGTATAAGACCTAATGCATCCACTGCGACGAAAGGAAAATACTCACTCCGCGCTTCCACCAAACTCGACACATCCAATTATCAGATTGACTCCAATCTTTACCAATGTTCGCTACCCGCCCTATATCCCACATGCATCCGAATTCCAGCAGTCAGCTAGGACCCCGGGTAGGCAATCTTAACGGGCGCAGGCGCGACATCATACCCGACTCCATGGGGTCGAGTCAGCCAACTCCGGGAGTGGGGAATCTGAGCCGGCGAAGGCGCGACGTCATACCCGACTCCATGAGATCGAATCAGCCAACTTCACGAGGGGGCAATATGAACGGGCGCAGACGTGACGTCGTACCAGCGGATAGGCTGTCCAGATCGGTAACACAACAGACCGAATCCGGCAGCTCCAATAGTGCTGAATCGTCGGGTCGTAATTCTTCCCCACCACCAATCGCGAGACGGCTTCTAGCACGACCGGCCAAGCACCTCTGGCGTAGCACAATTCAGACCACAGTATATACTGAACCTGAGATGGAGGCTGACGGACAAGGGCATATGGAACCCTTCCGCCTCAGCGACGATAGCAGCGATGAGTATGAGATGTCACATCCGGGCGACGAAACTGAACCGCACACCAAACCTGAAGGAGCGAACCTCGGTGGTGCGGATGAGACAACACCTAGACATCATCGTGGGCCACAATTGCTGGAGACTGACGGAAACAATCGCCCAAGGACTGTGCGAATTTCGACCAACTCTGGTTCACAGGAGGCGGCAATTGTGCCACAGACGCCCACGGCCTGTGTGACCATAACTCCCGGTAGGCCCTTGTCCCCGGCGACATTCCCATCATCAAGGGTAGCACGGTATTTGTCCCCACTTGGCGTCCCTAGCACAACAACCTCTGGTATCAGGAGCTCGAGTCCACCTGGCGACCCGAGTACAAGAGGAACTATGTCTGTCCGGCATGTAATTAATTCGCGGCGAAACACGGTGACAGGCATGGAGGGGGAAATACTAAGCGTAGCAAAGGATCTGATGCTTCAGTACACCCTTTATGTTAACTCACTCCCGAACCCGGTTGCTTTGACGTCTGAGGTGCATAGTGTTTGGAGTCGCGCGCAAGATGAGATTGCGGATGCCGGAAATATTGAACCGTCGTCGCAGAGTATAGACATTGTAACTCGGAGGTCACAACCATAAAGGGTGCTGCACGAACTACGAAAGATACGGCAAAAACACTCTGGCGTGCGGGCGCAGTTCGTCCATTATATAAAAAATCATATACGGGAATTATACGGACTACCGGGCGACCCCACTGCCATCGCTCGTAGAGTCGAATACCTTCCTGATGATGACGGGTTCATGTGCCCCTCAAATGGGTATGAGGTGTGTATCCGCCCATCGCCCGTCGCCCAACCAGAACTTCCAATCACGACTGACTAGGACCTGGATGCAGCCTATATCATTCCGGTTCCTCACGCCTCACGGGCAGATTGCTGACGCCATATATGGTAAGTATTTCCATGGCAAGACAAAGCTTGGGATGCTAGACCCGGAATTCATCAATCGTGTCAATGGTACGATGGTGTGTCTCACTTGTGCAATCCTGCGCCATCAACTACGCGCATATTGACTTGGGGTGCATCAGGATCCTCCGGACTTCAAGCCTGACGCAGTTGGAGGTAGGAGACCCTCAATGTCCCCCCCATCCTTGGTTTTTGTTCTGATGACTAACCAATCTTGCAAGACCTTTTCTTATGGCAGAAGACCACCTGGCGGGCAGTACCACGGCCAACGCAGCAACTGATGCTCAGGAATCTGCGTGCGACGATCACAGACAGTACCCAGCAAAATCATCGTATGATGCAGAAAGGTTGTGAAGGCTTTGCTGACAATCATGACGCAGTTCATGCCGAACTGGAGCGTCATCTATCCAGGCGTCAGCTATCCAGCCGGAATCCAAGACGAGCTGCTGTGCGGGAACAGACACCTCTCAACAATCACGCCGGGGGTTTAGAGCACTACAGGCAGAGTCAAGATGTATCCCAGGGGAGCGAACTGTCGTTTGACTACAACCAGGCGTCATTCGCCCAGGCGCTTCAGATGCTAGATTCAGATCCCGTGAGCCTAGGTAACTCACAGGAGCTGACGCTGGGACTAGGGCAAGAGGGGCCAGCGACCCCGGGTTTCGCCAGTCGGCTATCATTGAGCCTGGACAACTCGCAGGAAAGTGACTCAGGCGTGGGAGAGAATGGCTTTTTGTAGACTTGGCGATGTGTGAACCGTTGAGTTTACGGAATTTGATTTGCAGGAAATGTAAACTATTAGATTTCGGTTGGCCGATCTGTGGAGCAGTGAGGACAATTTGGGGTGTATTTATGAGCGAGATCTGAGCGAGAGCTCAGAAATGTAGAATCGCCGGGGCCAGGGTGTCCTGGACGCCCTGGTCACGGAAGTAGACTAGTAATAATAGAATATCAAGATGCGGATGAGGTTCAAAGTCACGATATAAGGGGCACCAGCGCCTCGAAGCTTTTGTGAATGGCACTCAGTAATACAAATGAATAGTGGAGCGATCGAGACGGCGTCTGGAATATGTGTGCTATCATGACGCCGTTGAGAGTATGCATGTGAGCTATCATGACGTCGTCAAGACGGCATCTGGAATATGTGTGCTATCACGAAGCCGTTGAGAGTATGCATGTGAGGCATCACGACGTCGTCAAGACGGCGTCTGGAATATGTGCGCTATCACGACGCCGTCGCGAGTATGCAAGTGAGCCATCACGATGCCGTCGCGACGAACATGTGAGCTATTTGGAAGGCATTGGGAGCCTATAGCCAGACATCGCAATTGATGCAGAGGGGGTTCAAATATCGCTGTGTAGCATCCGGAAGACTAAGCATCCGGATAGTCTTCCGGATGCTAGAGTGGAGTTGGATTCCGCCATGACGAGAGAGGCACAGGAAGGAGATCGTCGGGATGCCGGAGAGCTTAGGGTCTGAGGGCATCTGGACGCATGGGCTTGGTGGTGGACGTCGTCGGGATGTCGAGGACGCAGGGGGTAGATAGGGAATGGCGTCCGGAGGTGACGTCCGGCCGACGTGGCGTCCAGAGTAACGGTTAACGTTCTGAGCGTCCTGAGCGTCTCATGCACGGGACGCTCAGGACGCATATAATAATTTTTGCTGATGTTCTCTTTCTTTCATCCATTCTGTCGGTGGATTAAAGCCGTAGTTTGCGAAGAAAGGGGTCATCTTGTGTGCGTTGGTAGCCGAGTTGTTGTAGGCGTGTTCTGCTAACGGCAATAGTTGGTACCAGTCGTTCTGATCGTAGTTGACAAATGTTCGTAAGTAACCATCCAGCACTTGGTTGGTCCTTTCCGTTTGTCCGCCAGTCTAAGGATGGTTCGCCGTTGACATGCACCTTTTAACTCCTAGCATCTTGCACAATGATTCCCAGAATTCGCCGGAAAACTTCGCATCCAGGTCCGATCTGATTTTGGTGTCTGTAATCCGTGAAGTTTCCAGACTTCCCGAACAAAGGTATCCGCAACATCTTTTCCGGTCGGATTTTCCTGGAGGCCGATAAAATGAGCCATCTTGGTAAACCGGTCTACTACTACCATGTTCTGGGTCTTGCCCTGCAATTCTGGTAGTTGTGTGATGAAGTCTGTCGATATGGAGGACCAGGCGGCATAGGGTACTTCTAAAGCTTGCAGTAACTCGTACTCAGCATGCCGTGGGGACTTACTGTGTTGACATTCGTCGCAGGATCGTACATAATATCTGATCCAATCTCCGAGTCCTTTCTAGTAAAAGTCCCTTGTTACTATCTCAATCGTCTTTTCCTGTCCGAAGTGCTCCACTACTAATGAGTCGTGCCAGCCTTGGGCTATCTCGGTTTGAAGGGCTTCGTTCTCGGGGATGTACAAACGCTTCTCGTAATAGAGTAACCTGTCCTTTTCTATCCATTCGTCTGGAATCTTTTTTCCGCCTTCTCTTAACATAACTAGTTCCCAGCCTCGGTTCTGCCACTTCTCGTCCTCCTTTCCAGCCATCCTAATTTGGTCAAGAAATGCATCGCGCATTGTTCGCGTCATGGCTGCATTGATGTGAGCGCTTGCTAACATTTCTCTTTCTTTCATCAGCCGAGGGTGATAGATGATATCCGCCGCGCTAAAGAATTCGTTATTGTCTGTTTCTGCGTGAAGGAAACATATTTTGACTCCTTCTTCTTTAGCCGTAATCGATCGCTTGGGGTTTAGATCACTTGACCCAAAACCCGATTTCCTTCAATCGGTTGTTTCTAGGTCGTCTGCCTCTATGGCATCGGCGTCGGCAACCTTTTCTATTATGAGTTGTGCTCTCCGATCTCCTGCCTTGAATACGCAGTCCCCCTCACCATGATTACGAAGTATGACCTTAACTTCTCCTGTGTAATCCGCATCTAGTACACCACCGCCCACTGCTATCCCCATTTTGCTAGCCATACCACTTCTTGCCGCTAGCCTTCCGTAGGTTCCCTCCAGCAATCCTATCGCAATACCCGTCACAACTATTATCTGTCCTTTTGCTTGTACCAGTCCGTCTGTCAGGGCATAGATATCATGACCAGCAGTAAACCTTGATCCTTTTGTTGGAATTATTGCCTTGTCCGAAAGCTTCATTATTCGTAGGCTTGTTGGTTCACGTTTTTCCGCGGTGTTGGCCGTCTTCGGGCTTCGCTTCTGATGAATTATCGAAATTTGAAAATATTTGTTTTTCAAAATTGACTGTTCACTATGACGAGGTCCCTCCTCAGGACGGTAGTCCGGCCGTCTTCATAACGCCTAGGGTTTCCCACCCCTGCTTCCTGGGCGATAGGCTATTTTGAAGTTATAATTTGTCAACTCCTGTGCCCATCCAATTTGCCGCTGGTTCCAGACTTTTTTGGTCAAAAAGGACTGTAGATTTTGGTGGTCGGTATATACCGTCACGGGCTCTTCTTCTCCCCAGAGGTATCTTTTCCATTCTTTAAAGGCTTCCATTATTGCGAGTAATTCTTTGTCATGTATCTCGTAATTTCTCTCAGTGCTGTTTAGTTTTCAAAAATGGAAAGCCCCTAGGTGAAGGCGTCTCCCCTGGTATTGAGATAGTACGCATCCAAGCGCAAAGTCGCTTGCGTCTGTCGACACCCCTGTTTTCCTCCCTTGGTAAAAATGCGATAAAATTGGTGCCGTTGTCAACCTCTTTTTCAACTCCTCAAGCCCCTCTTTCGGCTCTCTTCCCCAGTGAAAATCCTTTGGGTTTCCCTTCAACGTCTCGGTTATTGGCTTGCATACTTTTGAGAAATCTTTGATGAATCGTCGGTAAAAGTTTGCCAATCCAATGAAAATTTGTACTTCTTTAACCGATCTCGGGTGTGCCCAGTTTTGAACGCTTTTCACTTTTCTATCACTCATGGTGACGCCGCTCGTTTTCACAATGTATCCTAGGAATTCGTCCTCTTTCTGATGAAATACCGACTTCTTCAACGAGACTGCCAAGTCATGTTGTACGAGCCGGTCAAGAACCTTTTGGACTAACTTGATATGGTCCTTCATATTCTCGGTGTATATCAGGACATCGTCTAAATAGACGACTACTCTGTGGTCCAAGAATTCCCTTTGGATTTTGTTCATCATTGTCTGAAAAGTAGTGGGGGCATTAACAGGCCCGAAGGGCATTACTTTGTATTCGTACTGTCCGTATCGTGTATGAAATGCCGTTTTATATTCATCGCCTTTCCTTATTCGAATAAGATGATATCAATCTTTTAGGTCGAGCTTTGTGAATACTTTTGCTCCAGCAACGCGGTTTCGGAGTTCATCCATGAGTGGTAGGGCGTTTTTATTCAGGATCGTCAACATGTTGAGGTTCCTATAGTCTATGCATAGTAGCAGACTTCCATCTGGTTTTGGAACGAAGAGGATTGGAGCGCCGTAAGGGGATTCGCTGTCAGCTATTTTTCCCATGGCCATCATTTTCTTGAGGTACTTATCCAGCTCGTTCAACTGGTGTGCCGACATTGGATAAATCGGACCCCATGGGGGGTGGGCCTCTTCTTTAAGGTTGATGGCGTGATAGAAAGCCCTTCGAGGCGCCAACATCTTAGCTTTTTTCTCTTCAAAAAGCTCCTTATACTGCCAATACGGTTTGGCCAGCGTCTCCAACTGTACTCCCCCTGCTTCCGCTCGTTCGATCCGTCACACACACTGTGCTGCCTCATCGTAAGCCACAGTTTCATCCCATTGAAACATATCCGCCACCGCTTCATCTTCTATATGAGCGGCGCACTTTGCTTTTTCAAAGCCCCGTTTACGTGGGTCCGCAATATTTTTAAGGGGGTGCTCGTCATGCCACCACCCAAGGGGTATGATTAAATCATATCTTCCTGTGGTCGTGATTTCGCAGGATATCATAGTTCGGTGGCCGTTGGCACTGATTTCGAGCAGAATGGGAGGGGTATAGAAGGTTCCTCCGGTAGGCGCAGTTTCGCCATCGAAGGTTGTGATCTTTAACCGTGAATCCCTAGCTTCGGTCGGGATTTCGAGCTGTCTTGCGGTGTCTTGGTTGATGAGAAAGATATTTGAACAGGAATCTAAGAGTACGCTTATCGCGTGTTTTCGTCTTTTTGATATCTGGCAGCTCACAACTAGCGGTCTTTACCTCCTGCCGAGGAGTTCCCATATCATAGGAGTGGTGGTTCACTAGAGTACCTCTTGAGTTCGCGACTAGGATGCGCGGTCCTTTATGGTCGACTTATCCCTCGTATGAGACTGTCCCCTGCGACGAAGCCACCGTACCTTCGCCTGCGAGTTTGGTCTCCCTCCCGAGACGTCCTCCGACATCATTGGTCAGGCATGAACCTTCTGCACACTAGAGGGGCCCCCAGCTTCTATTGGCCCGGCCAGTTTACCCAGGGAGAAAGTCAGGTTACACTGGGTTTTGACTCCCCTTCAGGTGTCGTGCAACTCAAGTCCCGTTCTGATGAATGATAGTCTTCTCTTTCCCGTTTAGTCTCGTCGATAGCTTTCTTCACTTGTAATTTTTTATGGTGCCCGTGGTCAGCACGGACTACCCATTTGTGGGCGTAAAATGGCAAGCGCTATCCTTTGGTCTTTTAGCCTTCCGGTGGGATATCGTCACCGACTACGCTGCAGGTCTTTGGATTCGAGGCGGCAACCTCACTACCCGAAAACCGTTGTTGTCGGTACCTGGATGACTTTTTTATAAAATATCCTCATCTTCAAAGGGCCACGCTGGGGGCCTTTGCACCGCTCGCTTTGAGCTTTCTCCCTGGCCATCAACAGCCACAGTGGCTACCTGGGGGCGTCGTTTTGGCGCGAATGCCGACTGTCGTTTGGGCTTTGATTGCCCTCGATATACAGCCAACACTTCTATCGGTTTTCGACAGTGTTTCCAAGTGTGGTTTTTCATTCCGCATCGCGTGCATTCGTTGTAAGATTTCTGTTTTTCGACAACCTTTTGATTGACACCCTTGTGGGCCTCTGCCGACACCTTGTGTTCAATCTCCCCCGCCGGTCCCACAGACCCTTCTTTCTTCACCTTTCTTTCCCCCGCCTTTTTCTTCTAGCAGTCCGCCTTTTTATTAGCCATGTATTGCTTTTGTACACGCTTTGCGGGTACAGTTGGCTTCGAATCCTCGAACTTTCCTTTCTTGCCTTGTGTTGCGCCGGAGGGGCCGCCTCCTGGAAGATCCTTTCGTTGTTTGAGATCTTCTTCTGCTCGGGTTACGGTCCTGACTGCTTCCAACCATTTCCCATCGTCGACATATTCTCTGTGTGAGAGTCGTCGTAATGCCTTGACAGGGAGTTCTTCTTCAATCATTTTCCTCCAGGCTATCCCGATGACTCTTGCATGGATATTTAAATTTTCCATTTCCATCAAGAATTTGGCGACATCACCGGGATGTTTGACCGATCCCATTTCTCGTAGGAATTTTTCCGCTTCATGGGTGGGTCAGAAGCGTCGCGGGGCTTGTTCTGCACAGACGTGCCAGAACTCCTATCCTTCTTGTCTTGTATAACCTATTTGTCCAGTCATTTGTCGTCGGTAGGTTAACGCAAATGGTGCGACTTCTTTCCCGTCCATTCGGCTTGTGGCGTATCGGATTCTTTGTGCCTCGTCCTCCCACTGCCAACTGTTTCGACCAAAATAATCCGTCCAGGTCAGTAGCCACATGCCTATATCTTGGTGTTTCACGTTTCTAAACATGGCAGGGGGTTCCGCTGGGACTCTTGTTCGTTGTCCCAATGCGTTGGCCATGACCCGTGAGAACAGGTTAAAAATTCGTCTTTTTCGGCTTCTTAGTCTTCTTCGGCTGGTTGGGGTGCGGGTCTCTCCTCCCGTCTTCCTTTCCTACTCTCATCTGGCTTTCTTCCAAATGCTTCTCCCTCATCAGCGGGCTCTCCTCCACCGCCGGGGGCTCCTGCAGCCCCTCCTTATGGTGGGGGTCGTGGGTTCCTTCCTCCGGCTCCCGACGCCTCTGGTGTCGAGTCCGACGTCTTCCCCTTCCCCTTCACCTATCCCATTAACTGTTCTACCAGGGCTTTAAGCACCGCAATCTCACCATCTTGGGCCTGTCTCGACTCCTGGTTTTGTCTAAGCCCGCCTTTCATGAGATTAATGCTCATCAGCAAAAGAAAAAGGTTACTCCCGGACGGACCCTGTACTCCCTGTGCGTCCGGCGGTCCAGGCGCATAGAACGTAAACTCGCGTTCTGGGTGTGCGGTCTTTTATTGGGTGCTGGTGGACAGGGGTCCATGCCGCCCGGACGCACCAGACGCAACCAAGGACTCAGAAGGCACCCGACGCAGAAAGGTTCTCCGGACGCAAAATGGTTCTCCGGACGGAACCCTATAGGATAGTAGAATAGTGGAAGTGCTCAGGTGTAACTGGCTATTATCGAATACCTGCTAAGTCAACAACTCTACCTTCAAGGACTTTGAATGAGTTAGTGAAAACTGTGGAGAATATCCAAAATGTCCAGAAAGATCCATCCAGTATTACTCATGTTTACTTATTTGAGTCATTGAGATACTAATATAGGAATATATTTATAAAAGCTAGTCTAGAAACCAGTAGCACTCGGTAGCTAACAATTTGAAAGTACTTGTCCGGAGAACAAAAGTACAAAAGTATGGATAACCCTTAAACCAGCGGTCAGACAGTGTCCGGACAGAGTGGGTTGGATTCCCCTCGCCGAGGGGAATAGAATGGTATAGGTCTCTGAGTGGCCGCATGCCTATAGCACCCAGTAGCCACCAATTTGAAAGTACTTGCCCGGGGAACTCAAGTACAAAGGTTTGGATAACATTTCAACCAGCGGTCGGACATCGTCGGGACAGGGTGCGTTGGAATCCGCCGGTGGAGGGGAATCGAATGGTATAGGGTTCAAAGCGTCCGCATGGCTATAGATGTCAGCAGGATGAAAGAGGCAGATACCTCAGCGGGCAGATGTCCGCCAGAGTCGGGAAGGGTCTCATTGGAGTCCGCTCGCCGAGGGGAATCGAATGGTATAGGTCTCTAAGTGTCCGCATGCCTATAGCACCGAGTAGCCGCCAATTTGAAAGTACATGCCCCGGGAACTCAAGTACAAAACTTTGGATAACATTTCAACCAGCGGTCGGACATCGTCGGGACAGGGTGCGTTGGAATCCGCTCGCCGAGGGGAATCGAATGGTATAGGCCTCGAAGCGTCCGCATGCCTGTAGCACCCAGTAGCCAACAATTTGAAAGTACTCTCCCGGGGAACACAAGTAAAAAGGTTTGGATAACATTTCAACCAGCGGTCGGACATCGTCGGGACAGGGTGCGTCGGAATCCGCCGGTCGAGGGGAATCGAATGGTATAGGTCTCGAAGCGTCCGCATGGCTATAGAGGTCAGCACGAAGAAAAACGCAGATACCTCACCGGGCACTGGCCGATGTCCGCCAGAGTGTGGCAGGACCTGATTGCAATCCGCTAGAGTCTGCCAGGGCCTCATTGCAATCCGCCAGAGTCAGGAAGGGCCTGAATGGAATCCGCTCGCTTAGGAGTCATGAATAGTGTCAACCTGGATGGAAGAGCATGCCCCTCTCCAAAGGTTGATAATATTCAATAGTTCAACTGATTCGATCATGAAGCCTGATACAAGGTGGAAAGAACTTAGAAACCTTTTGCGAGAGTTGTTAGCAGTGATCAAATAAGGGGTATGTTTTGGGTCATTACCGGGACAATAGATGGTTAGTCATCCTATGTTTAGATCCTCTTTCGTCTGAACAGCCTTTACCAGGTGATAAAGTTGTCCGTTGTAAGTAGAGGCCATTAGGGGCAGGGAGTGTTCCCCAATGCAGAGCCCTATGGGTCACTTTCCTTGGGTTTCTTCGGGAGATTAGGGTGTGAAATGGACCATCCAGGTGCACTGGGCGGACAGGATGCGGGTTGTATTGCACCCAACGGACTAGGATGCAACGATTGTGCTGGGGCCATCTGAGGGCGGACTGGGCGGACAGGATGCTCCAGACGGATTTCCTGCGTCCGGACGCAATGCCTATCCCTCTGGAGCAACCACTTTTTTTGCTGATGCATGCCTGGGAGGGTTGAGGTAAGTCAGGAGGGTATGATATGTATCAACCTTTCCTCTAATCGATAATCGCCCCAAACTCTATTACAAGTGAAGTGCTTGGAGAGAGAGAAGGTGGTTGGAAGATAGAGGTGAGTACAGGTATATATCGGCCTGCTGGGCCATCACGATCTCGTTATTGGTTGGTTACTCCTGTGATTCCGCTGGACCCACAAGTCCCTGCTACTCGGGCATATTCTCACCTTAGTTAGCCTTTCGCTTCTGGGTTTTTTTCTTTCCTTCTTACACCTTCCCCCTTCCCCCTTTTTGTTTTTCCTTTCCTCTTTTCCTCAGATTTTCTTTGGTTCCCATTGGTTTTGTTCACTTAATCGTGCCAAGGTTGCGGCGTGCAGCTGCAACCCCGGATGTTCACTGACTCACCACCTGGGCACTCCTACTGAGTGCCAGACAGCTCAACATCACATTACGGCTCAACATCACATTGTGGCTCAACATCACATTGTGGCTGGTTTTCAATATTAACAATATAATATGTATTAATTTGAGATATTAATTATTTAGTTAACTGAGTATAATTACATTAATCTTAAAGCCTAAGGGATATCTTAGCATGCTACAATAAAAAGAAATCTACAATTGAAAAAGGTTTGATGGTGGAAGAAAGATTTCTTTTGTCAATCCATAATCAATCCAAATTACCAATATCATCAATTATGCTGCAAGAACCAAGGTTGAGAAATCTTTTGTAAAATAAAATGCTACTACTTTAAAATATTGTGTTACACTACAGAGCTATCTTCAGCCACTATGTGATGGTGAGCCATAATGTGATGTTGAGCTATCAGGTACTCAGTAGGAGTGCCCAGGTTGTGAGCCAGTGAATATCCGGGGTTGCGGCCGTATGCCACAACCATGGCACAATTACACAATGTTCATTCTTCGGGGAATTCTCTCTGGTTCTCTGGTTCTCTGGTTCCTCCTTTCTTTTTGCATGTTTCTCCATCCTGTGCATCCCTGGTATCTGCGTGGGGGCAGGTAGGGCCCCTCACTGAGAGTATTGCCGTTCCAGTCTTTTCACCTCTTGCCATGCATTTCCCAGAATTGGTATATATTATGATACCAGTTTGGGGGTGATGCCAGGGCAATAAATTATTGAATAGATATAGGGCTATACTGCTGGACTGAGTGATAGCCTATGCTTAATTCCGCGTTCCATTCAGGTCCTTGCGCAAAACCAACCCAGCCATCCTAAAACATAACCACCCTCCTGGGCCTAATACTATTTGCGTTTCATTGGCACCTTGCAGGTATTACAACTCTAATCCCCAAGTCAGTATACTTAAGATCCTGGCTAGGGCAGTATGTGGAGAAGTGGTGGAAGGATTGGAGATAAAATTGTCAAAGTACGATGCAAATCCCCCCCCCTCCCGAAGAAAAAGCTCCCAAGATCATATATATTACAGAAACCAGATACCCGGCACCTAGCTCATGGGTGCATCTGCTCTATTTTGCGAGCCACGCCCTGGGGGATATGGTAAATACATACAGTACAGTACTTGACCCGACAGCTGAGATGAGTTCACAATGTAGCTATTACATGCATTCTAAGGAGTGCAGTACTCTAGGACAGGGTAGGGATATAAAAACGCCTTTATCTAGTGCTGACGTTCCCATTTTTCTCGGGGGTGCTGTATAGGGATTCTCTAACGGGGGGGTACGGTTTGAGCAGGCCAGGGCATGATAAGAATTAAAAAAAAAGAGGGCCACATGTGGTTGTGTAAACTGTGATGCCAGGGGTGGATTTGAGGGCTGGAAGGGGGAAGTTGGGGTTTCTGGATGTTTGTGTCCTGATAATAGCCTTGAAGAAGGTACATATCAGAACATGAATGATGAATGAAGAAGGAAAAATATTTACAAATAATATAGTATGTGATTATTATCCATTGCTCCAACTCCGGTATGTTAGTGACATGCCTATGGCTTTTGTGTCTGTTCTTAATATATTTTTCCTTAATAGTTTCTTTGCTAACGTTAATTGTCGCCAGGGGCAAGACTAAGTGACTTATGCTGTGGGATGGGCTTTCTTTTGTTTCATATGTTTAGTGAAAAACTCAGGTCTCGATGACACAAAAGCCTACTTTCTAAGCAACAAGTACATCGCTAAAAATACGCTGTGCGGCTTACATACTCGGCTGACATGTGTTTTTCACCAAAAATTGTGAACTTCATCCGAAGCCAAATACTGCCGAGAGACCGATGGCGCACCAAAAAAGCAACATTTCAGGGCCGGTTGTCCGACTAGTGGGGGCCCTCATTACTCCGGGGAGGGGAAAAAGACCGGGTTAATCCTCCTTTATCCTCTCTTTAGCACATAGGCGTTCTCCTTTCAGGTATGGACACTAGCGGCTGGGAATACTACAGAATCCAAAAGTAATTGAATTTGTGGTGTCCTTTTTGGGCAACTCAAACTAAGATGGTTCAATAATATGAGGCTATCATACTGCATGCAGGTCGGCCTACTCGAGTACAGTATCTGACATAAACAGCTCCCGAGCGTTTGTGTCACGGGCTTTGGATCCAGCGATTGGAATGTTGTCAGCAAGGCGCAAGGCTGTACCATCAACCCCACTTTTCCTTACTCTCAAGCGATTGCTTTAACAGACCCCAAGTGAATCAACACCTTGCTCCCGACACCATTCAAAGCGGCAAAAAAAAAACGAAAGATGGCTCAGACTTTTAGCAATAACGAACATTCTGTCATCATCGCAAATAGCTTTAACCTCAATATCCCTTATGATGAGTCTAAAATACTGGCATGGTTGTCTCCGTTAGAACCGTGGGTACGGCATCGAGATATCGGAGCCCAACGGGTGGACGATATTGGGTCCTGGCTACTGGAAACCCAGGAGTTCAGGCGCTGGCATGATGGAAGCAGGGAGGATGGATGTAATCATGCGACCTTATTCTGCCACGGCAATCCAGGAGTGGGAAAAAGCCATATCATGTAAGAGAGAGTACCTTATTGCTAGAAATCAAAGAGTGGTATTGCTGATAGGCTGGGATGACAGTTCCCTAGTTATAGACAAGTTATGCGACGAGGCCGCAGAAGAAGATACTGCCGTTGCCTGTTTTTACTTCGATTTTGCTGCGCGGAGTGAGCAATCACCAATAAATATGCTCGGTTCCCTATTGCGACAGCTTGTTGGTGGATTGGACGAAATTCCTGAAGCAGCGGTCCGGGGCTTCCGGAATCAGAAGAAGGTTATTGGGGGTAGGGGGCTACAAGTTGCAGGAATTTTGAAGATGTTCCAGACAATCACAACAACAAAGCGCACGTTCATTTGTGTGGATGCACTTGACGAATGTGTGCCAGAGCACCGAGTGGTAATTCTGGAATCACTAGGGCAGATTGTGGAGGGATCGCGGAATACTCGCATATTTGTAACTGGAAGATCCCATGTCCAGAGTGAGGTCGAAAGGAAATTGGATGGCGCAGTAACTTTTGTGTCGATAGAGCCTACAAGAGAAGGTATTGTTAAGTATCTGAGTGATAAGCTCAGAAATGACACTGCCCCGGAGATAATGAGTAGCAGATTGAAGGCGAATATTATTGAGAGCATCCCCGAAATCGGGTCTGAAACGTGTGTAGAACCAAGTGCAACGACGAAATTGTGCAGAACTACGCTAGGATAAGGGCTAACATATTCGAATTTAGATTCCTACTAGCTTCTCTTCATATTGAGGCAATCCTGCGGGAAACTAGCATCGCTCGGCGGCGAAAAAGGCTGAAGTTAGTGGAAGATGGGGCAGAATTAGGGGATGCATACGGTGCAACACTGGAGCGGATAAAGGCGCAGGATGGGGAAAAGAGAAAACTTGCGATTGCGGCCCTCACATGGATCTGCTACGCGGAGCGGCCGTTACATGTGGATGAGTTGCTCCACGCACTGGCGGTAGAGGTCGGTGTGAGGGATTTTGACGCCGAAAACGCTCCTTCGATAAGTACATTGCTTAGCTGCTGTCAGGGATTTATCACAGTGGATAAGGAAGCTTCGACTGTGCGGTTAGTTCACTTTACCGTCCAAGAGTATCTCTGCGCCCATGCCGACCTCCTCTGCAAACCTAACTCGATAATCGCAGAAGCATGCTTGACGTATCTGAATTCACAACAGGTCAAGAACCTCTCATCTCACCCTCTTCCAGACCACCCAGTCATGCCATTCCTGAAATATTCTTCAAGATATTGGGGAACACATGCGAATAGGGGGCTCTCAGACCACATGAAGACCCTTGCGCTTGAGCTCTTGGATCAGTACGAAGACCACGTATCCGCCTTATCACTTTTCGAGCAGGTGGTGGGTTTGGAACATGGCGGAGGCATTGATGCTTCTCCTCGCTTCTCTGGATTACATTGTGCGTCTTTCTTCGGGATTATAGAACTTGTGACTACATTGATGAATGCGAAAGGTTGCGATATCAACCAACGAGATTGGATTGGCTCCACACCACTCTCCTGGGCAGCGGAGAGTGGACATGAAAGGGTGGTCAAGCTACTGCTAGGACGGGAAGATGTCGACCCCAATCTTCCAGATAGGAATGATCTAACACCACTCGGATGTGCTTCCCTCGAGGGACATGAAGGGGTTGTGAAGGCACTGCTTGGCCGGGAAGGTGTTGACTCTGACAGGACAGATAATAAAGACAATACGCCACTCTCGTGGGCGGCTGAAAACGGGCACGAAGCGGTTGTGAGGCTGCTACTTGACCGGAATGATGTCGATCCCAATCGCCCAGATGAGAATAATCGGACACCACTCGGATGTGCTGCCGTCAAGGGGTATGAAGGGGTTGTGAAGCTACTGCTTGACCGGGAAGATGTCGACCCCAACCGCCCAGATGAGAATAATCGGACACCACTTGGATGTGCTGCCCTCGAGGGACATGAAGGGGTTGTGAAGCTACTGCTTGACCGTGAAGATGTCAACCCTAATCGCTCGGATGCGAATGATCTAACACCACTCGGGTGGGCTGCTGTCAAGGGACATGAAGGGGTTATGAAGCTACTGCTTGGCCGGGAAGATGTCGACCCTGATCGTCCGGATAAGAATAATTCAACACCACTTGGGTGGGCTGCTGTCAAGGGACATGAAGGGGTTGTGAAGCTACTGCTTGGCCGGGAAGATGTCGACCCTGACCGTCCGGATAAGAATAATTCAACACCACTTGGGTGGGCTGCTGCTGAGGGACATGAAGGGGTCGTAAAGCTGCTTCTTGGCCGGGAAGATGTCGACCCTGATCGCCTGGATAAGAACCACCGAACACCACTCGGACGCGCCGCCTTCGAGGGACATGAAGGGGTTGTGAAGCTACTGCTAGGACGGGAAGATGTCGGCCCTGATCGTCCAGATAAGAACGATCTAACACCACTCGGATGTGCTGCTGTTAAGGGACACGAAGGGGTTGTGAAGCTACTGCTTGACCGGCAAGATGTCGACCCTAACCACCCGGAAATGAATGACCGGACACCGCTCGGATGTGCTGCTGTTAAGGGACATGAAGGTGTTGTGAAGCTACTGCTTGACCAGGAAGATATCGACCCTGACAGGGCAGATATCGGAGACAATACGCCACTCTCGTGGGCCGCTGAAAATGGACACGAAGGGGTTGTTCGGCTGCTACTTGACCGGAAAGATGTCGATCCCAATCGCCCAGATGAGAATAATCGGACACCACTCGGATGTGCTGCTGTCAAGGGACATGCAGGCGTTGTGAAGTTACTGCTTGACCGGAAAGATGTCGACCCTAATCGACCGGATAAGAATGATCGAACACCACTCGGATGTGCTGCTATCGAGGGACATGAAGGCGTTGTGAAGCTACTGCTTGGCCGGGAAGATGCCGACCCTAATCGCCCGGATAAGAATGGTCTAACACCACTCGGACAGGCTGCCGCCGAGGGGCATGAGGGGGTTGTGAAGCTACTGCTTGGCCAAGAAGACATCGAACCCAATTGCCCAGATGAGAAAGCATAGATGTACGGTGACCCCGCCAGATGTGACAGAATTACCACGCAGTGGGAGCCCCGGGTACCCAATTGGCTACTCTCAAATTACGTGGGATTCCTCCTTCTCTGGCGCCATCCTAGCTCAACATCCGGGATCCTAATATACACTGTTATGGGTATCTCCACTCTCTCCCTAGCATGCCCTTTACGCCAGTCTGGAGGCTCTCCCTGGCTGTCATTGGCGGAAATCTCACTTGTATGTTAGCTTATACTCCTCTAAAACCTACGGATGTTAACGTTTATGGATGAGGGCTCACGGGGTTCTGTTCATTGTATTTAGCGTACAGTAGCAAGAAGACTATCTCACTTGTTTTATTATATCTTGATCACCACCCCCTGGTAGAATAGATCTCTTGTTACAAAGTTCCCACTTTTCTTTCTATTTTTTCTTTATATCAATTTGTTTCCACCTTGCTCCCCATTGCCAGTCATAGGTAGATAAATAGACAGATACATAAACTGCAAATAGACTGTTCTTTCCGTTAGCAGAGAACCTAGTGTAGGTATCCCCCAAGCTAGGATGAAAACAAAAGAATCGACTCTAAGCATTATCGCTCCGAGACACTGTTATCGCCTGCTTGAATTATCACTCGGTTTACTCATAAGTTCTCGAGAAATACCATCCGCTCTAAATTTACCTAGCCCCTTCCGAGCTCCTATACTTTCCCTTCTCACTCTATAGATAAACTGTATCCTATAATAATATTATGACACAGGACCGAAATCGGTTAAGCTCTAACCCTTATTGCTTTTAGAAGGGTTTCTGCGACCTCCCCAAAGACTCAGGTTGGTCATGCGAGGTCACTCGATAGGCCATTCACTCTTCCTGTAGGTGGACTGAGTGGTTGAGTGCACAGACGCCTGAAATGATAAATGTATTGTATGTCATACACCTTCTACCCCTGCGGCTTTTATCTTGCAAAACACAAAATAGTGTAAGTTGTCTTCGGAGCCGACAACCTGCACATCGCCAGAAAAAAGAAGACTCAAGACCCAAAAACAGAAATTCGTTAAGGGGTCTTCCGATCATCTCCTGGACTAATAAGTAAGGAAAACATCACCTGATATGCCCGGATAAGCAGTCTGAGTTTCCCACTACTTGGATCCCGCACTGTGTTTGAGGGTGAGGATTACTGGGTTAGGGTATGCCTGTGGGGGTTGGGGTAAGCAAGGAGGATATGTATCAACCTTCCCTCCCTGCAGTAATCTCCCTAAACTTTGTTACAAGTAAAATGCCTGAAGAGAGAAGGGGGTTGGGACATAGAGGTAGGTATATATATGCCTACTAGGCTATCAATGTCCCGTTATCGATTGGGTGCTCCTGCGATTCCACTCGACCCATAAGTCCCTACTACTCATACCTAGTCATGTCCAAGTTAGCTTTTCTCTTCTATATTCTTCCTTTCATCCTTGCTTTTTTCCTGTTCCTCTTTCCTGTTTCCAAATTTTCTTTTCTTTTCTTTTCCAGATTTCCTTCCGTTCCTACAGTCCACGACACAAAACATTAGCATTTCGACCTTTTCACTTCCTGTTGGGCACTTTCTAGTGTAGGTATATCTCAGTCCGGCGGCCAGGCCAGGGTAATAAATTATTGAATCAATGTGGGATAATACTGCTGACTGGAGTGATAACTTATGCCTAATACCGCCTCCTATCCGGAACCTACTAAGCAAAGCCAAATTACCCATCTTGAAACGTAACCATGCTCACGGCACGGACACTCTTCGCATTTCATTACCACTTTGTAGTCACAGCTCTAGAAGCCAAGCTACCACACCCAAAATCACTACTAAGATAATATATAGAAACACGATGGTAGGGTCAGAGGTGAAATACTTGTCAAAGCATGATTCAAATTCTCCCCTCCCGCCTGGGAAAGGGAGGCTCTCAAGCTTACATCTAAAAGAAAACAGATACCTAGCACCCAGCTCACTAGTGTATCTACTCTACCTTCTGCCCCCTCCATGTTTCTAGGAGATACAGTAAATAATCAATTGGCTCGATGGCTGGAACAGGGTTCGCAAAGTGTGCAATTAAGTGTATTTGGGAGAGTACAGTATTCTAGGTGATGGGAGGGATATAAAAACGCCTTCACGTGGCACCGGGATTCCTGTTTCACGCGAGGGCACTCTCTAAGCACACTTTTGGTGGGGGAGGTATATATGACTCGAGAGGTCCAAAAATTACATAGGGTGCGGAAAAAAAAATACGTATCATACCGCTGTGCAAAATTGTGATTTTAGGGCTGGATATTGGGGGCTTGAAGAGGGAAAATTAGGGTTTCTGGTAGGGTGTTTGGATCATGATATAGCTCTTAAAGAAGGGATTCTAATATAGTCAAGAGACAAGAGGGAGGCAAAATATTTATAAATAATAATAATATAGTAGGTGATTATTATCTAATGCTCCAGCTCCGGTATATTAGTGACATGCCTATGCCTTGTGTATTTATGCTTAATCGTTTTGTGGCTAAAGTTTATTGCTGCAAGGGCTAACTAAGTGACTTATGCGATGGGATGGGCTTTCTTTTGTATCATATATTTAGTAAAAACTCAGGTCCCGGTGACATAAAAACTTACTTCCTAAGCAACAAATGCTGAGAATATGGTGTGCTGTTCACATAACATGTGTCTATCCTGTCTCTCACCAAAGATGCAACTTTTTCAAAGCCCGTTATGCAGCTCGCCGGGGCTTTCAGTACTGGGAAAAAAAACTTAGGCGTTATTCTCCTTCAGCTTCTCTTCGATGCATGGGTTCCCTCTTTCAGTTACATCGGCTGTAGATGCTGCAGAATTTAAAAATAATCGAATCTGTGGTGTCCGTTCTAGACAACGCGAAACAATATGGTTCAACATGAGGCTACTGCTCGAGCATAACAAGCGGGTTTGTTCTCGGTTCTGACATAAGCAGTCCTCGAGTGATTGTGCCACAGCCGTTGTCAGCGAGGCGCAAGGCTGTACTATCATCCCCGCATCTCCTTACTCTCAAGCGATTGCTTTAACAAACCTCAAGGGAATCAACACCTTGCTCCCGACACCGCTCAAGGCAGCAAAAAGTCGAAAGATGGCTCAAGCTTTTAGCAATAACGATAACTCTATCATCATCTCAAACAGCTTTAACCTCAATATCCCTTATGATGAGTCTAAAATACTGGCGTGGTTGTCTCCGTTAGAACCGTGGGTACGGCATCGAGATATCGGAGCTCAGCGGGTGGACGATATTGGAGCCTGGTTGCTGGAAACCCAGGAATTCAGAAGCTGGCATGACGGCAGTAGGGAGGATGGGAGTAATCAGGCGACCTTATTCTGCCACGGCAATCCAGGAGTGGGAAAGAGCCATATCATGTAAGAGGGAGTACCTCATTATTGGAAATCAAAGAATGGTATCGCTGATAGGCTGGGATGACAGTTCCCTAGTTATAGACAAGTTGTGCGACGAGGCTGCGGAGGAAGATACTGCCGTTGCCTGTTTTTACTTCGATTTTGCTGCGCGGAGTGAGCAATCACCAATAAATATGCTCGGTTCCCTATTGCGACAGCTTGTTGGCGGATTGGACGAAATCCCTGAAACGGTAGTCCGGGGTTTTCGGAATCAGAAGAAGGTTATTGGGGGTAGAGGGCTACAAGTTGCAGGAATTTTGAAGATGTTCCAGACAATCACAACAACAAAGCGCACGTTCATTTGTGTGGATGCACTTGACGAATGTGTGCCAGAGCACCGAGTGGTAATTCTGGAATCACTAGGGCAGATTGTGCGGGGCTCAGGGGATACCCGCATATTTGTGACTGGAAGATCCCATGTCCGGAGTGAGGTCGAAAGGAAATTGGGTGGCGCAGTAGCTTTTGTGTCGGTAGAGCCTACAAGAGAAGGTATTGTTAAATATCTGAGTGAGAAGCTCAGAAATGACACTGCCCCGGAGATAATGAGCAGCAGATTGAAGGAAAATATTATTGAGAGCATCCCCGAAATAGGGCCTGAAACGTATGTAGAGCGAAGTGCAAGGCCGAGGTTGTGCGGAACTACGCCAGGCTAAGGGCTAACATTCGAGTCTAGATTCCTCCTAGCTTCTCTTCACATTGAGGCAATCCTGCGGGAAACTAGTATCGCTCGGCGACGAAAAAGGCTCAAGTTGGTGGAAGATGGGGCAGAATTAGGGGACGCCTACGGTGCAACACTGGAGCGGATAAAGGCGCAGGATGGGGAAAAGAGAAGACTTGCGATTGCGGCTCTCACATGGATCTGCTACGCGGAACGGCCGTTACATGTGGATGAATTGCTCCACGCGCTGGCAGTAGAGATCGGTGTGAGGGATTTTGACGCCGAAAACGCTCCTTCCATAAGTACACTGCTTAGCTGCTGTCAAGGATTTATCACAGTGGATAAGGAAGCTTCGACTGTGCGGTTAATCCACTTTACCGTGCAAGAGTATCTCTGCGCTCATGCCGACCTCTTCTATAAACCTCACACAATAATCGCAGAATCATGCTTGACGTATCTGAATTCACAACATGTCAAGAACCTCTCATCTGACACTCTCCCGGACCATCAAGTCATGCCATTCCTGAAATATTCTTCGAGATATTGGGGAACACATGCGAATAGGGAACTCTCAGACCACACGAGGACCCTTGCGCTCGACCTCTTGGATCAGTACGAAGACCACGTATCCTCCTTATCACTTTTTGAGCAGGTGGTGGATTTGGAACATAGCGGATGCATTGATGCTTCCCCTCGCTTCTCTGGATTACATTGTGTGTCTTTCTTCGGGATTATTGAACTTGTGACTACATTGATGAATGCCAACGGTTGCGATATCAACCAACGAGATTGCATTGGCTCCACACCACTCTCCTGGGCAGCGCAGAGTGGGCATGAAAAGGTGGTCAAGCTACTGCTAGGAAGGGAAGGTGTCGGCCCTGATCGCACGGATAAGAATGATCTAACACCACTCGGATATGCTGCTTCCGAGGGACATGAAGGGGTTGTGAAGCTGCTACTTGACCGGAAAGATGTCGACCCTAATCGCCCGGATACGAATGATCTAACACCACTCGGGTGGGCTGCTGTCAAGGGACATGAAGGGGTTGTGAAGCGACTGCTTGGCCGGGAAGATGTCGACCCTAATCGTCCGGAAAAGAATGATCGGACACCACTCGGATGTGCTTCCTTCGAGGGACATGAAGGGGTTGTGAAGCTACTGCTTGGCCGGGAAGATGTCGACCCCGATCACCCGGATGAGAATGGTCTAACACCACTCGGACTGGCTGCTGCCGAGGGACATGAAGGGGTCGTGAAGCTACTACTTGATCGGGAAGATGTCGACCCTGACACGGCAGATAAGGGAGACAATACGCCACTCTCGTGGGCGGCTGGAAACGGGCACGAAGGGGTTGTGAAGCTACTGCTTGGCCGTGGAGATGTCGACCCCAATCGCTCAGATGAGGATGATCGAACGCCACTCGCGTGGGCTGCCCACGAGGGACATGAAGGGGTTGTGAAGCTATTACTTGACCTGGAAGATGTCGATCCTGATCGTCCGGATAAGAATGATCGAACACCACTCGGGTGGGCTGCTGTCAAGGGATATGGAGGGGTTGTTAAGCTACTGCTTGATCGGAAAGATGTCGATCCTGATCGTCCGGATAGGAATGATCGAACACCACTCGGATGTGCTACTGTCAAGGGACATGAAGGGGTCGTGAGGCTATTGCTTGACCGGAACGATGCCGACCCTCATCGACCGGATGGGGATCATCGAACACCACTCGGATGTGCCCTCGAGGGACATGAAGAGGTTGTGAAGCTACTTCTTGACCGGGAAGATGTAGACCCCAATCGTCCAGATGAGAAAGCGTAGACGCACAGTGGCCCCGCCATACGTGACACAATTACCACGCAGTGGGAGTCCCGGGTATCCAATTGGCTACGCTCAAATCTCGTGGAATTCCTCCTTTTCCAGCGTCCCCCTAGCCCAACATCCAGGAGCCTGATATAGGCCGTTTCGATTATCTCCACTTCTTCCTTAGTATGTCCGTTACGCCAACCCGGAGGCTCTCCCTGGCTATCATTGGTGGAAATCTCACTTGTATGTTAGCTTATTCTCCTCTAAAACCTACTGATGTTGACGTTTATGAATGAAGGCTCACGAGTTTCTGTTCATTGTATTTGGCGTACAGCAGCTGGGGGACTATCTCATTTGTTTTATTATATACCTTGATCCGGTGGAATAGATCCCTAATTACACAATCCCCATTCCTCCTACTTTTTCTCCACCTTAATTTTATTTCCTCCTTGTTTTCCCTTGCTAGAGATAGGTGGATAAATAGAGAGATAGATAAATTGCTAATAGACTGTTCTTTCCGATAGAAGGGGCCCAGCGTAGGTATCCCCCAAGCCAGTGTGAAAACAAAAGAATCGACTCCAAGCACTGTGGTTCCGAGACGCTACCACCTGCCCGAACTAGCACTCGGTTTGCTCATTAATACCCAAAAATACCAACCGCTCTAGATTTATCACCAAGATTCTATTATATATACAGTTAAGGTCTCCCATATCATGCTTTATCACTCCTGTATCACCCATCCCTCCCTTACCACAATTTTGTCAGATGATCCTATGATGATCTGATAAGCTAGTTCTAGTGTGAAATGCAGAACATACTCAAATGCTATTAACTCGTTAAATCACATTGTATGATATTACAATACTGTGCTGGCGCGGCCGGATTGGAGCTGGGCACTTGGTATGGACATTGCCACCTCAAGTGTGCTTCAACTCCATCGTACTAGCCCTCCCTAGAAATACGATTATTTAAACCTCCGAGCTCAATTTAATTGGTGGCACTGCTCCGAGACCAAATGAACCGCGGAAATACACGAATTAAGGTTACAAGCATAGAGGTATAATAGGAGACGAAGCAAGATGGCAGCATGAGTGGGGCCAAGGAAGGAAGGTAGCAGATAACTGATAGTGCGAAATAAAAGCCGGCGGAGGTCAGGGCAGGATTCAGACCAGAAAGGGAGGGGGGCAGCAACAAAAGATAGACAATACATGCGGTCGCTGTTTGCTGGTATTGCCGGAAAAAAAACTCAACCGAAAAACTCTCCCTTATTTCCTTGGCTATCCGACGGACTTGAGATTTATGATAAAATTGTGGTATGGGAGGGATGGGACAAAACATGAAAATGGGCGGTATGGGAGACTTTTGCCGTTCTATATATCCTAGAAGTTCCTTATGAAAATTCATTACTCCGTTAGGCTGTTCCATTATCTCATGTTTAGTTTCAACAGGGCCTATATATAATATCACTGCTCTCATTTCTTTGACGTCACAAAGCCCGGGTTTCCCTCACTGAGTTTGTCCCTGCTGGGTAGTGCTATAGTATCCTACCAAAGGGGTTTGTGCTAAGCTTTTTGGTTTTGCTTGGTACAGCTGTGATGGCACGTTAATCCTTCATGGGGCATTAGTTTCCAGTTTTTATTTACCCATAGTTTGATAGATTCTTCCGTGGGTCGCGTTTCTGATCTCACTGGTTTATGGGATACAACGTCCCCTCTCTCTCGTGACCTAGGGAGGATGTTGCTATTTACCAATTCCCCCACCCAGGTCGTCTTGAATTAGCACTACCATCCCCCACCCACAACTTGAACACAGAATCTCTACCACTCTGCTATCGCTCCGTTCTACACCAGCCATATCGTCCGCGAATCGGGAGAAGCGTGCGTTCCGTCACGATAAGTAGCACCGTCCCTCAAAGGCTAGTGTTGCATTGCTGAGACTAAGGATCCCCGGGAGTTGGCGGTAGGGGTGAGTTATATGCTTGTGTTTTGTGTGCAGAGGGTAGTGCGTAGGAGGGGCGCACTAGTTTAGCAACCGTTAGCACCTGTGGGGAAGGAAGGGGAGGAGTAATAAATACTAATTCTCCCAACAAACCGCCCCATCGAGCCTACTTTCTGACCGGTAACCTTGGTTTTAGCAGCTTTCAAAGTCTCTGGAGGGCCAATGTCCGAAACTACTCTTTCCGTGCCTGTCTTATTCTCCCCCTCGGACACACAAACACAGCCCCGCAAAACAGCTTAGCACCGACCCTCTCCGCTACCCCAGCTACCAAAACCCCCCTGTATGCTTCGCTACGTGTTCCAAGAACTCGCTTGTGCCATCTCCAGGAGTACCGTAAACACCTAGTCCGTCGGGGTGGGATCGCCCAGGCCGACAGTCGTCCAGTACCTGTACTACTACTTTCCCCCCATATTAGTCCAAGAGCCTACCGCCGCTCCAGGGGTGCTTGTGGGGGTACCCACCTAGGAAGGCTTCCGGGAAGTGCCCGTGCTGGAAGAGGTTGCGGTTATTTTCTCGAGGTTCGAGAGGGTTTCCTCTAGGGCGCTGGAGGTGGCGTATTACACTACTGTTAACTTCCGAGAGGCATTGCGAGTTGTGAGCGAATTCCATGAAGTGTAGAGTGTATTGGTTAGGATTGGGTTAGGATTGTGATTTACGAAGTGGATTAGGGGTACAGATCGGCTGCCCCACACATCCCCGTGGAACAATGTGTGGAGGAAAGTGGGGGCGAAAGATGAGGCTGAGAAGAGCAAGGGCCCCCATGCAGGTGCCAAGGTTCAGCACAACGAGTGAGAGGTTATGACAATCATGGAAAAAGGGTGAATCATCAAATATCACACAGAAATTCCATCTCCTTCCTAGGATCTTTGAGCCTACTCTGTGATAACCTCCGTAACTATCTTTCCGACATTCTCTCCCTTCAACAATTTCACCATCCCTCGAGGTAACTCTTCGAACTTTGCCGCCCAGACGGTCTTTAAAGGGCGAATTTTGCCCTTCCTCACCCACTGGAACATTTGCTTCTGCGCTTCCGGGAATCTATCCTTAAATTCGGTGATAGTGAAACCCTCCACCCGAGCTTTCATAAATATCTAGACACCATCATCGCCATCAGAAATCACCTACCTAGAAGCGCAAAAAAAAAGGGGGGGGGAACCAACAATATTCATCCACGCTTTGGAACTAACAATCATCTCCTCCCCACCAGAATCATACCGGAAGATAGCTCCACAGGCAACAACCCTTCCATTCCTTGCGATCCTTCGGAGACTCAACTCCAGCGCTTCACCGCCAGTATTGTCAAAGTAGATATCGACATACTCTGGTGTCGCCTCCTCAAACTCACTCCGGAAGTTGGGACTCTTGTAATTCAGCGCGATATCAGCACAGCACTTTTCTTTAACAATGCCACACTGCTCCTCGCTGCCAGCGATTCCAATGACTCTTTTGACGCCAAGGATGTTCTTGGCGATCTGCGTCACTACGGAGCCAGTTGCTGCAGCGGCAGCGGATACCACGATGGTTTTGTCAGCCGAGGTAGCTGCGCCGACGCTTAGCAGGCCGAAGTATGCGGCTAGCGCTGTGTCGCCCATAGCCAGGAAGTCCGCGGGGTTGGTCTTTGGTGGGATCTTCACCAATTGCCAGTCATGAGGTGAATCTTTGTCGACAAGGACGTACTCGGTCCAACCGAAGGCCCCGCGGACTAGGTCCCCCTTTATATACTCCGGGTGGAAACTCTCGATCACTTCTCCGATTGCGGTTGCGCTCATCACATCCCCCTCTCTTACGGGATCGGTGTATAGCCGGTCTGGGCTCGTGTCATTGATCCAAGTGCGCTGCGCCGGGTCGTTTGAGAACCAGAGGCTTTTCAGGAGGATCTTGCCTGCGGATTTGTGGTGGCCAGAGGTTGACGGAATGTTGGCGGTTGAGGTGGGAGGGTAGATTGGCCTTTCAATGAGTTTGAAGGCACTGGAGATTGAGAGGGAGGTTTGGGAGTATTGGTGGAGGATCCATTGGCGGGTTACTGCGGGCGTTGTGGGGTTTGTTAGGGTATATTCGTCGAGCACTACCATGTTAGGCGGGGGTTTTCTTGTTTTAGCATTACGGGGGATTTGTATCGTTTCACAGGATAGGAGCTCATCGTTGTGGTTTTATATATCTCCAATGTTCGGTGGTGGTGGTGGTTTCTCGCTTAGATGTGTGATATGTTATGACGCGATGTTTGCGCAGAAGGGTGAGATGATAATTTGGTCATTGTGAAATCGTCTTTGTGGGGTTTGGTGGCAATGGAGAAAACCATTTCTCCGGCGGTCCCTACCCATGACAACTAATTTATTGTTTTTTCCCTTGATAGCTGGAAAGAGGTGAAAGGATTCAATTGATCCCCACGAAATGAGTAATAGTATCCTCGTGGCAGAGGAGATGGGAGCCTTATGGCCTCCACTCAGGCCCCATTACTACGATACTATGCTCAACACAGCCGTTCCATCGCTGGCGGCGGCCCTCGAAGCACCTACCATTATATTGAAAGCCACTCTTCCTTCGAGATTACTCAACATTCAAGATTCTGTCCAGTAGTGTATTCATCTAGGAATAAACCATCTAATATTAGTGACCACCCCCGCCTCTAAAACAACAAGTACTACGAATTGAAACGAAGCACTGGCCTTCCCCACAGCATGAGATTCTTGGAGCAGGAAATGACCAAAGTAAGGCACAGCTATACATCTCCATCCCGTTGTCCGCCTTATTTTGGTAGCAGATTGGAAAGTCCAGGTGTCCAACCTCACTTCTGATCTCAGATTATAATATCATACTAGCGGTGGGAAGTATAATCCACCAAGCTAAAGAAAGCAGGAGAGGATAGAGTGAAGCGCATAAACCTCCTCCATTGCAAAAAAAAAGTGATCAAATGGAATCAATCCATTTAAAGCGATGCCCTACAACACCATCAGTACTCGATGTCGACTTAGCAGGGGAACTCGTCCTTTATTCATACCCCCTGAAATGTCCCGAATTCGTTACCACTTGTGAGAAAGAAGGACTCCATTTAGCGTCCATGAGCGTCCTCGGGAATCCTGTGTACTGCCACACCGGAAGTATAGTATATTAGTGGACTGGCGGCTTCTCCCGAGGACCCTTAGAATATTTTCCCTTGAACTAACGGTCATTCGTAGCGGGAAGGGAGATTTGTGAGCCCAAAGGAGTATGGAGCAAGATCGTTGAAGCAGAGGTCTACCATTGCAAAGCCTTCTGGACACTCTTCTGTCACTGCCCCCATCTTAATATTTTCTCCGACATTTTTTGAAGCCCCCTCCCCCCATCCTCCCTCTCTTCCAGTTTTCAGCGACCTATCCTAATCCCCAGGAGGAAACCCCCCCTGGGTAGGCGCAACGTATTGGGAAGTTAAATGGTCGCTCCTACGGGTATCTTATTGACTAATCGTTCTTACATATAATCGCCAGACACCAAAACATCCTTACAGACTCCATACGCCGGCAAGCAAAGCAAAAGGCCAGCCCTCTTAACATCCCGCAATAGATGAATGGAAGAAAGATGGGAAAGGAAATATATAGAGAAATCTCATGATGCTAGAAAACAACGCGCTCGATGTATATATATGCACCAGCCCCCGATCACGAAACCCCAGAAGAGAAAAAAAAGATGAAAAAGAGAAGGGTTGAAATCCACCACTACCACTATCAACAAAACCCCCTTGCTTTACTCATCAATTATATCATCCCTACCCGCTGCAACCCCCGCACAAATCCTCATAGCGGCGAACCTCTCCTCGACCCCTCTCCTCCAGCTCTCCACCCTCGCACCTGAACTCATCACACCTCCACGTTCTCCAGCCCCGGTATGACTTCGGCTATAGCCCCCTTTCTCAACTTTCCCTGCTTTTCTCCCACTTCTCACGATCCCATCAAGAACCTCGGCCCTCCTCTCCTTCTCGCTCACGCTTCCTCTTACACTCTCCGGTAAGTTTCCATAAACCGGCTCACTCCTCCTCCCACTCCCGCTACCCAGGGTCAACCCACGGGCCAACTGTTCGGCCAGCAAATCCCCCTCCTTCGCCTCCTGTCCTTTCTCATCAACAGCATCAATATACCGCTGCGCTGCTTCGATACTGTCGAAGCGCTTGGGAACCGTGGTAGTGGAGGTCAAGTTTATTGTGAGGAGGGATTTGTGGACGTTTATGGGGTGGCGATACATGTACTGGACGGAGGGAGGGAGGGGCTCATTACTTTCCTCTAAGTTAGCTTGAGAGAGGAAGGATCCAGAGTGGGGAGTTACCTGAGGAGATGAACACCACGTTGCGGGCCTGAAGGGACTGCGTAGACCGCCGGTGTAGAGGAGGGGGTTGGACGACGGACGCGGAATTTGTTTTCGTAGGGTCTTGGTGCCATCGTTTTATTGTTTGGTGCGACGAGGTAGCTTGTGGTGCAAGGGAGGGGAAGAGGGGAGGTGGGGTTTTGAGGAGGGGTGAAAACGTGGAATAACCTGCATACTGAGCAGGTGGGTGAATGGATCGATTGGTGGGGTGGGTTGGTGGGTTGGTGTTTGGGTCGGGCGTGTGACGTGGAATCGCTGGGCACCCTTGTTGCCAAGACCGGATTAACGTAGGACCGGAGAAGAGAGCCGTCACCGAAAGTCACTCGTCTGAAGAGTCAATAGCGGTCGTTTAGTAACCAGACACTAGTGTCTTGGCCATGATCACATCAGAATAACGTACAACTTACGACTCCAATTATGCCTCGAGATCAAGCAACTAGTATACGCCGTATAGCAACAAGGAATGAGAGGGTGAGGGTGATTGAACTGCATGCTAAGGGCAAAAGCTATCGTCAAATAGCAAACGAAACAGGCATTTCAAAGGACGCTGCTCGGGAAATCATCAAGTACTGGACCACGACCGGTGAACTCAATCCCCCTTCCCGCCCAGGCAAACCACCTGT
>Ga0307513_10001846_pt1 | contig 30093 bp, 28 predicted proteins | sample 15_EM_MG_FD_202174 | JGI IMG/M metagenome (GOLD analysis project Ga0307513, IMG submission 202174) | Populus trichocarpa ectomycorrhiza microbial communities from riparian zone in the Pacific Northwest, United States - 15_EM | ecosystem: Host-associated > Plants > Roots > Unclassified | place... | reverse complement strand
GAACAGAACGGGGGGACCTGATGTTTGCAGCCCTGAGTGAACACGACATCGCTCCCCGCACGGCCGCGGCGCAAGGCGGTACGGTGGGGCGTGAAGGATGCGGCTACGCGGTCCGAGGAGGGAGCCACCGATGATTCTGCTCCGTCGCCTGCTGGGTGACGTGCTGCGTCGGCAGCGCCAGCGCCAGGGCCGTACTCTGCGCGAAGTCTCCTCGTCCGCCCGAGTCTCACTCGGCTATCTCTCCGAGGTGGAGCGGGGGCAGAAGGAGGCATCCTCCGAGTTGCTCTCCGCGATCTGCGACGCGCTGGACGTACGGATGTCCGAGCTCATGCGGGAAGTGAGTGACGAACTCGCCCTCGCCGAGCTGGCCCAGTCTGCTGCGGCCAACGAGCCTGTACCCACGCCGGTGCGTCCAATGCTCGGTTCCGTATCGGTGGCCGGTGTGCCACCGGAACGGGTGACCATCAAGGCGCCCGCCGAGGCGGTGGATGTCGTCGCCGCCTGAGGTGCACGAACAGCACGAACAGTGAGTGTGTGAGAGCCCCGGCCGGGGCTTCTCCGGGGAGACCCGGGGGAGTGCGGCCGGGGTTTTCGCGTTGTGCGCGCTCTCGTGGGTACGGCTGTGGATCCGTCCGGGGCGCGTCCGTGGGGGCCGTCTCTGGGTGCGTTTGCCGGTGTGTCGTGGGGCCGTCATGGTGGGGAGGAGGCGGGCGCGTGCGGATTGCCGGACGGTCGTCGCTGGGTACGCGGTGCGCCTCTGTGCCGGTGATGCGCCCTGTTTGCGGGAGAGCGTGGCGTTCTAGCGTGGGGCTGGAGGTGAGCCATGGCAGTGCGGATACTTCGCCGGGGGGCGCTGCTGGGGCTCGGTGCCGTGTGGTGGTGGGCCGTGCTGCGGCTCGCGCTGGCGCCCGGTGCGGGGGTGCTGGAGGGGGCGGTCGCGGCCGGGGGGTGGGGGCTGAGTCTGCTGCCGGTGCACTGTGTGCCGAAGGCGCGGGCGGTGCGGGCGGCTCGGGGGGTGGCGGTCGCGAGGGCGGTTCCGGGGCCGGCTGACGGGGATGCTGGTCGGGGCGCCGGTGGGGGTGTCGGTCCTACCAGGGCATCGCTACGCCGCCGTTCGGGCGGAGGATCTGGCCCGTCGTGAACGCCGACGCGTCGGACGCCAGGTGCAGCACCGCGTGGGCGACCTCCTCCGGCTCGCCTACCCGGCCCAGCGGGGCCATCCGGGACATCAGCGCCTCGGTGTGCGCCTGTGCCTCGCCGTCGTGGCGGTCGGTCATCGGCGTACGGATCCAGCCGGGCGCGACGGCGTTGACGCGGATGCCGTGGTGTCCGATCTCGGCGGCCAGCGTCTTCGTGAGCTGGACGACCGCCGCCTTCGCCACCCCGTAGCAGAGCAGGCCGGGGTTGCCGGTGTCGACGGCGCCCGAGGCCATGGTGACGATGCTGCCCCTGGTGTTCCGGGAGATCATCAGGCGGGCCGCCTCCTGGCAGGCGTACAGCACGCCCTTGAAGTTGACGCCCAGGACCCGGTCGAGATCCTCGTCGCGGGTCTCCAGCACGGGGCTGCTGTGCATGATCCCGGCGACCGCCGCCATGACGTCCAGCCGCTCGCACGCGGCCACGGCCTGCCGGACCTGGGCCCGGTCGGTGACGTCCAGGTGGTGGGTACGGGCCGTGCCGCCCATGCCCTTGATCAGCGTCGCCGTCTCGTGCAGCCCCTGCGCGTCCCGGTCGGCGCAGTGCACCACGGCGCCCGCTTCGGCGAGCAGTACGGCGGACGCGCGTCCGATGCCGCTGGCGGCCCCGGTGACGAATGCGGTGCGTCCGGTGAGGTCGTACGCCTGTACGGGCATGTTGGGACGGTACGAGGGTTTCTGACGGGTCGTCAACTACTCGTGCGGGGGGTGTCCGTTGTGCGGGGCGGTCTCGGTCGTACGTCTCAGTCGTACGGGGGTGACTTCCGGCTGTACGGGGGTGACCTTCGGTGTGCTCTGGCGGCGCCGGGGGCCGGGGCCGGGCCCGGTTGGCAGGTCGGGCACCAGTAGGTGGGGCGTTCGCGGGAGCCGTCGCCCTGGTCGGCGACGCGGATCGGGGTCCGGCAGCGCAGACAGGGGCGGGGTGCGCGGCCGTACACGAAGAGGTCCTGGCCGCGCAGGCCCGTCGTACTGCGGACCGGGCGGTCCCGGTTGGCTTCGAGGAGCTTCTTCGCGAGCGCGGGCAGCTTCGCGGCGCGGTCGGCGGGCAGGGCGCCGAGCGGGAGCCATGGGGTGGCGCCCAGGAGGAAGCACAGTTCGCTCTTGTAGACGTTGCCGATGCCGGCGAGATTGCGCTGGTCGAGCAGGGCCTCGCCGAGGGGGCGGGCGGGGTCCGCGAGGAGGTTGGCGAGGGCCTGGTCGGGGTCCCAGTCGGGGCCCAGGAGGTCGGGGCCGAGGTGGCCGACGGCCCGGGGTTCGTCGGTGGTGCGGAGGAGTTCGAGCACGGGGAGGCGGTAGCCGACGGCGGTGCGGTCCGCGGTGCCGAGGATCGCCCGGATCTGGTGGGAGGGGCCGCCGCTCCAGCGACTGCCGTTCTCGTACACCTTCCAGGAGCCGTCCATCCGCAGATGCGAGTGGAGGGTCAGGCCGCCCTCGACACGGGTGAGGAGGTGCTTGCCGCGCGGGGTGACCTCCAGGACGGTGCGGCCGGTGAGGTCGGCCGTGGCGTACTTGGGCACGCGGAGGTCGGAACGGGTCAGCACCTTGCCGGCGAGTGCGGTGTGCAGTCTCCTCGCGGCTTGCCAGACCGTGTCACCTTCGGGCATGGGTCCAGGGTGGCATGTCGGGGTGGGGGAGGTGGTCGGTCATGCGCGTAGGCGCAGGCCGCGAGGGGTCGCGATGAAGCCCGCTCCTTCCAGGAGGGTGCCGAAGGGGGAGGTCAGGGCCGCGGCGCCGTTGACCCGCTCCACGGTGACCGTGCCGAGGGAGCCCGCGCGGGCAGCTGCGGCCAGGGCTTCCGCCGCCGCGTGCAGACGGGGGTCCTCGGTGGGGTGGACGTCCGGTTCGGAGGGCCAGGCCAGCAGGGTCTTGCCGCCTCGCTCCATGTAGAGCGTCAGCTCTCCGTCGACCAGGACCACCAGCGAACCGGCCTTGCGGCCCGCCTTGTGACCGGCGCCGGTCGGGGGCTCGGGCCAGGGGAGCGCGGCACCGTACGCGTTCGCCGGATCGGCGGCTGCGAGGACTACGGCACGGGGGGCTCCGGAGGGGGTGGTGGGGGCGGAGGAGGGGGAGTAGGTGCGGGCCATGGGGTTCGTGGCGAAGCCGTGGGTGGGTGTAGGCGTGGGCGTGGGTGTGTTCCGGGCGGTGGGGGTGTGGGGGGATTCGGGGCTGAAGTCGAGGTCGAGGTCGAAGTCGAGGTCCGCTACGAAGCCGTGGTCTGCGGGGGAGGCGGCGTCGTGCGCGTCGGTCGGGCCGGAGGTGGGGGTGGGCCGGTGGTCGCCGCGGTCTCGGGCGTTCGCCGTTGCCCGGAGGCGGTCCACCGCGCCGTCCATGGCGAACTGGGCGGCTCCGAGGCCCTCCACCACGTAGCCGCGACGGGCCTGACCACTGTCCTCGAAGGCGGAGAGGATGCGGTACACGGCCGAGAAGCCGCCCTCCACGCCTTCCGCGGCAACGGCTCCCCGGGTCACCACGCCGTGGCGGTCGAGCAGGGTGCGGGCCAGGGCGTGGGCGCGGACGGTGAGGTCGGGCTCATGGGCGGGGAGCAGGGACCAGCGGCCGGCCACGGTCGGGGGGCCGCTGCGTGAGGCGGGGCGTGCGGCGGCCGTCAGTGAGCCGTACCGGCCGCGCGGGACGGCGCGTTTCGCCCGGTGTGCCGTCGAGCCCGCCGTACGGCCCGAGCCGAGGAGGGAGCGCATCGGGGCGAGCGTGTCGTTCGTGAGTCGGCCCGACCAGGCCAGGTCCCAGACGGCGTCGGCCAGTTGGGGATCCGTGGCGTCCGGGTGCGTCGTGGCGCGGACCTGGTCGGCGATCTGGCGGAAGAAGAGCCCGTAGCCCCCGGCGAGGGTGTCGAGGACGGACTGGTGGAGTGCGGTGGGTTCCAGGGGGTGGGGCGGTGGCAGGAGCAGCGGGGCCGCGTCCGCGAGGTACAGGGACACCCAGCCGTCCTTGCCGGGGAGGGCGCCCGCGCCGGCCCAGACGATCTCCCCGGCTGCCGTGAGTTCGTCGAGCATCGCCGGGGCGTAGTTCGCCACCCGGGACGGCAGGACCAGCTTCTCCAGGGCGGACGCTGGTACGGAGGCCCCTTGCAGCTGCTCGACCGCTCGCACCAGTCCGTCGATACCGCGCAGCCCGTGGCCCTTGCCGATGTGCTGCCACTGCGGCAGGAACTGCGCGAGCGCCGCGGGCGGCACCGGCTCCAGTTCGTGCCGCAGGGCGGCCAGCGAACGGCGTCGGAGGCGGCGCAGGACCGTCGCGTCGCACCACTCCTGGCCGATGCCCGCCGGGTGGAACTCCCCCTGTACGACACGGCCGGTCGCCGCCAGCCGCTGGAGCGCGCCCTCGGTGACCGCCACGCCCAGGCCGAAACGGGCCGCCGCCGTGGTCGAGGTGAACGGGCCGTGGGTGCGGGCGTGGCGGGCGAGAAGGTCGCCGAGCGGGTCCTTGACCGGCTCGGTGAAGGCCTCCGGGACGCCGACCGGCAGTGCCGTGCCGAGCGCGTCGCGCAGGCGGCCCGCGTCCTCGATCGCCGCCCAGTGGTCGGCGCCGCCGATACGGACCCGGATCGCGCGGCGGGCGCCGGCCAGCTCCCGGGCCCACTGCGGGTCGGCGCCGCGCTCGGCCAGCTCGGCGTCCGTGAGCGGGCCCAGCAGACGCAGCAGATCCGCGACGCCTTCGGCGTCCTTCACACGTCGGTCCTCGGTGAGCCACTGGAGTTCCCGCTCCAGCTCCGTCAGCACCTCGGCGTCCAGCAGCTCGCGCAGCTCCGCCTGGCCCAGCAGCTCGGCCAGCAGCCGCGAGTCCAGCGACAGGGCGGCGGCGCGCCGCTCGGCCAGCGGTGAGTCACCCTCGTACAGGAACTGTGCGACGTATCCGAAGAGGAGGGAGCGGGCGAAGGGGGAGGGCTCGGGGGTGGTGACCTCGACCAGGCGCACCTTGCGGGACTCGATGTCGCCCATCAGCTCCACGAGCCCGGGCACGTCGAAGACGTCCTGGAGGCATTCGCGGACCGCTTCGAGGACGATGGGGAACGAACCGAACTCGCTTGCCACCTGGAGCAGTTGGGAGGCCCGCTGGCGCTGCTGCCACAGGGGGGTGCGCTTGCCGGGGCTGCGGCGCGGGAGCAGCAGGGCGCGCGCGGCGCACTCGCGGAAGCGGGCCGCGAACAGGGCCGAGCCGCCCACCTGGTCGGTGACGATCTGGTTGACCTCGCCCTTGTCGAAGGTCACGTCCGCCGCGCCTACAGGGGCCTGCTCCGCGTCGTATTCCGTGCCGGTCTTCAGCGGTTCCTGGTCGAGCAGGTCCAGGCTCATCAGATCGGCGTCCGGGAGGCGCAGCACGATGCCGTCGTCGGCGTGCATGACCTGGGCGTCCATGCCGTACCGCTCGGAGAGTTTGGCGCCCAGCGCGAGTGCCCAGGGGGCGTGGACCTGGGCGCCGAAGGGGGAGTGGACGACGACCCGCCAGTCGCCGAGTTCGTCGCGGAACTGCTCCACGACGATGGTCCGGTCGTCCGGGATGTGGCCGCAGGCCTCGCGCTGTTCGGCCAGGTAGGAGATGACGTTGCCCGCGGCCCAGGTGTCGAGTCCGGCGGCGAGCAGGCGGCTGCGGGCGGCCTCCTCGGGCAGTGAGCCGACCTCGCGCAGGAACGCGCCCACCGCGCGGCCCAGTTCCAGCGGGCGGCCCAGCTGGTCGCCCTTCCAGAAGGGGAGTCGGCCGGGCACCCCGGGAGCGGGGGACACCAGGACGCGGTCGCGGGTGATGTCCTCGATACGCCAGGAACTCGTACCGAGCGTGAAGACGTCCCCCACGCGGGACTCGTACACCATCTCCTCGTCCAGCTCGCCGACCCGGCCGCCGCCCTTCTTGGGGTCGGCACCGGCGAGGAAGACCCCGAAGAGCCCGCGGTCCGGAATCGTGCCCCCGGAGGTGACGGCGAGGCGCTGCGCACCCGGGCGGCCGGTCACGGTGCCGGCGACGCGGTCCCACACCACGCGCGGGCGCAGCTCCGCGAACGCGTCGGACGGATAGCGGCCCGCGAGCATGTCCAGGACCGCGGTGAACGCCGACTCCGGGAGGGCGGCGAAGGGGGCCGCGCGGCGGACCGTGGACAGCAGGTCGTCGACCTGCCAGGTGTCCAGCGCCACCATCGCGACGAGCTGCTGGGCGAGGACGTCCAGGGGGTTGGCGGGGACCCTCAGGGACTCGATGGAACCGGTGCGCATGCGCTCGGTGACCACGGCCGCCTGGACGAGGTCTCCCCGGTACTTGGGGAAGACGACGCCCGTGGAGACCGCGCCCACCTGGTGTCCGGCGCGGCCGACGCGTTGCAGCCCGGAGGCCACGGACGGGGGTGACTCGACCTGGACGACCAGGTCGACCGCGCCCATGTCGATGCCCAGTTCGAGGCTGGAGGTGGCCACCACGGCGGGCAGCCGGCCCGCCTTGAGGTCCTCCTCGACGAGTGCGCGCTGCTCCTTGGAGACCGAGCCGTGGTGGGCCCGGGCGATGACCGGAGGCGCGCCCTGGGCCGCGCCCGAGCCGCCCATCAGCTCCGCGGGCGCGTGGTGTTCGGCGAGGGGTTCGCCGGTGGCCCGCTCGTACGCGATCTCGTTGAGCCGGTTGCACAGGCGCTCCGCGAGGCGGCGGGAGTTGGCGAACACGATCGTCGAGCGGTGCGCCTGGACGAGATCGGCGATCCGCTCCTCGACATGCGGCCAGATGGACGGGCGCTCGGCGCCGTCGTTCGCGTCGGCGACCGGAGAACCGCCCAGTTCGCCCAGGTCCTCGACCGGGACGACGACCGAGAGGTCGAACTCCTTGCCGGACTTGGGCTGGACGATCTCCACCTTGCGCTGGGGGGAGAGGTAGCGCGCGATCTCGTCGACCGGGCGGACGGTCGCGGAGAGGCCGATGCGCCGGGCGGGCCTCGGCAGCAGCTCGTCCAGCCGCTCCAGGGAGAGCGCGAGATGCGCGCCGCGCTTGGTGCCCGCGACCGCGTGCACCTCGTCCAGGATCACCGTCTCCACGCCCGTCAGCGCGTCGCGCGTGGCCGACGTGAGCATCAGGAACAGTGACTCCGGGGTGGTGATCAGGATGTCCGGCGGCCGGGTGGCCAGGGCGCGGCGCTCGGCGGGCGGGGTATCGCCGGAGCGGATGCTCACCTTGACCTCGGGCTCGGGCAGGCCCAGGCGTACGGATTCCTGGCGGATGCCCGTGAGGGGGCTGCGCAGGTTGCGTTCCACGTCGACCGCGAGGGCCTTGAGCGGTGACACGTAGAGCACGCGGCACCGTTTGTGGGGGTCGGCCGGCGGGGGTGACGAGGTGAGCTGGTCGAGCGCGGCGAGGAACGCGGCCAGGGTCTTGCCGGAGCCGGTCGGGGCTACCACCAGCACGTCCGAGCCCTCGCCGATGGCCTGCCACGCGCCCGCCTGGGCCGCGGTGGGCGCGGAGAAGGCACCCGTGAACCAGCCGCGGGTCGCGGGGGAGAAGCCGTCGAGGGCTCGGTGTGCGGAGCTGACCATGCGTCCATCCTGCACCTCGGCACTGACAATCGGGCTGACCTGCGGGTTTGCCTCCGGCGGTGGGGCGGGCGCGGTGCGGTGGGTTGTGTGTCGGTTGCGGTTGTGTCCGGGCTTTCCGGCCCGTGGTCGCGCATTCGGTTGCGTTGTGGGTCGGGGCCGCGCCGGGGGGTGTCCGTCCTCGGTCGGGCGGTGGCGGTTGCTTCGGATGTGGTCGGTGATGGACGCCCGCCGCTGCGGGCGGACACCCCCCGACACGGCCCCTTTCCGCCGTACGCGGCTGCGGGTGCGTGGGGTGCGTCTCGGTGGGCTGGGGCGTCCTCGGGGAGAATGGGGGTATGGCAGGTTCGGGGGAGCTGGCTCGGCACTGGCAGTTCGTGGAGTTGCCCGGTGTCGATCTTCTGCGGGCTCGGTACATCCACAAGACCTTTGTTCGGCATACCCACGAGAACTTCGTCATCGCCGCCATCACCGAAGGGGTGGAGGTCTTCCGGCATCGGGGGGTCGATCAGTACGCGGGGTCGGGGGCGCTCGCTCTGGTCAATCCCGATACGCCGCACACCGGGCGTGCCGGGGTTCCCGAGGGGTGGCGGTACGGGGCTGTCTATCCGGCGCCCGAGGTGGTGGCGGAGATCGCCGCGGAGACCACGGTGATTCGGGGGACGCCTGGATTTGTCGCTCCCGTTTTCGATGATCCGTACTCGGTCACTCTTGTTCATGAGGTGCTGCGTGCGGCCGAGGAGGGCAACGCGTTGGCCGCCGACACGTTGCTGCGGGTCGCGGTGACCCGGTTGCTCCGGCTCAATGGCGGGGTCCTTCAGGAGCGGGCCGTGCGTACGGCGGGTGGGCGGATCGCGGCACGCGCGCGTGCGGTGCTGGAGGAGACGATGGCCGAGCCGCCGACCCTGGAGAGGCTTGCCAAGGATCTGGGCACCAGCCCCTTCGCGCTGCTGCGGGCGTTCCGTGACACATATGGGTTGCCGCCGCACGCCTGGCTGACGGACGCGCGCGTGCGTCGGGCACGGCGGCTGCTGGACGCGGGTACCGCGCCCGCCGACGTGGCTGTCGCGGTCGGGTTCACCGATCAGCCACATCTCAACCGGCACTTCGCCCGGATCGTGGGCGTGCCTCCTGGGGCGTACCAGCGGGAGCGCAAGAACGTACAAGATTCGTCGGGGCAGCTTCTCCTATCGTCCGACGGGTGGCAGAACAGACAGCTCTCGCAGACACACGTGCCGACGGCGCAGGCAAACCGGACGCCGCCGTCGTACGAGACGCCCTCGGAGTCGGGGTCGCCGTCGGATTGTCCGGTTTCGCCTTCGGGGTGACCTCGGTCGGCAGTGGGCTCACCCTTCTGCAGACCTGTGCGCTCAGCCTCCTGGTGTTCACCGGGGCCTCCCAGTTCGCGCTCGTGGGCGCGCTCGCGGCCGGCGGCAATCCGCTCACCGCGGCGGCGGGCGCCTTCTTCCTGGGGGTGCGCAACGCCTTCTACGGGCTGCGGCTGTCGCAGTTGCTGGCCCTCCCGCGCGCGGTGCGTCCGTTCGCCGCCCAATGGGTCATCGACGAGACGACGGTGGTTGCCCTGGCGCAGCCCACGCGACGCGGTGCCCGTATCGGGTTCGCCGTCACGGGGCTCACCCTGTATGTGCTGTGGAACCTCACGACGCTGCTCGGCGGGCTGGGGGCCGAGGCCATCGGGGACACCGACGCGTGGGGTCTCGATGCCGCCGGGCCCGCTGTCTTCCTGGCACTGCTCGCGCCCATGCTGAAGTCCGGTGTGGAGCGCGCCGTCGCGGGCCTCGCCGTGGTGCTGGGGCTCGGGCTGCTGCCCGTACTGCCGGGCGGTGTGCCTGTTCTGGTGGCCGCGCTCGCGGCGCCGGTCGTTCTCTACGCGGAGGGTCGGCGTGCGGCGAAGGACGGGAAGGGGGGAGACCGTTGAACGTCTGGATCGCGATCGGTGTGACGGCTCTTGGTTGTTACGTCGTCAAGCTCGTCGGGCTCCTCGTGCCCGCCGGTGTCCTGGAACGCCCGCTCGTCAGGCGACTGGCCGCCCTGCTGCCCGTCGCCCTCCTCGCCGCTCTCACGGCCCAGCAGGCCTTCGCCGACGGGCGGGTGCTCGTCCTGGACGCGAAGGCCGCAGGGCTCGCCGCAGCCGCCGTGGCGCTGGTGCTGCGTGCTCCCTTCCTGGTCGTCGTCGCGGCGGCCGTGGTGGTGACGGCGGGGGTCCGGGCGATGACCGGCTAGCCGAGTGTCGGCCGTGTCCGCGCTCGTGGTTCAGCCGACGGGGCGGCCGTACGCCTTCAGGGTGCGCAGTGCCTCGACCGTCGCCATGGGACGTGCCTCCAGGGCGGTGCCCGGTGCCCACGCGCGCCGGCGAGCGGGCCAGCCGCCGTCCTCGCGCTGCTCGCTCGCGAGGAAGTCCAGGGAACGGGTCATCTCCTCGTCCGTGAACCACGCGCGCGCGAGTGAGCCCGGCGTCCTCGCGTAGTCGTACGGGAAGTGGTGCTCGCCCGGGGCACAGCCGGGCGTCACCGGGTGGGCGTCGACGCGCTCCGGGTCGAGGGCCACGAGCCGGTGCTCGCGTACCAGACGGCCCAGCTGGTCGGCCGCCGCCTGCGCGCGTGAGCGGTCCGGAACCGAGTCCAGGAAGGCCACGGCGGCCTGCACCTCGTACGGATGGGACTTCTCCAGCGAGGTGATCGCCTGCCAGCAGAAGTCCGTGGCCCGGAACAGCCAGGCGTGCCACACCTCGTTGCGGTGCAGCAGGCCCACCACCGGGCCGGTGGCGAGGAGTTCGCTCGGCGGTTCGGGCACGACCCGCACGAACGGCGCCGCCGGATAGCCGTGCTGGCTGGGATGGACCGCCGGCAGCGCGCCGTCCGGTGTGGAGACGGAGGTCAGATAGCGGCACACGCGCTCCACCCGCTGCCCGCCGCAGCGCCCGATGGCGTCCAGGACCCGCAGCGCGTGCCCGGTGTGCAGGGGCTGGCTGACGGGGCCGCGCAGATCGGGTTCCAGCGCGTGGCCGTATCCGCCGTCCTCGTTGCGGTAGGCGTCCAGCGCGGTCTCGACCGCGTCGGCGCCCCCGTTCAGGAAGTGATACGCGAAGCGGCGCTGCTCCAGCACGCGCGCGGTGAGCCACACGAAGTGCTCGGCACGGAAGAGCGGGGAACGCGCCGGGGGCGTCGGGGGGAGTGGGGCTGCTCCTGTTTCGGCCATGCGTCTGACCGTAGGGCGCGAAGCGGTCCCGGTGAGCGGTCCCGGCGCGGGCCCACTCTCAGGGGCGGGATACTGAAGTCATGCGGTTGACGGTCTTCTGGCAGCGGATGGCGGAACACTTCGGTACGGGGTATGCCGACACCTTCGCGCGCGATCACGTGATGACGGAACTCGGTGGACGGACCGTCCACGAGGCCCTGGACGCCGGCTGGGAGGCGAAGGACGTGTGGCGTGTGGTGTGCACGGCCATGAACGTTCCGGTGGAAAACCGCTGAAATCGCACTGAAGTGTCATCGGTTGGCCGCGAAGATCGTAGGGCGGCGACTGATTGTCCGTGGCGTGGGCGAGACTTGCACCGTGGCATCCACAGACGAGACCGGGCAGCTCGGACAGCAGGCGTCCCCGTTCGGCACGACGCCGCCCACACCCCCGGACGGGAGTGCCGCCGGGCAGGGCGCGCGCATGCCGCGCTGGCTGCCGCGCGCCATGATGCTGGCGCTCGCCCTCGTCGGCCTGTTCCAGCTGGGAAGTTGGGCCTTCCACCAGCTCACGGGCCTGTTGATCAACGTCCTCATCGCGTTCTTCGCCGCGCTCGCGATCGAACCCGCGGTGAGCCGCATGGCCGCGCGCGGGATGCGCCGGGGCCTGGCCACCTTCCTGGTCTTCATCGGCCTGCTCATCGCGATCGCCGGATTCATCACCCTGCTCGGCTCCATGCTCGCGGGCCAGATCATCAAGATCGTCGAGGACTTCCCGGCCTATCTCGACTCCGTCATCAGCTGGATCAACGCGCACTTCAACACCGACCTGAAGCGCGTGGACGTCCAGGAGGGCCTGCTCCGCTCCGACTGGCTGCGCAGCTACGTCCAGAACAGCGCCACCGGCGTCCTGGACGTCTCCGCCCAGGTGCTGGGCGGCCTCTTCCAGCTGCTGACGATCACCCTGTTCTCGTTCTACTTCGCCGCCGACGGGCCGAGACTGCGCCGCGCGCTGTGCTCCGTACTGCCGCCCGCCCGACAGGCCGAGGTCCTGCGCGCGTGGGAGATCGCCGTCGACAAGACCGGCGGCTATCTGTACTCGCGCGGCCTGATGGCGCTCATCTCCGGGGTGGCCCACTACATCCTGCTGGAGTTCCTGGACGTGCCGTACGCGCCCGTGCTGGCTGTCTGGGTGGGGCTGGTCTCGCAGTTCCTCCCGACCATCGGCACCTATCTCGCGGGCGCCCTGCCGATGCTGATCGCCTTCACCGTCGATCCCTGGTACGCGCTGTGGGTGCTGGTCTTCGTCGTGGTCTACCAGCAGTTCGAGAACTACGTGCTGCAGCCCAAGCTGACCGCGAAGACCGTCGACATCCACCCCGCGGTCGCCTTCGGCTCGGTCATCGCCGGCACCGCGCTCCTCGGCGCCGTCGGCGCCCTGATCGCCATCCCGGCGGTCGCCACGCTCCAGGCGTTCCTGGGGGCGTACGTGAAGCGGTACGACGTCACGGACGACCCCCGTGTCCACGGGCACCGCGGACGGGGCCGGGGCGCGAGCGTCGTCACGCGGGTGCGGAGTCTGCTGGAGGGGCGCCGGCTCGCCGGCCCCGAGGGTTCGACGGACCCCGCGGGGGCGCCGGAATCGGACCCGCCGACGGAATCCGGGTCGGGGAAGGGCTCCACGCCCGCGTGAGCGGCGCCCTGGTCGCGCTGTCGGCGACGGACGCCGCGTAGCCGCGCCGCCGACCGCGTGGCAGAGGTGCTCGGCACCGTCCTGTCCGGTCGAGGGCACACCACCCCATGTCATGCACTCCTGGGGTGTCGCACCCGGCATCCGGCCCGTTGTCGGACCGCGAACGTAGTCTCGGAGGTGCCGGGTGTCGCGCTTGACACGAAAATCGAACATCCGTTCTGATGGAGATTCCGGCGAGGCTCTCGACGGGGATTTCGTCAGGGTTTTCATGGAGATGTGCCCGAGTTATCCACAGGCCGGACGGGCGTCGGGGCGCATTGTCAGTGGCAGGCGTTAGCGTCTTTGACGTGAAGCGATCGACTCAAGCAAATCGGGTGGAACCCATGGCAGCAGGTACTGACCGCGAGAAGGCGCTCGACGCCGCTCTCGCACAGATTGAACGGCAGTTCGGCAAGGGTGCGGTGATGCGCCTCGGTGAGCGGCCGAACGAGCCCATCGAGGTCATCCCCACAGGGTCGACCGCGCTCGACGTCGCCCTCGGTGTCGGCGGGCTGCCGCGCGGCCGAGTGGTGGAGGTGTACGGCCCGGAGTCCTCCGGCAAGACGACCCTGACCCTGCACGCGGTGGCGAACGCGCAGAAAGCCGGCGGCCAGGTCGCCTTCGTGGACGCGGAGCACGCACTCGACCCCGAGTACGCGAAGAAGCTCGGCGTCGACATCGACAACCTGATCCTGTCCCAGCCGGACAACGGCGAGCAGGCCCTGGAGATCGTGGACATGCTGGTCCGCTCCGGTGCCCTGGACCTCATCGTCATCGACTCCGTGGCCGCGCTCGTCCCGCGCGCGGAGATCGAGGGCGAGATGGGTGACAGCCACGTCGGTCTCCAGGCCCGGCTGATGAGCCAGGCGCTGCGGAAGATCACCGGTGCGCTGAGCCAGTCCCAGACCACCGCGATCTTCATCAACCAGCTGCGCGAGAAGATCGGCGTGATGTTCGGCTCCCCGGAGACCACGACCGGTGGCCGGGCGCTGAAGTTCTACGCCTCGGTGCGGCTCGACATCCGTCGCATCGAGACGCTGAAGGACGGCACCGACGCGGTCGGCAACCGCACCCGCGTCAAGGTCGTCAAGAACAAGGTCGCGCCGCCCTTCAAGCAGGCCGAGTTCGACATCCTCTACGGGCACGGCATCAGCCGCGAGGGCGGTCTGATCGACATGGGCGTGGAGCACGGCTTCGTCCGCAAGGCCGGCGCCTGGTACACGTACGAGGGCGACCAGCTCGGCCAGGGCAAGGAGAACGCCCGTAACTTCCTGAAGGACAACCCCGACCTCGCCAACGAGATCGAGAAGAAGATCCTGGAGAAGCTGGGTGTCGGCGTACGGCCCGAGAAGCCGACCGCCGAGCCGGGTGCGGACGCGGCGGGCTCGGCAGCCCCGGGCACGACCACGGACGAGGCCGCGAAGACGGTCCCGGCTCCCGCATCGGCGGCCAAGACCGCCAAGTCCAAGGTCACGGCGGCCAAGAGCTAGCCGATGACACGACGAACCGACTGGGCCGAGTACGCATACCCCGGTGCCTCGGAGGACCGGGGCGACGGGGGCCGCGAGGGCTCCGCCGGGCGCGGTGACAGTGCCGACGGGGATACCGGGCCATACGGGGGTGGCCGCGGGACCCACAAGGGCGACGGGTGGTACGAGGGCGACGGAGGCTCCGGTGCCGGACCGCGTCGTGGTGAGGGGTCGTCGGGGGACGGCCCGGGTCGGGGCGACGGTTCTCCGGGAGGCGGACGACGCCGTGGCGGCGGTGGCCTGAGCGGCGGAAGCAGCCCGTTCGGCGAGGGCGGCTCACGCGGTGAGGGCTCGACTGGCGGGCGTGGTCGCCGTCGGCGGCGCGGCTTCGGCGAGCAGGGCGGCGACCCACAGGACGGAGGTTCCGTCTCCTCGTCGAGGGCCGAGACGGCGGAGCCCCCAGGGGACCCGGCTGAGCGGGCGCGGGCGATCTGTCTGCGCCTGCTCACCGGGACCCCGCGCACACGGAAGCAACTCGCGGACGCCCTGCACAAGCGCGAGATCCCCGACGAGGTGGCCGAGGAGGTGCTGTCGCGGTTCGAGGAGGTCGGACTGATCAACGACAGCGCGTTCGCGGACGCCTGGGTCGAGTCCCGGCATCACGGTCGGGGACTGGCCCGGCGGGCGCTCGTACAGGAACTGCGCACCAAGGGCGTGGACGCGACGCTCATCGACGAGGCCGTCGGGCAGCTCGACTCCGAGCAGGAGGAGACGACCGCGCGTGAACTCGTCGCCCGCAAGCTGCGGGCGACCCGCGGCCTCGACCGCGACAAACGGATACGCCGGCTCGCGGGCATGCTCGCCCGCAAGGGCTACTCCCAGGGCATGGCCCTGATGGTGGTCCGGCAGGCGCTGGAGGCGGAGGGCGAGGACACCGAGTTCCTCGCGGACGACGGGTACTGAGCCCGTGCCGAGGTTCGGCCGTCCCGAGGCAGTCGACGGCTCGGGAGGTCTGCGTCCACGGCCCTGGACACGATGGACGCGCGGGGGCGCCGATCGCGTTCAGGGCCGGGTGGACGGTACGACTGCTTCGGGTGTGCAGTGGGCCTACGGCGTGACCGGAAGCCCCGCCGCCCGCCAGGCCTGGAACCCTCCGACCAGGTCGGTCGCCCGGTGCAGCCCCAACTGGTGCAGGGACACGACCGCGAGGCTCGACGCGTACCCCTCGTTGCAGATCACCACGATCCGCAGGTCGTGGCCGGTCGCCTGAGGCGCGCGATGGCTGCCCCGGGGATCCAGGCGCCACTCCAGCTCGTTGCGCTCGACCACGAGCGCGCCGGGGATCAGGCCGTCCCGCTCCCGCAGGGCCGCGTACCGGATGTCCACCAGCAGCGCTTCGCCGGCCTGCGCGGCCTCGTACGCCTCGGGTGTCTCCACGCGCGCGTAGCTGTCGCGTACGCGGTCCAGCAACTCGTCGATGCCGACGGGCTGTTCACTCACTGCCAGTCCTGCGGGCGCTCGACGTGCTCCAGCCGCAGCACCTGTCCCGTACGGCTGTAGCGGCGGATCTGGGGCAGCGGCGGATAGTAGGCGTGGACCGAGATCGCGTGCTGGTCGCCGGACTCGTTGAGCACCTCGTGCACATGGTGGCGGCCGAAGGCCCGGCCCTGGCCGGCCGGCAGTCGCCGCTCCCGGTCGACGCCCTCGGTGAGTTCGAGGGTCTTCCAGCCGTCGGCGGGCAGCCGGGCGGCGAGCGAGTGCTCCTTGAGTTCGCCGGTCGCGGTGATGAAGGCACCGACCGACTCGGCGTGGTCGTGCCAGCCCGTACCGGTGCCGGGCGGCCAGCCGATCAGCCAGGCCTCGCTGCCGCCGGGGCCCTCAAGGCGCACCCAGGTGCGGCCCTCGGGGTCGAGCGGCAGGGAGGCGATCAACTCGGCGTCGGCGGCAGTACGGCGTACGAAGTCGAGGAGATCGGCCTGCGTCGGGGTCTTCGGGGTCCCGGAGATCTGAGCGGGGGCGGATACGGAGGGTGACACGGACACGGGTACCGTCCTGGTGAACGTTCGCGGAAGCGCGGAAACGCCGGAGAGCGGCGCGCGCGGGAAAAGGGGATGCGAATTCAGCAGGACGGACGACACACGCAGCCCGCGTAGCGGACGAGGTCCATATGGACCCTCCGCCACAGGCGCACATCGGTGTCGGCATCGGTCACGTTCCGGAGTACAGCATGACGGTGCGGAGTGGTCAACTCGTTGTCACCATGTGGACGGGTGCTGGTGGGAGGGGGTGGCCGGTGCGGGAGCGGACGGCAAGCGGAGGCTGCGGAGCGGGCGGGGTCACCGGGAGACGTCAGCGCGTGCTCGCCGCGGCCTCGGTGTTCGCCGATGCGCTCGACTCGCCTGCCTTGCCGGTCCCGCCCGCCCTGCCCGCCTTGCCCGTGGTGTCGTCCGTGCGGTCCCGCGCGGGACCGCCCAGCGTCGCCTCGGCCGCCGAGTACAGGTCGGCCGGGCGCACCCCGCTCAGCGCCGTGACCAGGTGTCCGTCCGGGCGGATCAGAAGCACCGTGTGGGCGGCGGCGCCCGGGTAGCTCTCGGTGACCAGCAGCTCGGCGGGGTGCGGCAGCGCGGCCACCGCGGCCGCAAGCCGGGGCATGAGCCCGGCGCTCACCCAGTGCTTGCGCTCCCACACACCCGTACCCGGCGCGACCAGCACCACCAGGAGCGCACCGCGCCCCAGCCGTTCCCGCAGCCCCACGAAGGAACCGTCCTCCGCGGTGACCCGTACGTCCGTCACCTGTGCGCCCGGCGGGGTTTCCACCGGGGTCTCCGCCTCGATGTGCTGAGGCGCGAGCGGCGACTGGGCGTACGCCCCCGGCGCGCCCAGGATGCCGCGCCCCAAGTGACCGTCCGTGAGCAGCGAGTCGTGTCCACGGGCCGACCCGGGGACGTACGACCGCAGCCCTCCGCCGCTGCGCAGCAGCGGCAGCGCCTGGTCGGCGGCGCGCAGCCGGGCGGAGACGGCGGCGCGCCGCTCGGTCTGGTAACTGTCCAGCAGCGCCTCGTGCGGCCCGTGGTGCCAGGCCAGGGCCAGCTTCCAGGCGAGGTTGTCGGCGTCCCGCAGCCCCTCGTCCAGCCCCTGGGTGCCGAGCGCGCCGAGCAGGTGCGCGGCGTCCCCGGCGAGGAAGACCCGGCCGGCCCGCCAGCGCCGGGCGAGCCGGTGGTGGACGATGTGGACGCCCGTGTCGAGCAGGTCGTACGGCGGTGTGGTCCCGCCGCTCCAGCCCGCGAGGGTCTCCCGGACGCGGGTCACCAGGAGTTCGGGCGTGACCAGGTCCTTGCCGGGCGGCAGCAGCCAGTCCAGGCGCCACACACCGTCGGGGAGCGGGCGGGCGGTGATCTCCCCGGCCGACGGCCCCGATGTCCGCCACGGCGGCATCCGGTGCAACAACGCCTCACCGGGCCACGGAAGTTCCGTACGCAGCGCCGCCACGGCGTGTCGTTCCACGGCCGTACGTCCGGGGAAGCGGATGTCCTGGAGTTTGCGCACGGTGGAGCGCGGGCCGTCGCAGCCGATCAGGTAACTGCCGCGCCACCAGGTGCCGCCCGGGCCGCGGGTGTGTGCCGTGACGCCGGCGGGCTCCTGCTCGACGGAGTCCAGGCGGCTGTTGACGGCGACCTTGATGAGCCGCTCGCGCGCGGTGGCGGTCCGCAGGGCGCCGGTCAGCACGTGCTGGGCGACGTGCAGGGGGATGTCGGACTCCGTGAAGGGCTCCGGTCCGGGACCCGAGGGGGGCGCGTCGGCCGGCTCGTCGGTTTCCTCGGCCCCGAAAGAGATCTGACGCATCACCTGCTTGCGCCGCATCGACCGCCATCCGGCCCAGTGGAGACCGGCCTCCGCGATCGGCGCACCGGTCAGCCGTTCCAGGAGCGCGGCGGTGTCCTCGCGCAGTACGACCGTGCGTGCGGGGCGCTGGTCGTCCTTCCCCGGTCCCTCGTCGAGGACGACCGAGGGGACCGCCTGGCGCGCCAGCGCAAGCGCCAGCGTGAGCCCGACCGGCCCCGCTCCGACGATGATCACCGGGTCCATGGCGCGGCGCCCCCTGCCCAGAGCGACGTCTTCATTGACGTAAGTGAACAGGAAGTTTGAGCGGGGTGCACGATCACAGAACGTATGCAACAGACTCCGCGCCACCCGGTCAAGCTGGACGCACTACAGGCTCCTGCCCCGACCGATTCGACGTTTCCCCTGGTACGGCATGTGCACCCCGTGCCGACGGCACATGACTGAGGCAGTGGCGAACGCGCCACTGCCTCAGCGTCGGTCATGCCACTGCCTCCAGGCAGGTCATACGAGTTGACCGACCGTCAGATGCTGCCGCCCGCGCCGGTCGCCTCCGTGCCGGCCACCGTCGCCGGTCCGAGCACCACACCGGTCGACTTCTTGCCTCGGCGCAGCCTGCCCTCCAGCCAGCTCGCGAAGCTGGTGATGAGGAAGTTGATCACGATGAAGATGACCGCCACCACGATGAAGCTGGGGATGACGTTGGCGTAGACGGCCGCGAGTGTGCTGCGTGTGTTGAGCAGCTCGGTGAACCCGATCATCACGCCGCCCAGCGCGGTGTCCTTCACGATGACCACCATCTGGCTGACGATGGCCGGCAGCATCGCGGTGACGGCCTGCGGCAGCAGGACGGCGGTCATCGTCTGCCCCTTGCGCAGACCGATCGCCATCGCGGCCTCCGACTGCCCCTTCGGCAGGGAGAGGATGCCGGCCCGGACGATCTCGGCGAGGACGGACGCGTTGTAGAGCACGAGGCCGGTGACGACCGCGTACAGGGGCCGCTGCTCCGTGCCGACGCCCGTGTAGCGGGCGTAGAACTCGTTGGCGAACAGCATCAGCAGCAGCACCGGGATGGACCGGAAGAACTCGACCACCGCACCGGCCGGAACCCTCACCCAACGGTGGTCGGAGAGGCGGGAGATGCCGAAGAACGCGCCCAGAGGAAGGGCGATCACCATGGCGAGAGCAGCCGCCTTCAGCGTGTCGGCCAGTCCCGGCAGCAGATACGTCGTCCAGGCCTGCGACTCGGTGAACGGCTTCCACAAGGCCCACTTCAGCTGGCCCTTGTCGTCCATGGTCTGCCAGATCCACCACAGGGCCAGGGCCAGCAGGATGAAGAAGGCCACCGAGAGGAGGACGTTGCGCCGCTTGGCGCGGGGCCCCGGGGCGTCGTAGAGGACGGAGCTCATCGCTTCACCGCCAGTCGCTTGCTCAGCCAGCCCAGGATGAGGCCGGTCGGGAGGGTCAGCACCACGAACCCGAAGGCGAAGACGGCGCCGATGAGCAGCGTCTGGGCCTCGTTCTCGATCATTTGCTTCATCAGGTAGGCGGCCTCGGCCACGCCGATCGCGGCGGCCACGGTGGTGTTCTTGGTCAACGCGATCAGTACGTTGGCCAGCGGGCCGATGACCGAGCGGAAGGCCTGCGGCAGGATGATCAGCGACAGGGTCTGGCTGAAGCTCAGCCCGATGGCGCGTGCCGCCTCGGCCTGGCCGAGCGGCACGGTGTTGATGCCGGAGCGGATCGCCTCGCAGACGAACGCCGCGGTGTAGGCGACGAGACCGAGGATCGCCAGGCGGAAGCCCTGGACCTTGAAGTCGGAGGAACCCATCGTCACGCCGAAGATGTCGGCGAGACCGAGCGAGGTGAAGAGGATGATGACCGTCAGGGGGATGTTCCGGACGATGTTGACGTAGGCGGTGCCGAACCCGCGCATGAGCGGGACCGGGCTGACCCGCATCGCGGCCAGGAGGGTGCCCCAGACCAGGGAGCCGACTCCGGATAGGGCGGTGAGCTTCACCGTCATCCAGAAGGCGCCCCAAATACTCGGGTCGTCATAGTCTGAAAGAAAGTCGAACACGATCTCCCGCGCTTCCGGGGTGGGTGGCGTACGTGGACAGCGCGGTGTGCCGTCGTCTTGGTCGCGATCCGCGACGGCACACCGGCGAACCCTCGCGTTACTTGACGATGTTGCCGATCTTCGGCGCGGGCTCGTTCTTGTAGCCGGCCGGACCGAAGTTCGCGTCGACCGCCTTCTGCCAGGAGTTGTCGCTGACCATCTTCTCCAGGGCATCGTTGATCTTGTTCACGGTCTCGGTGTCGCCCTTCTTCACACCGATGCCGTAGTTCTCGTTGCTGAGCTTGAGGCCGGCGAGCTTGAACTGGCCCTTGTACTGCTCCTGCGCGGCGAAGCCCGCGAGGATCGAGTCGTCCGTGGTAAGCGCGTCCACGGAGCCGCTCTGCAGGCCGGAGACACACTCCGAGTAGCCGCTGAGCTCCTTCAGGTTGGCCTTCGGGGCGATCTCGTCCTTGACGTTCTGCGCCGAGGTGGAGCCGGTCACCGAGCACAGGTTCTTGCCGTTGAGGTCGGTGCCCTCGGCGATGTCCGAGTCGGCCTTGACCAGCAGGTCCTGGTGGGCCAGCAGGTACGGGCCGGCGAAGTCGACCTTCTTGGCGCGCTCGTCGTTGATCGAGTAGGTGGCCGCGATGAACTTCACGTCGCCGCGGGCGAGCGCGTTCTCGCGGTCGGCGCTCTTGGTCTCGACGAACTCGATCTGGTTGGGCTCGTAGCCGAGTTGCTTGGCCACGTACGTGGCTACGTCCACGTCGAAGCCGGAGAAGGACCCGTCGGGATTCTTCAGGCCGAGCCCCGGCTGGTCGTACTTGATGCCGATCTTGATCTTGTCGCTGGAACCCGAGCCGGTGTCGCTGCTGTCGCTGTCGTCGCCTCCGCATGCGGTCGCGGTCAGGGCGAGGACGAGTGCGGTGGCCGCCGCGGCGGTGACCTTGCGGAGCTTCATGGTGAACATCCTTTGACTGATGGAGAGACGCGGGCCGTCGGTGCCGTGCGGGGCCTGACGGGCGAGGCTTGTCGGAGACGCGCAGATCGTCGGTGGTGCGGAGCGTCAGTGGTGCAGGATCTTGGACAGGAAGTCCTTCGCGCGGTCGCTGCGCGGGTTGCTGAAGAACTGGTCCGGCACAGCCTCTTCGACGATGCGGCCGTCGGCCATGAACACCACTCGGTTCGCGGCCGAACGGGCGAACCCCATTTCGTGGGTGACGACGATCATGGTCATGCCCTCGCGGGCGAGCTGCTGCATGACCTCGAGGACCTCGTTGATCATCTCCGGGTCGAGCGCCGACGTGGGCTCGTCGAAGAGCATGACCTTGGGGCCCATGGCCAGGGCGCGTGCGATGGCGACACGCTGCTGCTGGCCGCCGGACAGCTGTGCGGGGTACTTGTCGGCCTGCGTGGCCACGCCCACCCGGTCGAGCAGGGCGCGGGCCTTCTCCTCGGCCACCTTCTTGTCGGCCTTGCGGACCTTGATCTGGCCCAGCATCACGTTCTCGAGCACGGTCTTGTGCGCGAAAAGGTTGAAGGACTGGAACACCATGCCGACGTCGGCACGCAGCCGGGCCAGCTCCTTGCCCTCCTGGGGCAGCGGCTTGCCGTCGATGGTGATGTCGCCGGAGTCGATCGTCTCCAGCCGGTTGATGGCGCGGCACAGGGTGGACTTACCGGACCCGGAGGGTCCGATGACCACGACCACCTCGCCGCGGGCGATGGTCAGGTCGATGTCCTGGAGAACATGCAACGCGCCGAAGTGCTTGTTGACGCTCTTCAGGACGACCAGTTCGCCGGTCGCGGCCACGTCGTCCTTGGTCATCGATACTTCGGTCATCGCTGACTGGCTCCGTCCTGCTCGGTTTCGGAGGACAGTAGTGACCCCGTGAGACCAGCGTCATTACATCTGAGGGAGAATTGAGGATAACGATCCGATGTCAGGTCAACACGCTTTGTAGCGCCCCTCGAAAGAGGTGTACCGGCTGGATAACGGAAGCGGTCCGTAGCCGGAACCAGGCACGCGCGTGCGAGTGTCCACATGGTGTACTCCGCTGGTGCACCGCCCGTGGTGTACAAGTCGAAGCGGTACGGCCGATGAACCGAAGGGGGCCGCGATGCGACTGCTCCTGGTCGAGGACGACAACCATGTCGCTGCCGCGCTCTCCGCGGTCCTGGCGCGGCACGGATTCGACGTCACGCACGCCCGCAGCGGCGAGGAGGCCCTCCAGGCGCTCGTCCCGGAGGGCAACGGCTTCGGCGTGGTCCTGCTCGACCTGGGCCTGCCCGACCAGGACGGCTACGAGGTGTGCGGCAAGATCCGCAAGCGCACCAGCACCCCCGTGATCATGGTCACCGCGCGCGCCGACGTCCGCTCCCGCATCCACGGCCTCAACCTCGGCGCCGACGACTACGTGGTGAAGCCGTACGACACCGGGGAGCTGCTCGCCCGCATCCACGCCGTCAGCCGGCGCACCTTCCACGAGGACTCCGCCGAGGCCGGTGAGAACGCGCTGCTTCTGGGGTCCCTGCGGATCGAACTGTCCACCCGGCAGGTCCTCGTGGACGGCTCGGTCGTCCAGCTGACCCGCAAGGAGTTCGATCTGCTCGCCCTCCTCGCACAGCGTCCCGGAGTGGTGTTCCGGCGCGAACAGATCATCAGCGAGGTCTGGCGCACCAGCTGGGAGGGGACCGGCCGCACCCTTGAGGTGCATGTCGCGTCCCTGCGCGCCAAGTTGCGCATGCCGGCGCTGATCGAGACCGTGCGCGGCGTGGGCTACCGGCTCGTCGCCCCGACGTCGTAGCGGGGACGGGTGCGCACACGTCTCCTCCCGCTGCTGATCGTCCTGATGGCGGCAGTCCTGCTCGCGCTCGGTGTCCCGCTCGCCATCAGCGTGGCCGCCGCCCAGCAGCAGACCGTCGTCGTCGACCGGATCGACGACACCGCGCGCTTCGCGGCGCTCGCCCAGTTCGTCACCGACCGGCCCACCGGGTCCCGCGTCAAGGACATGCCCGCCGACGAACGCCGCGAGACCCTCCAGCGGGAACTCGAGAGCTACTACGACGTCTACGGCATCCGTGCCGGCGTTTTCTACCGCAACGACGTCCCCATGGCCAACGCGCCGGCCGACTGGTATCTGCCGGAAACGGGCGAGGTGCGCGACGCGTTCGCCGAAGCGCTCCTCTCGCGCCGCAGCCACGATCCGCAACAGGTCTGGCCCTGGCAGCGGAACCGGCTCGTCGTCGCCTCGCCGGTCATCCGGGACGGCGACGTCGTGGCCGTCGTGGTCACCGACTCGCCCACCGGGCACATGCGTTCGCAGACACTGCACGGCTGGATCGTCATCGGCGCCGGCGAGATCGCCGCGATGCTGCTCGCCGTGGGCGCCGCGCTGCGCCTCACCGGCTGGGTGCTCAGGCCCGTACGCGTGCTCGACGCCGTGACGCACCGCATCGCGACCGGGAGCCTGAAGTCCCGGGTCGCGGTGGCCGGCGGGCCGCCGGAACTCAGACGGCTGGCCCGGTCGTTCAACGAGATGGCGGACAACGTCGAGGACGTGCTGGAGCAGCAGCGCGCCTTCGTCGCCGACGCCTCGCACCAGCTGCGCAACCCGCTCTCGGCGCTGCTGCTGCGGATCGAACTGCTCGCACTCGAACTGCCGGAGGACAATGAGGAGATCGCCTCGGTCCGCACCGAGGGCAAGCGCCTGGCCGAGGTCCTGGACGACCTCCTCGACCTCGCGCTGGCCGAGCACGCCGAGGCGGACCTCGCCCTCACCGACATCGGCGCGCTGACGGCCGAGCGCGTCGCGGCCTGGTCCCCGCTCGCCGAGGCCAAGGGCGTCCAGTTGGTCGGCGACTGCCCGGCCACCACCGCGTGGGCCGACCCGGTCACGCTGTCCAGCGCCCTGGACGCGGTGATCGACAACGCCGTGAAGTTCACCCCCGAGGACGAGCGCGTGCGGGTGTCGGTCGCGTCGAACGGCGAGACCTCGACGGTCGTGGTCACCGACGGCGGCCCGGGCCTCACCGACGAGGAACTCGTCCGGATCGGCGACCGCTTCTGGCGCAGCGGCAGGCACCAGAACATCAAGGGCTCGGGCCTCGGCCTGTCCATCTCCCGGGTCCTGCTGGCGGCGGGCGGCGGCACGATCTCGTACGACCATCACGAGCCGCACGGCCTGAAGGTGACCGTCCGGGTGCCCAGGTCGGGCCCGGCGTCCTGAAGGGCCCTACGGCTTGACCGAGCGGTAGTAGCGCCGGGCGCCCTCGTGCAGGGTCAGCGGGTCGGTGTAGATGGCGGTCCGCAGATCCACGAGCTGCGCCGAGTGCACATGGGCGCCGATGCCGTCCCGGCTGTTGATCACCGACCGGGTCAGCCACTCGGTGAGCCTCGGGTCCACGTCCTCGCGTGTCATGAGCAGGTTGGACACCGCGATCGTCGCCACGGTCTCGCCGTCCTGGACGGACGGATAGGCCGACTCGGGCATGTTGGTGGCCCGGTAGTAGCGGGAGGCGCCGCCCTGTTCGTGCAGCTTGGCGACCAGGTCCGCGTCGATCGGGACGAAGCGGAAGGGGAAGTCCTTCGCCAGCTGCACCAGCCCGTTCGTCGGGAGCCCGCCCGACCAGAAGAAGGCGTCGATCTGGTCCTGCTTGAGCCGCCCCGGCCCGGTGTCGATGCCGTCGGCGAAGGGCTTGATGTCCTTGGCCGGGTCGAGACCGGCGGCGGCCAGCACCCTGTTCGCGATCAGCCGTACGCCCGAGTTCTCCAGCCCTATGGCCACCCGCTTGCCCCGCAGGTCCTCCACGGTCGAGATCTTGGAGTCGCGGGGCACGACGAGCTGCACGTAGTCGTCGTAGAGACGCGCGACCCCGCGCAGGGTGTCGGCCCCCGGCCGACCCCTCAGCTTGTACGTCTCCACCGCGTCGGCCGCCGCGATGGTGAAGTCGGCGTTGCCCGTGGCCACCCGCTCGACGTTCTCCTGCGATCCCTGGCTGGTCATCAGCCGTACTTCGAGCTTCGGCATGTCCTTGGCGAAGGCCTTGCTGAGCCGGGAGCCGTACTGCTGGTAGACACCGGCCTGTGTCCCGGTGCTGAACGTGATCGTCCCGTCCGGAGGCTCCTCGTCCAGCGGCAGCAGCCACCACAGCAGCAGCCCGAAGACCACGAAACCGGCGGCCGAGCCCATGAGTGCCTGGCGCCTGCGGATCCGGGGGAGCACCTTGAACATGCGCGCGATCCTGCCAGTACGGCCCCGGTAATGGCCAGGGGAGCGGGAGCCGGCGCGGGCGGCGTTGTCTGCCGTACGACGATCGGACCGGCCCCCGGAAGGCGGCCACGAGATCGCTAGAGTCACCGCATGCGCCCCACTGACGCCGCCGCTCCGTCGCCCGCCGACCTCGTCCGGGAGTTCCACCTCGCCTTCGGTCTCGACGCCCGCAGTACGCCCGTCGAGGTCTCCCCGGAACTCGCGGCGCACCGGGGCGAGCTGCTCGCGGAGGAGGCCGCGGAGGTCGCCGAGGTCGCGGTCACGGGCCCGCTGGACCGGCTGGCGCACGAGCTGGCCGACGTCGTGTACGTCGCGTACGGCACGGCCCTGGTCCACGGGATCGACCTCGACGCGGTGATCGCGGAGATCCACCGCGCCAACATGACGAAGCTGGGCCCGGACGGCCTGGTCGCCCGCAGGGCCGACGGCAAGGTGCTCAAGGGCGACCACTACCGGGCGCCTGACGTGGGGGCCGTCCTGCGCCGCCAGGGCTGGGACACGGGCGAGCGGTAACCCGTACGGCCGTACTCCGGGCAACCGCCTACCCTTGTCGCATGAGCAGCAGTGACCGGAGCCAGGCAGTGGACGTCAAGACCTACGAAGTGCGCACCTACGGGTGTCAGATGAACGTCCACGATTCCGAGCGATTGTCCGGTCTGCTCGAAAACGCCGGTTATGTTCGCGCCCCCAAGGGTGCGGACGGAGACGCGGACGTCGTCGTCTTCAACACCTGCGCGGTGCGCGAGAACGCCGACAACAAGCTGTACGGCAACCTCGGCCGGCTCGCCCCGATGAAGACGAAGCGCCCCGGGATGCAGATCGCCGTGGGCGGCTGTCTCGCGCAGAAGGACCGCGACACCATCGTGAAGCGGGCGCCCTGGGTGGACGTCGTCTTCGGCACGCACAACATCGGCAAGCTGCCCGTCCTGCTGGAACGCGCGCGCGTGCAGGAAGAGGCGCAGGTCGAGATCGCCGAGTCGCTGGAGGCGTTCCCGTCGACGCTGCCGACGCGGCGCGAGAGCGCGTACGCGGCCTGGGTGTCGATCTCCGTCGGCTGCAACAACACGTGCACCTTCTGCATCGTCCCGGCCCTGCGCGGCAAGGAGAAGGACCGTCGCACCGGCGACATCCTCGCCGAGATCGAGGCGCTGGTCGGCGAGGGCGTCTCCGAGATCACCCTGCTCGGCCAGAACGTCAACGCGTACGGCTCCGACATCGGCGACCGCGAGGCCTTCGGCAAGCTGCTGCGGGCCTGCGGAAAGATCGACGGCCTGGAGCGGGTCCGCTTCACCTCCCCGCACCCGCGCGACTTCACCGACGACGTCATCGCCGCCATGGCCGAGACGCCGAACGTGATGCCGCAGCTGCACATGCCCATGCAGTCCGGCTCGGACACGATCCTCAAGGCGATGCGCCGCTCGTACCGCCAGGAGCGCTACCTGGGGATCATCGACAAGGTGCGGGCCGCCATCCCGCACGCGGCGATCACCACCGACATCATCGTCGGCTTCCCCGGGGAGACCGAGGAGGACTTCGAGCAGACGATGCACGCGGTGCGCGAGGCGCGGTTCGCCGCGGCGTTCACCTTCCAGTACTCGAAGCGGCCCGGCACGCCTGCCGCCACGATGGAGAACCAGATCCCCAAGGAGATCGTCCAGGAGCGCTACCTGCGTCTCGCCGCCCTCCAGGAGGAGATCTCCTGGGACGAGAACAAGAAGCAGATCGGCCGCACCCTGGAGCTGATGGTCGCCGAGGGCGAGGGCCGCAAGGACGGCGCCACCCACCGCCTCTCCGGCCGCGCCCCCGACAACCGCCTGGTCCACTTCACGAAGCCGGACACCGCGGTGCGCCCCGGCGACGTGGTCACGGTCGAGATCACGTACGCCGCCCCGCACCACCTCCTGGCCGAGGGTGCAGCCCTCAACGTGCGTCCCACGCGCGCGGGGGACGCCTGGGAGAAGCGCAACACCGCGGAGGCCGCGAAGCCGGCGGGCGTGATGCTCGGCCTGCCGAAGATCGGGGCGCCGGCACCGCTGCCGGTGGCTGCGGCGAGCGGCTGCGGCTGCGACTGACGTCCTGGCACAATGCGGACAGGGAAGGAGCATCACATGTTGCCGTACAGCGTTGCGTTCACCGAACAGGCCGCCAAAGTGCGCGACAGCCTGACCGCCGACAGGCGCGACCTGCTGGAGCGTGGCCTGGCCATACTGGCGACCGACCCGCGGCACAAGCTCTCCCATTCCGTCCTCGGCGACGAGTCCACGCGCGGGCTCGCCCTGTCGCGCAATCTCTTCATCGAGTACGTGATCAGTGAGGGCAAGCTCGTGGTGCTCGTGCTCACGGTCATCGACCTGACGGACGTGCTCTTCGAGGAGTGACACCGGGCCGTCCTCCGGGGTTACGCTCCCGATCATGCTTGTCGCCGCCGCCATCTGCCCCTGTCCGCCCCTCCTCGTGCCCGAGGTGGCCGCGGGCGCCGCTCCTGAACTGGACGCCGCCCGCACCGCCTGCACGGACGCGCTGGGCGTCCTCGCGGCCTCCCGCCCCGACCGCCTGCTGGTCGTCGGACCCGCCGGGGAGAGCGGGCGCGGACCGCACCCGGAGGGCACACGGGGTTCGTTCCGCGGCTACGGCGTGGATGTCGAGGTACGCCTGGGCGCCGAAGCGGCTAAGGCGGCGGGGGAACTGCCGTCGGCGCTCGCCGTCGCCGCCTGGCTGCTGGAGCGGACCGGCTGGTCCGTGGCGCCCGTGGAAGGCCTGGGCGTGGGCGAACCGCTGGCGCCCGAGCGGTGCTTCGAGGATGGAAGGGACATCGGCGGACGGCCGGAGCGGCTGGCCCTGCTGGTGATGGGCGACGCCAGCGCGTGCCGCACGCTCAAGGCGCCGGGGTATCTGGACGAGCGGGCGGCCGGGTTCGACGAGGAGGTCGGGCGGGCGCTGGGCGCGGCGGACGTGGCGGCGCTCAAGGCGCTGGACGTGGAACTGGCGTACGAACTGAGGGTCTCGGGCCGCGCCCCCTGGCAGGTCCTCGCGGGCGCGGCCGAGGACGCCGGTCTCACGGGGACGCTGCTGTACGAGGACGCGCCGTACGGCGTGGGGTACGTGGTCGCGGCCTGGTCGTAGGGGGCGCCCGCGCGGGGCATACGGCCGGTGCCGTGACGCGGCGGACGGCCGGGAGCGACTGCTCCGCGGCCGTCCGCCGATGTGCTGCGGTGGTGCTGTTCGTGCCGGTCAGGAAGCCGGTGGTGGCGCGTCCGGCGGCGGCGTGAACGTGTCGTCAGGGGCGGTGGAACCGTCCTTGTGCGCCATGCGGTCCACGGCGCCCTTCGCCTTGTCGGTGCCCGTATGGATCTTGTCGCTGTACTTGCCCTTGGTCTTCTCGTCGACCACCTTCGCGGCCTTGTCGAGACCCCGTTCGATCTTGTCCCCGTGCTGCTGCGCGAGGTCCGAGACCTTGTCCTTGGCCGGGGTGAGCTTCGCCTTCAAACTGTCCAGCAGACCCATGGTTCACCTTCCCTCGCGGGCAGTTACTTGCGGGCGCCCTCACCGGCCTCGCTGTCGGCGGCCTCCTCGGCGGACTGCTGCTTGGGGATCTCGACGCCCTCGGTGGCGGCCACGGCCACGGCTTCCGTCTTCTCCGCCGTACTCTCCGCCCCGGCACCGCTGTCGGCCTCGGACGACCCCGTCGCCGCTTCCGTCTCCTCCGCCGCGGACTCGTCCGTCACCGCGACGGACTGCTCCTCGGCGGTTGCCGCCTCCTCCGCAGTCTTCGACCGTCCAAGAAGCCGTGCAAAAACGCCCATATCCACTCCATACGTTACTCGTGCGGGCGAAATCCCGCGTCGCCCGGTGCGTCCGTTTGCGTCGCCCCCGTCACCGCCTCCCGAATCCGGCGGCACGAACCTCGCAACTGGCAACGACCCCGGACCCCCGCCGTCACGTAACTCGTTCGAGGAGGGGTCCCGGGTTTGGGAGACTGGGGCGGTGAGCAGCGCACCCCCCACCCCCCGAGTCATCGCCGTCGTCGGCCCCACGGCGGCCGGAAAGTCCGATCTGGGCGTCTTCCTGGCCCAGCGTCTCGGCGGGGAGGTCGTCAACGCCGACTCGATGCAGCTCTACCGAGGGATGGACATCGGTACCGCCAAGCTGACGCCCGAGGAGCGCGGAGGCGTCCCGCACCACCTCCTGGACATCTGGGACGTGACCGTCGCGGCCAGCGTCGCCGAGTACCAGCGCCTCGCGCGTGAGCGGATCGACGCACTGCTCGCCGAGGGCCGCTGGCCGGTCCTGGTCGGCGGCTCCGGTCTGTACGTCCGTGGCGCCGTCGACAAGATGGAGTTCCCAGGCACCGACCCCGAGGTCAGGGCCCGCCTGGAGGAGGAGCTGGCTCTGCGCGGCTCCGGCGCCCTGCACGCCCGGCTGGTCGCCGCCGACCCCGAGGCCGCGCTGGCGATCCTGCCCAGCAACGGCCGCCGTATCGTCCGGGCCCTGGAGGTCATCGAGATCACCGGCAAGCCCTTCACCGCCAACCTTCCGGGCCACGACTCCGTGTACGACACCGTCCAGATCGGCGTCGACGTGTCCCGCCCCGAGCTGGACGAGCGCATCGCGCGCCGGGTCGACCGGATGTGGGCGGCGGGGCTCGTGGACGAGGTGCGCGCGCTGGAGGCGCACGGCCTGCGCGAGGGGCTCACGGCATCGCGCGCGCTGGGCTACCAGCAGGTGCTCGCGGCGCTCGCGGGGGAGTACGGCGAGGACGACGCGCGCGCGGAGACCGTACGCGCCACCAAGCGCTTCGCGCGCCGTCAG
>Ga0307513_10001845_pt1 | contig 30096 bp, 29 predicted proteins | sample 15_EM_MG_FD_202174 | JGI IMG/M metagenome (GOLD analysis project Ga0307513, IMG submission 202174) | Populus trichocarpa ectomycorrhiza microbial communities from riparian zone in the Pacific Northwest, United States - 15_EM | ecosystem: Host-associated > Plants > Roots > Unclassified | place... | reverse complement strand
CCCATCCCATCATACCGCGGAAGGTGCGACCGGACTCCCCGTTCGCAGATATATCTTGTTTCTCGTTGTTCAAGTTCGAATAGTCGACACAAGAGGTTCCAGCTATAAGTATATCGGCGTTTCCTGGTACTGATACCTCGGCTCCATACGCGGTAGTGCTAGAATGAGAGTAGAAAGTAAGTAAATGACAGAGTGTCATAGCAGTAACACTCACGCTGTCTGTCCACCCAGCTCACAAACATCTCTGAACAAGATCGGTGGCTGGAAGTTCCGCTCGATGTAAGCCTGCTTAAAAGGCTCGATCTCGCAGGAAAAGATGTGTTCGATTCCAAGGTCCACCCCGTATTGCGCCTCAATCGAACGACGGATCAGTCCGAGGGCAAGCAACGGTGACTCGGTTCCCGAGCACATGGTGGCAACACGGAGCGGTCTGCCTCGAAGACGTTTTGCGACCGACTTCATTTCTGGCGTACGCGCGACCATATCCGAGAAGATACTAGCAATGTCATGGATAGGAGGGAGATCTGAAGATTCTGAGCTGGCGTTTTTCGAAGAAGCGGCGGGTCGTGTGTCATCGTCGCTGGAAGAGTCAACCTCATCCTCCGCGAGAGCAGGTTTCGAATTTTTGCCTTTGGCGAAGGAAAGAATGGAGGTCTGGCCCTTCAGCAAGGGTTTCTTCTCCCGAACCATGGTCGCGACGATATGGGGTTGAGTCAAGGAGGAGGTGCGGCGTGACTAATCGAAATTCCTGCTACACGCGACGCGTCGCGCGCTTGATGACGTGAAGTGGGCACGTGACTCGCAATCTTGACCCTGGTCCCGACCCGCCGCGATCTGAATCTGATTCCCGAGGGTTACCTGTATTCGCTGTAACCGATGGATTCACTGCGACAGTGGTTTGCTCAGGATTCGCTCGACTGGGTTCATCGAAACTATATCATAGATTGGTTTGTTTCCTCTTCTCGCGCGATTGAGACGTGGTCTCAGGTTTATCAGGACCTTCGTCATCGCCTTTTGGCTCGCCTCGCATCTAGTATGGCTTATTCCAATCTTCGAGCGCGACATCCCTCACAAGGACGAATCAATCAACCATAAGCATACCCATGAACAGTAATTCCACCTTTTGTTTTCCTCCGATCGGGACTCACGGGACCAGAATACCCTCAGGAACAAATCGGCTAATCTCCCTGTTCATCCCACTTGCAATCACGACCGCCGTTGGGTTGTTCAGGCGATCCACCATACATATTCATCATTCGTGGCTATCAGCCCTCGCCGGAAGGTGTGCCTGGCCATCTTCGTCGGAACTCTACTTCAAGTCCTTTCCATAGCGGCCTTACTCGGCTTGTGACGGAGTTCTTGAAGAATCGAGTCGGTCCGTACTCTCGTTGTACAACTTTCCGTTTCCGTAACTTAACCCGTTCCCAGGGAGATTACGTCCCGATTTTCTCTCGCGATGCAAATGGGATAACAAACTAAAGGCATGCACAGGGTACCCCATCCTTCTTCATTCGCATCACCCGGCTCCCATTGACCGTTTGACCTACAAGTGCACTCTCATCCGTACAAGGCGGCCGCAAGTCTTTTCCTTCGGGACATTCCTCAGCCGCCTTTGCTGGTATGACATTCTTTGCACTCTATCTGGTTTCCCAGAGTGCAAGATACACCTCTTCGAAGCTCTCCCGACTTTTCATCATCACATTACCCTTGTTCTATGCGACATGGGTTGCCATTTCTCGAGTCGAAGACTATGTGGGTATCACTCCAATCCCTGCTTACTTGTTAGGTTTCTGACATCTTTCCAGAGACATCACATAGAGGACGTCATTGTCGGAGGGGTGATCGGCCTTGTTTCCTCAGTCGTATGCTTCATCACATACTGGCACAACCCCTTCGCAAAACCCTCTTCGTTTCCCCGCTCTGTATACGGAGAGATGGACGAGGCGAGGGAACGATCCCGACACGGCGAATACCAACTTACGCTTGGGAATGAAGTATAATTGAATGGGGGGGGGACACTGCGAGGAAGGTCAGCACTGGTCGTCAGTGCGGAAGTTCAGCAGCTGACGATGGATTTTTTTGCACTATGGGGTCTTAGACGCTGAGATGTGTCAGTACTGTAGGTACTGAAAACGACCTAATAGCGACTGGAATTTTGTACTGGTTCATCAGTACTAACCATTCCCACTGCGGGAATGAATTAACCGCGAAAGCTCGAATGTACAACAAAGAATACAGCGCAGATAATGGACTAAAAAGTCACGAACGAACAAAAACCCATCGGTCACCGACTTTCTGCATCTTCCCCGTCGAGCCTACACTTCTTTCACCGGGGACAGGACTATCCTCCTTCTCTGGACCAGTAGCCTCTTCGTCTGGTTTTTCCTGGCCCTGCATCTCCTCGACAACCCCAGCTTCTCCATCATTCCACTCCATCCCTTCAGGGTCCAAACCTCCCGAACCCTGTGCTCCTTCCCATTGACCCTGTGGTTGTTCCATCCCGAAACCATCCGTGCCGTTCCCCACCCCCATCCCGACTCCCATCCCCATACTCGCCACCATCACAAATTGCATCAGCACCTCCTGTGTTGGAGTCACGCCATTGGTAACTTCCCATGCCTTTCCTAGCGCCTCCCACGAGGTGGGGGAAGTAAAATCGAAGGTAGTGAAATCGAAGCTATCCAGTCCTTTGGTTGTACCCGCGTCCCCAGCTCTGGATTCGTACGTAGCGATCGGCATTGAGGTCTCCGGTTGCGCCCCGTTCGTAGTGGCAGACGTGATCGTAAGTTGGGGGGCGGGGTTTTGGTGGAAAGGAGTGGAATCTCGTGTCACCGAAGAACTCTGCGTCGGCGGAGTCGTTAATGTCGGGATAGAAGACATGGGCTGGGCTATTGACGTCGGAGCTGGCTCGGCGTCAGCCGAACCTTGTCTGATATCTCTCCCAAACTCATCCTTGCCCGCTCCGTGAGGCTTCATGGCGGCTGGTTGTGTGGGGATCAGGGGTCCGCGTGGGTCTGCACCGGGAGGACTCCTGGCCCGTTGGTCCCTTCGTGGAATGTCTCCATGCCTGGGACCTCTCGGTGGAGGACTCCTCGATCTGCTTCGTCCACGCCGTGTGTGTCGTCGAGGAGACAACGATCCCCGGTCATCACGATCCCTGTCCCTGTGTGATGATCGATCATCCCAACCTGCGTGATAACCACCTCGTCCTCTTCCTCTCCCCCTTCCCCGACCTCCATCTCGCCCATAGTCCCGGTCTCGCCTATCGTAATCGTCACCGTAACGTCGACCGCCACCCTGATACCTTGCATCGGATTCGTGCCTCAGGATACTTGTGGAGCCTTCATTTCCGCCCACCCGCGGATCGACGGGCGGAAGGTTTGAAGTACTCGAACTGGGACCGGGGGGGAATCCGCCATTGCCCACAGCCGGAGGCGGGGGTAGGACTGCCTGATTGGGGAGATTTTGACCACCGGCACTATTCTTCGCAGTCCGAGCTAGCTGCTGTAGTAGAACGAGCTGATTAACGTCAAGCCCAGCGTTGTTGAGCAGCGCGGCACTCTGGGCCGCGTTATTTGTTCCTGTTTGGCTGGGGGCGGTGATGTATCGATCAGTTATTTCTGCCTGACTGACGCTTGTGAACACGATGAACTTGAACTCACGGATTCTCCCCGTTAGGCTGGGCCGCTGCCTGTGTCAATAAGGCCAGTAGCGTTGACTGGAGTCCGTCGGAACCCGGTGCGGTCGGTATCGTGGTCGATGGAAGAGCGGCAAGTTGCAGGGATTGGAGGGTCGGGACATGATTCGGGATCGGGGGAGTGACGCTCGACGTGGGTGAGCGATTACTTCGAGGATTAATCGACATTAAATTTTCGTTGGATGGCTCTAACGCAAATCAGGCAACAGGAATTCAGTTCGTATTCTCATTTCTAAGACATGCGAGAAACCGTGTGTACGCCAAGCAGGTCGGACACCCAGCGACCACGACACGGTTGGGCGTCGATATGTACCTTTTTGATCAGCTGTTTTACCCTTGACTATATCGCCTAACCGCTTCAACGTCGCCTGGGGTAAGGCGTTCGCTTTGATCCAAATATCCAATATCTTCTTCGATTTTTCCTATACGCGCATAAGGGCAAGGCCCACGGCAAACGGATCACAGTCAGATTAGCTTCCGATGTAACGATGAGAAATATCAGGGAGTATGATAGAAAAGAACGCTGGAGGGTTGTCAGTGTGTCGCGTCACGTGATCTACGGAGGTTGCGCTGTACCCGTCCGCGGGTGGAGTGATGGTTGTGTATAGTGCGAGATACGGTGATAGGTATATGGCGGGGGATGGACCAGTCGATGATGTTGCGGGATAGCGGATGGATTTTGCGACGTAGATCTCAGCAGCCCAAAGCAGGTGACAAGCGACAGTAGGGAAAATACGTTCTGAAAGGATCAGGGTCTGATAGACGAACTAACCTGGGCCTCCGGAGCACCAGAAGACATCATGTCTTCAAACAACCCCTCAACGATGCCCTCGATCTTCGACAGGAAGGTAGCCGCATTCCCCTTTCCCGGGGCGGAGTCAGCGACGACCGAATGCTTGACGACGTAGTTGTGCGCGGCCCGGACTAGGGCATCGAACACATACAGGCTCGAGACTTTTTGAGACGGAGCGAGCCCTTTATGTGTCTTGAACAACACCAACACCAACTCCGTGTCGTGCTGTGCGAGAAAAAAGCAGTGTGGTTAGATAGGGAACCAATGGAAGGAACCTCAGTCAACGCACGGATAAGGATTTCATGGCAATGTCCGTGAGTTTCGTCATTTTCGAAGCCGAAAGTCTCTTCGCCTGCACGACCTCCCTCAGCGTCGCCTCAAACATCTAACGACCCAGGATAAATACGCCGAAACGGAGAGCGAAGACGGCATCAAGGAGCATCATACCTGCGTGGACGCCATTGTGAGATTGCAGCGCGTCAAGGTCGGCTCGGGGCGGTAGACTGAGGATGAAAGGGGAGAGGGGAAATCAAAGGTTATTCTTGTTTGTGTTTGTTTGGTCCCCGACTGACCCCGTTCGGAACAGAGATCGACTGACTGGAATGGCTTCGCTTTCTAGCTAACTGCGCCTTCTTCTGCTTCTACAATACGTGATCCTAGGCTTCGATGTAATGCTAGCGAGCAGAAGAACAAGCAATCTACCGACAATTCATCGATTTCCTTTATCGCTGGAAGGGAATTTAACGATGGGGAATATTTCATTCAGACAAGTACTACGCCCCACATATCCTCAGGCAGACGGTTCTGGTACGGCGGGAGAACGTGGCAAATAACTCCGCCGATGACTTGATCACGAAAGCGTGCCCAAGCCCCAGCACACGAAGGGTACAACGGGATGACCACATCACAGCCGAGGATCAAAGACGCGGGCTTCCAAGCGAACACGACAGTGCAGATCCATTCAATTCGATGATGTCGATGGTCGGCCTCAAGCAAACATGGATCACCAGAACATGGCGCGGGACATGCTACGAGACAAACGGCTTTGGAATTCCCCTAAAAGCCGTTATCGGGACACGCCTTGCAAGGGAATTTCCAGAAACTCACTTCCTATCGGTCGTGAACTGGGAAATCGCATACAAACTGATGTGCACGTCTCCACACAGCTACGTGAGGGCTAGCCAACGGACACAACTACATGTCGGTCGAGCTGGTTTCGTCCGACAAAATATCGTGTCCATGGATAACACATGGTATCCGTGGAGTATAAATTCCAGGGATTTGTGGAGGAGGGCATCTCAAGGAGTTCGCTGACCCTCTCCTACGATATCCCGGCACCCATCATATGGAAGATTATCTCTCGCTCTGGTCAAGCAACGTCGATGAGATCGCTTTGGTCGACCGTCCGGCAACCCACCCGGGTACGGCGATTTCGACCGACCTCGTGAGTAACAACAATCTCGCTGCTTCCTCGAGGCGCCGTTACATTCGCCGTAGTTCACAGATCCCAGCGATACGCTATCCAGGTTCGGGGGTGACACCTTCGATACCCACGTTCCATTTGTTTGCACCAACGACCAAGAGGAAGGACGGGTTAGTCCTTGCCTCATGTATCAGGTACGCCGAATCACCGACTGTGGAAGACGGGTATCGATTAACGAACAGTTCGTTCTTCGTCGACACACCCACCTTAAGCGATATCGAGGGTTGGAGCAGAGGGGAGACTCCCCCTCGCTAGCACACTCGACAATGACCCATTGCAGCCCCCACCAACTATCCCTCTCCTATCCCGGGAGCGATATCGCCGCCCACACCCACCATCTACCTGACGTCAACGCAGTGCACCCCTACCAACTTTGGGGACATACGTATTGGGCAGACCATTCAGGACGAGACCACGAAAGCGAGAAGAACTACTCACCCGGGGTCGGTAAGTATCGACTCAAATAGGGTCTCGAATCCCACCTCTTTACTGCCCTAACGGCCACCCACACAAAACCCAGAAGAGAAGAAAAAAGCAGAGGTAAGCTTTTGTTACCTCTCTCCAGGCTCATCTTTCTGAATAATGTGTGCGGACCGTTCAGGCTGCGGTGCGGCGGCAAGTGAAGAACAACAACAGGAAACAAAAAATACGAATCATCCAGGAACTATTGAAGAACTTAGGTGGGGAGATGGGGAAAAGGTCGTCATGCCTGAAAGTTTTGAGACAAAGTACGCACCTCCACAGTCCAACCGTAAAATTTGCCAAGGCTGATGTGACCCAGCCGCATCGCGGCTCAACATCCCATTGGGACACCAACCACCGGCCCTTCGCGCTGGCGCCTCCGACAAAAAGGCACAGAAGGCACTCAGAGAGAAAATGGGTCGCAGCGAGATGACTCACATTTACAAGTGCCTCAGCCAGCACCTCGTCGGGGGAGGTAGGGATAGGGACCAAATCTTGGACGAAGTTATCTGTGCCAGTAAGTTTTTCACTCAGTTGAGTGATCATCGTGCTGGTAAACCGATGAAACAGTCCAACGCGAGAGTGCCACCCCTTTGTGAGATGGGGAGCGGGGTAAGAAGGCGTTGTGGGGGAGCAAGGAGGCCGACGTGCAGTTTGTAACTCCAGCCCGGGGTTGCCGCCGGGGTCCCGTGTTCTTATCCCCCATTTTATTGTACATACTAGAGGCATCGATTAGTCCAATGTAACAACGCCTGTCCAAACGTACGCACCTTATTCCTCCATGAAGGAAGTTTTAAGCGGGGCCGAACGGGACGATCGGTCTCTCTGAGGGGGACCGGCAACACTTTATCCCGCCCGGAATTCCCACACACTCAAACTACTCAGTGGCATTTTTATAAACCCGCCCGCCCTACAAGTTTATCGTCCAGCAAAGCCTAAGAGGCTATTCGAGACGACGACGACATTTTCCTATACGCACAGTGCGCGCTACAAAAACCTTGGCCCGCGCATACGACTACCCCATCGTCGACCCTGGAACACTGGGACGCGTGGAGAGATGACATCATGGCAGCGTTCGCAATGATGATTGAGATGGCAGCTGATTACCACCCTTCGTTGAACCCGTCATGCCAATCCCACGCTCTCTCCTCGAAAGCCTCAAGAAGATCATCCCGCCTCTCGATGGCTCTCTTCATAAGGGCCAAAGTGGTCGCGTCGGCGTTATCGGCGGCGCACAAGAGTGCGTTTTAGTCCCCTTTGCCATATCCGAGGGTATTGAATGCGTGACATGTAGCTACACCGGTGCGCCGTTCTTCGCCGCTATAACCGCTTTGCGGGTGGGTGCAGACCTATCCCACGTAATCTGTGCACCCTCGGCGGCCAATGCGATCAAGTCTTATGCTCCCGACTTGATCGTTCATCCGATCCTCCATCCACCTTCCTCAGCATCCCTCTCACCCGACCAGGTAAACTCAGAACTTTCATCTCTGCTCTCGAGACTCCATGTGCTGGTTATTGGGCCTGGGCTGGGGAGGGAGGATTACATGATTTCGCATGCCAAGACGGCGTTGAACCTTGCCAAGGAGAACGGGATGTATGTCGTGTTGGACGCGGATGCACTGTGGATGTTGGGGCAAGATCTCGGAATGCTGAAGGGATATAGGAGGGCGGTCATTACTCCAAACTTGGTGGAGTTCAAAAGATTGAGCGAAGCAGTGGTACGTCGTCCTTGGCCGTCCTCCCAAACTACCATATATCTTATTGTCACCTCGTGTCTACACGATAGGGAATTGATCCCTCGACTCCACCGGACTCTCGTGCATCCTTGGTTTCAAAAGCTCTCGGAGGCGTGACGGTCCTCCAAAAGGGCCCGGAAGATATCATTGCTACAAACACCAAAGGCGTTTCCTCTAAAGAAGCCCACAAAATTTCCAAAATCCCCGACAACGTACCCCAAGAACAGCTAGAAGAAGAGACTATCACAAAGGTGGATACCCTCGGGGGGTTCAAGCGAGTCGGTGGGCAGGGAGACATCCTGAGTGGATGCACAGCGACTTGGTTAGCATGGGGAAAATGTTACGAGACTGGTGCTTTTGGGTGAGTCCATCCCTCTGCTGTCCAAAATTCGCGGGCCGACCGAACGGATTCGTTCATAGTGACAGGTCGATCCCAATAACTCATTTACCTCACCTGGCTGCTATCGGTGGATCCGTGGTCACGCGTACTACCTCCAGGTTTGCCTTCCAGAAGAACGGAAGAGCAATGCTGACACAGGATATGGTGGGGGAGATCCAAAAAGCCTTCCTCGAGGTATTCCCAGATAGTGGTGCACCAGGTCAGAAGAGCGGCAAGTTGTAAGGAACTCATGACACATGTATGTCCACGGAGAGTTGTCAGTCAGTGTGCTTTACCAACCCAACCAAATCCTAGATTTTCACACGCGAGGTTGTGTCAGAAATGTCACCGAAACCGTTTATTGTGGTAAATATGAATAAAAAGTACCATGCACGATGCTGGGAGTGAGTGACGACGGTAAATACCGAACGAACGAACGAGCATGCAGAGAAGGATACAGCCAACGCCAAAAAACGCGAGGCAATAGCATTTATGTAGCAAAAAGGAGTGGAAGGGGACACGAGTGATGGCACCCGTGTTCAGGATGTTGGGTATATTATGTACACAAAATTGGGGAAATGCACCGTTGAACGTTTGAGCCATGAGGAGGTATTGTGAGTGGTAGAGCGGTTTACAGGTTGATTCCGCGGTAAGTGGAGAGCTGGGACCTGATACGGGTGATCTGGCCGGCGGTGAAGTTGTCCATGCACGAATCGTCAGAGTAGTCCATGTAGTTCTTGACGGCTGAAGACAAAAGTGGATAAGCGGCCAAGTACTAAGGTGGGGGCGTAGGAGTTGACTTACGATCAAGACCCGCGCTGGAGCAGGTGTCACGGTTGGCGGGGCAACCGGAGGCGGGGGTAGACTCAGCAGGGGTGTCAGAGACGAAATCGCCACTTCCGGTGCATCCACCCTGGAAGGTGTGGTAGAGCCCGACCCAGTGTCCGATCTCGTGAGTTGAGGTGCGTCCCAGGTTGAAGTTAGTCGTGGAACCTCCAGGAAGGGAGGAGTAGAGGATAACGACACCGTCATCCTGGGGGTTCGACGCGTAGTCGGAAGGGAAGGTGGCGTAACCGAGGAGACCCTCCGAATCACCGGAAGTGAAACCGACAGTATAGATGTTAAGCGTGTTGGCGGTTCCCTTGCGAAGGCTGGTCTTCATGGCGGTCTGCTGGGAGGTATCTGGGCCGGCATTGTTGAACCAGTCGGAACTCCTGGTCCTGGTGATGTTCTGCAGGGTGAAACTGAGACCAGTTGAGGCATAGTCCTTGTTCAAGACACTGATCTGATCGTTGATCTGGGAATCACTATGGTGGATGATCGGAGTGAGAAAGACGGGACGAGATAATCGATCAGTCAAGCGACTTACGGAACGTAACCCCCGGTGATGTTCTGGCTTTGGTAAATAACGTGGAAGTTGACCGGGACCGTGAAAGCAGCGGCCACGTTGACATCGGTGACCCTATCGCCAGCCTCTGCGAGAAGAGAGGCAAAGACCTTCTCCCTCTCGTTGATGACTTCAGGAAGGATATGACTACCGCACGTGCGACCGGTAGACCTCGGCTCAACGCCATACAGCCGGCCGATGTCAGCAGGAGTGGCAACAACAACAGCGGCAAGAGAAAGGAGAGCGGCGAACGCAACGGGGAGACGGTACAACATGGCGGAGGGGGGTGGAAAACGTTCAGCGGGCGATGGGGAAAGGAGGAGACGAGTCGTTCGGCGTATTTATAAGAAGGGCGCCGACCAAGGACAAGGTAGCCTCTGAATGGGAGTTGGGAGGCGCGGAGGATCTCAACGATGGGGCGCACCGAGGTCGCCACTCCATGGATTTTATACCGATCCGAACAAGTGCGTGGCGGTTCCCATGTGTCCCCTCCTCGCCTGAGCAGGGGCCGATTACGGCCATAAGGAACGCAAGACACAAAGAGGGGGCCGGTGTGTGGCGCGTGTCATCGGTTTCCAATGGGAGCGTCGAAGGTGCGATCAATCCCGTTCGCCGTGTCTTGGGAGATCAATTTACAGGCGCCGCATCCACACGTCCGTCATGCACGACCAGCGACTAAAATAGGGATCTGACCAAATTCTACGGCCCAAACACGCATGGATGTATTGGGTGTGCATACGGGGACGCTTCTCATTTCCATAAGAGCGAAAGAGAACGGCTGTTGTGTGTTTCTAATTTGAGAGGGCCGAAACGCCACGTGCGGCGAGGCTGGCCCGACATGAAAACCTCGCTACAACACTTTTGAACGGAATGGCATACTGGGCGCACTGCAACTACCCTTGACACCCGCTCTATCCCGGACAAAACGCGAGACTAAGCACTTGGATAGCCACATTAGATCCTCTTCGGCCGAGCGTAACCAACGCTCTCCCGATGAAACCTCCTAAGTAGGAGCGAAATCGCACGACACCGGACGACGCCTTATGCTGTTCACTCAAATAACCCAGGGATCATGTGGATGTGCTCCACCAAATATACCTATGAACCTCGGACCCAAAGCGCAGGACAGGTGAGGTTGATGGCTACTCAAGTACTCATCCGCGGGACAGCCAGAATCAGATCATTGATCGAGCGAATTGAATCTCCTGAGTGATCCACTCCCACCGGAGTTGTGGGACGAGTGGACCACACTTTCAGATCCGACCGGGGATAACGGGGTTCCAAGACAACATGGCGATGGAGTGGATCAAGCGAGTCAATTAGATTTTGTGCCCTGCATCCCTATCTCCGCTACCTGGGTTACGATAGGGATCCACCCGGCAGACCGAGCACTTCGAGCTGTGTTAAACTGTCCTCAGAATGGAACTGTGAGTGATCGTTCTACCAAGGTGATCACCCCCGCGCTCTTCGGGAGGTTAACACTTGGCCTGCTTCCGTGGGCGCCATTTTTCATAGCCAAGCTTTGACCTCGCTAAGCATACTTAGATTGAATTGCCAATTTCATCATGGGGAACGGCGGGGACGCCACCCGAACCAACTCCCGCCATCGGATCCCCGGCTTATGCGTGCCCAGCCAATACGGATTGCCGCACTCGGACACCCGGCACGGACGCGAATCTCAGTCCCTAAAAATAGGCGAGGTCGGCAAGAGAGCTGTCTGAAATAAGCAAACTGGCACACCGGGTTCTGCACGACCCGCGTGGCCAGGGGCCCCGCGATCACCGCCCATACGGAGGATCAGAAGTGTTTGTTGGGGGGGGGGGGTGACGCAATTTTCCCGGCTGGGCGAGAGGTTGGGAGAGGGAGAACGGTCCCAGGTCATGCCGGATGTTTGGTCTGGTCGACTAGAGTTCTCTAGAAAGACAGAAGAGCTCTTTGTCATGTTTTAGGGCTTCTTCGCTGGTTGGTCCAAACTGGGCGGGTTGCATTTGTTAGCTGGGTTCAGGCGGGAGGCAGGCGCGGAGGTGCGGATATGAGAAACGTACAATTCTTCGTAGCCACCAGGGCATTTGTGTGCTCCAACCAATAATCTGAACAACTGCCGTTTCGCTAACCACCCACACCAGTTGATTATTTGATCATCCTAATCATCTTATCATCCTTAATGCTCATTCAGACATGTACAGGTTACGTTACTGAGAGGTGCTTCAGCACAGATATCAATCAGCCTCGTGTTTGCAACTGTTTCTGGAGAAAACAAACAAAGCTGAAAAAGGGAGTTCATTGCCGAAACCGCTTAGTAGTGTTGTGTTGAGTCGAGTCAACTCGAGTGATGGCTCAATGAGTGGTTGATGGCTCAGCTCACTTGTTTAACCGAGCTGACAAATCATTCCCATTATGGGAGATAGAAAATCCAATGTACCTTCGAATTTATCTTGACTAACGAAAATAAAACCTAGATGCCACGTGGAGAACCATGCGAGGAGGACGTGGGTGATAACTCTAGGTAACTCTACGAAAGCACTGGGCACCAAGTAGGGTAGATATTAATTAATTATCATACGGGTCGCTCTCCCCGCAGTCGTGAGAGCCTGTATATGAGACGAAGGAGATGTGGGTTTTGATTTGGCCCCGTTAACAAGTTGCGGCAGCATAGTCGAGGACGGAGGGTATACCGTATCGGGGAGGTAGCCACGAGGTCAAATCATTTCTATTAACTTGTCCATCACAGTAAATTACTTCGAGAAACTATTTCCGCCACGTGCGGGTGGCGGTTGTTTCTAGCGCCAATTAGTGAGCCATCACGAGCCAACTCATGTTCGCGTTTTACTCAGCTCAATCAGCTCAGTTCGCGGCATCACTACCGCTTAGCGGCTGGAGCCACGACATAACTTCTAAAAGTACGTACCTTTTTCTTCTTTCCACCTTTCTTACGAAAAGATTGGAAAAAGGCACCGAGGTACAGTTGCACCTAAGATTTCTGGTGGGGGGAATCCGTTGTTTATCGTGTGACTTTTGGCAACATTCTTGATGGATCTGCTAAGCAGTGGGTTTGAACAAACCGATCGCGGTTACGACACGTTGCACAGACTCTGAGACACCACGCGATTGAGGGTGCAGAAGGGCAAGACCTATGTCGGGGCGGGTCATAGAACGCTCTGGTGCCGTCCTTCGGAAGTTGTCGGGAGAGGATTATCGAATTCTCCCGAGAATTTTCAACTGCAGGGGAAAGGCCGTACGTTTGAATCGCGCCGTACGCTTCGATGCTTTGACTTTTGTGGATGCTAGCGCGAACGCTAGGAGTCACCGGATCAAGGCCCGTGAGCCCCCAGCTGGACACGAAGTTTGTCTGGGTTTCATCTCAGATCTGTAAGCAAGCGACCCTCGAAGCTCGGTCTGATGGATCTGATCTTCGAGCAGATCGCCATCCTGGCCTCTATCACAGACACAGTCGCTCTCTAACCGCGCGGGGAGGCTGCCCAGAAGAGTCAGTTTGAAATATCGACCCTGGTTTTCCAGTTCCCACGGCCCCGTCAGAGGGCCACAAGCGGGTGGTCCCCCCGAAAAAATGAGGGTGGCCCGAAGTTGGTCAAACAGAAACCGTTGGGTTGGCGATCGGGCCTCGGGGTACGCGCAACCACACAACGGCGTTTGATAAATAACTCTTCCTTTGTTGAAAGAGTCGAGGCGGGTGTATTCGTCAAACCCTCTCTTGCTTCCGAAAGGTACTTAAGCCACAATAGTCGGAGAGGGGGTGTTTCCTCACCGCCAGTCGCCATTTCCCCCACTCTTAATAGCTTTAGCATCCTCCAACATCTTTCTATTACTTTCTGATGGCGTACTTCCACGATAACGGCGACTTCCATTCTCCATCCTACATCCCCGAAGAGCTCGACTCGCATGCGTTCCTGCAGTGTTACACGTTGGCCACCACGGAGGATGCTGACCAACAAACAACACCAACCTTCACAGGTTGTTGGACCACTGTTTACCAGTCAAGGTCCACGGCCCTCCAGTCGACTAATCTCCCGGCGACGATGGATTACGGTGAATAACTTTCCGGGCCCTTCATCGATCTCTTCCTTATGCGCAAGTTCCTAGAATCAGTTTCCCCAACACTCTGTTCATACCCTGCCCTGTCATGCGGGTCCTATCGGCCCACAATCAATCAATCAACCCAGCTAGACCACCCAGAAACGTTGAGCCGGGACATTCTCTTCGCGAATGAGCAGCTGTGGGATACCGCGGTACCATCCCTAACCCCCAACCCCGGTGAGTATCGTCTTAGGCTTTGAAAGATCAAAACATGGACACTCACCAGTCGCAAACAGCTCCGACAGAGTCCTGGACATCCCAGCAGTACGGGGTGCCAACCAACGCAGCCTACGTGGTAAGTGACTGAGGTTCATCGCCCCCGTAGAGCCATTGACAACCCATTACAGGACAACACGCTGAACCACCATCGACCCAGGCAGGGCGCGATCAGAGCTGGAATGATGGACAGTCGGCGGTTCACGCCATATGGGACGCATAGGACCCACTCCAACGTGCATGAGAACACAGAGACAGGGCCGCCGGCCCAGATACTTCCCCTCATCCCATATGCTGCTCCGCAAACCACACAACCCGCCGGAGGAATATCAGAGACAATGGTTGACGCCGGACAAAAGCGAACAATTACAGAAGAAGAAGAGTCCACAGTAAGTGACTTTTACTGCCCTCCTATTCTTCGTGTAACTGATTGTTTGTTCGACGTCAGGTGCCTCAGATACCGCACACCCATGGCGAGGGGTTAGGGCGCCCCCACCGCAGGCGAAACCAGAGCGATGTGCGTAAACTACGGACATGGGCGAAGACACTGGAAGGGCTCCCAGGACTCCCAAGTCATAAACACGCGATAAATGGTGAGTTCCCATTCGATTCGGTGAAATAGCATACCTGATGCAATCGGTTGCAACTCAGCCGCGACCGAGATCATATCAGTGATCCGACAGCCGGTCTACGACGAAGATCGACTTGTCAAGGGGCACGGCTGCCGCGCGAGAGCAGGATCGAGGAGAGCCAACAAGGAATACGAGAGGAGGAATGGAACCCGCCAGGTGTACCAAAAACTCAGCCGGTATTACCACCTGGAACAGGGACGGACTGAATGGAGGACAACACAGCTATTATTGAGGGGTAAGCACGGATGCTGGCATTCGACATCGAGGCATTTCACTCACCATACTCTCCAGTGTTGGAAGATCTTGATAACCTCGACGAAATCCTGAGACGCGTTTGAGCTCCCAAGTAGACGGCCGCAGTTTTTACGGCGAGACATACCCGGAGACTTTTAATCTATTAAACCACCGTACATCGTTGAATCCGAATAGGATCCTGGGTTTCCGTTTTCTAACCGCCGATCCCACGAGGTCAGAATTGGAATGAGCGTGAAGTTCTGGATGTTGGTCGAAAGCCAAAGCCCGTGAACATACATTGTTTGTACGGCTGCAAGACGTTGCCCTTCTGACCAATTTGGACAGTAGAACCACTGTTGATTGCGGGTAACATTAAACATGGGCACGAGACCGTTGAACTGTCGTCTGCGGAATATTTCACTGGAGAGTGGGGTTTGTGTTAGGAAAACACGAACTATCGCCCCTTCCGATCGACAGTCGCAAAGGCGGTGGGCCAACCGCTCTCCACGCGACGAAATAGACGGGAACTGGCGAGAAAGGATGGCAAGGTGAAAGAGACGATTACCGGCGTGGGAAATAGCCAAATTTCCGGGGACTGCATGATGGATGGAGTCAGACCCGGAGCCGGCCGAGTCCCCAAGCGTATATTGAGTACTGGGTATTGCTAGTATCGAGTTCCCCGCCGTATTGGTCGACGACGGTACATAGGTTGACAGGATTTTGGTTCCCGGAACCTCCTACGCGTCGCCAATCGCGTCTCGAAATAGGACCTCTGTACAGTGCGAAGACCGACGACACAGATGCCTGTCTGGTCCTGTTTGCCCCAGGTTGTGTGGTCCAACGGAAGCGACAGTCAACGCCCGACCGGAAACTGGAGCTCGTCGGTAGGGTGGCAAAAAATGCTCGACATCTAAGTACGCTAGATTTTTATAAATTTTCAAGCCGCGATAGCTCAGTTGGGAGAGCGATAGACTGAAGTTCTACAGGTCACCCGTTCAATCCGGGTTCGTGGCATACATTTTTGTCCGTCCAGTTTTTATTCAACAGGTTGCCGAGTGGTTTAGATTCCATGACAGAACCGAACAAGAACACGTACACCTTAAAACAGAAGTACATACTAGGAGAATAGGAGGTTTCAGACTGTCGTACATGAGGCATGACACATAAGATCAAACAGTACACAGTGTGTTAGGGAAGAAAGAAAAGCTGTCCTAGCAACCGAAACCCATGCGAATGGGTCCGAGTGAGATCTTCACCCTACAGCGACGTTTCATCCCCCCGATAGCGGCTGCGACCCTACTCTTCTCGCTCTCGAGGTCAGATGCCAGCCTCTTGACATCGCTCTCGTACCTCGAGATTTCGCCCTGCATCTTCTTGGTCTCAATCTCAAGCTCCCTCCTAGTTTCCTCATTCGCCCGCTGCATCTCCTCCTCGAGCATAAGCATCTCCTCCCGGTGTTTCCTAATCTGGACATTCAACTCTCGATTTAGCTCCTGGCCAGCGCCGGTATCGGCAATATCCTTGCGCTCATTGACGAGTTCCTCCTGGATGCGCAGTGGGAGGGGGTGATTATCGAGGACAAGACGGATGATGGCTTCAGCCGAGGTAAGGGTGTTATTATGACGAGCCATCCGGGCACCCTTTTCGAGGACGGGCTTGAAGAAAATATCCTCCTTCATCAGTTCGGCCTCACGTGCGTCACCGACCTGGGGGTCGACTTCCTCCCACATGTTGGTAACGATGACGACGTTCCTGAGGGTGCTATCACCGCAGAGCTTTCGGAACATATTAAAGTTCTTCGTCGATATCCCGCTCATCTTGAAATCGGAGATTCGATGGAAGTAAAGGACACCGGCGAGCGTGATGCCTTCTTCGTACCTGCATATCGGAGGTGGTTATAAGGTGACATTTTGCGTAAGAACGTAATTTGTTTGTTTTGGGGGGTGAATTTGAGTTTCACTTACGAGGTTGCAAGGAAGGCGGCGATCATTTTGAGAACATCTGCGTCGCTTCGCGTGGTATCGTCAAACCCGGGTGTGTCGATCAAAATGACACGACGACCGTCTAGATTGAAAGCGCCCGCAGGTTGGACGATGCTTGTACAAGACCGCAGCCCTTTGCCGACGGAGAGATTGGATCCGCTGACGAGATTGATGAACTGTAAATCATGGCCGGGGAGCCGCATAATGAGCTTCCTTGGCAATCCACTACCGACCGGGAATAAAGGCTACGGGGAGGGGAGACAACATACAGTCGATTTTCCACTTCCCGTTGCACCCATGACGCTATCAGATCAAGCGGATTGACGGATCGTTGTGTGCCGGTGGGAAGAGGGTAGTTCGGTAAGGCGTATGAAATATAAGTACGGAAGCGAGCGAACGAATGCGGCGGAAGACCTACGCGATGGCTACCTCTGGGAGATCCGGATCCTGGCACAGGGGATAAATATGTAAGCGTCATTTATCCCTGAACAAGTGCAAATGAAATATTACAATCGGGTGCCCTAGTACACCTTTAGTTAAGGAGTACGCTGACATCCACATCGGTTCCTGCTGCGGCTCAATGCCAAGATACGTCGGGGGGGATGAGCCATCGTCAACGGGATCTATCTGGGTCCACGCGGTTGCAGAACAGCCCGCGACACAAAAAAGGAAAAGAAAGAAAAGGATGGCCACAGAAGGATATTTCGACGGGTTCTGTATTTTTCCAGAGTTTCCCTTCCAGTAAGACGTGTAGGTCATTTCTAGTCGAGTGGAGGAGAAAAGTCGCGGGGGAGACGCTGCTGTGGAATGTCAGGTAGGCGACTTGTGCCCTTTTATAATACCGGCGCGCATGTCCAGCCACAGTCCTATTTGAGGGCAAAACGCCGATTCCACGCATAGTGAGTGAGGCTGAGGCTTATCGATGTAGTGACTGTGAATCCTCCAATGTGCAGGCAGTGTTCGAATGACAGCGTCTCCACAATCAGGTTATTCATTCTCGTTGGAATATGTTGCTCGAATGGCGCCGAAATTAAGCCGAGTCTTCCATCGGGCCTCAAGGATAAGTGGGGGGTGTTCGGTTGGTCAGTCGAATCAGATTCTTGTGCGAAGCGCTGTAGTGCTGGTTGTCGAAAGAATAGAACCGAGGGCTGGCGTGGGTGAGAACCCCACGATGGCAGGGGGTAATCGTCTCACCCTCAGCGTGGGCATGCCTCTCCTGCGACGCGTCCATTCGGTGACTCTCAGCGATTGAAGTTGAGTGTACTCGGATCCGCCCGTGCCTGATCTGGGTTCACACGCTTGTTTATATCTTCAGATGCCACCGCCATCATGGTAGACACCAATGCGACGGCCACTACGATTCCTCAGCCGTCCATGAGCGACCAGCTGCTCAAACCGATAGAAGAGTTCCAACGCCTCTCCCACACCCTTTTTCTCTCGCTCTCGGGCGACCAAACTGCCCGTAGGATTCCTCCTCCCTCAGTTTCATCGTTCATCGAATGTGACGCGCAAATTTCCCGTGCCCTGGACACCGCGCGAACGCACCAAACCAAACAGCGGAAGATCGAGGCCCTCAAGCAAGATATCCTTGAGCTTAACGCCCAATGGAGACACATCTGTTCCGAGTTGGAGACGGAGAAGCAAGAGCTGGAAACTATGATCAAGGAAGGAGACGAACGGATTGAATCCATTGAGAAAGCGAAATACGGTCGGCTCATCGTTCGTATCCCATGTTTGACGAATGCTGATCCCACGAGTGCAGCCTCCTTGCCGTATCCTGAACTCCTTGCGTATGCTCAAAGTCTCAGCTCGTTCACCTCTGCTCCGCCGAACATGCCAGACCTGATGCTGCCGGGACAACCCCCACCACCCTTGTTCTTCCCCCCATTCCCCAACGAAGAGAAGATGCGGAAAGGGAGACTCAACGCGGAAGCACCTCTTGGACCACTTGGAGAAACCCATTCCGTTGGCAAAGGTATACTCTAAGGTCGTGGCCCATTATCGTGTATCCTGACGTTCTCTGTTACAGCTCCAACCGTTTCACCGAAACCTGATGAACAGCCGCAACATGGTTTCGGCGCCAACCCGTATCGGATGGATCACAGACCACAGCAGGACATCTTCGATCTGGACCTGGATCTTAATCCTGACCTTTGACCTGTGGGCTGGGTATGACTGGTTCATCGGTATACCGCAGCAGAGACACTTTGGCGGATACCGATAACCAAAGATGTAATCCGAATCTATTGCCTGTATTTCTAGGACCGAGTGTACCCCGTGCTTGGGATTTGGGAAGGCGTGGTTCCTTTCTGGGACGACATACATAGTACATATTTCTCCCTGAAAACATTCGGCGAAAAAACCCACGCTCTCTTTCCCTTTCCCCTTCACTCGCCTCTTAACAATGGGTCGACGCGCAGCTGAATCAGTCGCACCCTCACGTCCAAGCACCCCGCCAGTAGAACAAGAGTCAGACGAAGTTTGTGCTTCGTTGACGCGTCTAGTTTCACGATTGACATACCCACCTTGGTGGTTAGACACCCTTCTGGGATAGCGTTGAGGAGCTGCAACAACATGTTAGTGACTTTTACTACTTTGACGCGCTCTGATCGTCCCTCAACCCAACAAAAACTCGTGTGCAGGGTATCAATATGCAAGACATTCTGAAACTTAAGGTCGTTCCACGGTCACAATGGTTATCCATCTCCTGACTTGGATATCAGAGCGCCGCTATCCATACTGTTTCAGGAGTGAAGATGACTACACGTCGTCAACTTTTGAAAGTCAAAGTAGGCAACGCTTTCATGATCGACCCCCGCCCCGACCTCACTTTCACCCAGGGACTTTCGGAGGCAAAGGTTGAGAAGATCAAGGTATGAGCGCAGTACGGATGCAACATATCGTGTTGATGGATATTGTTCAGGATGCCGCGGCAAAGATAACCGTTCGTGTTGGATGAATATATATCCGCTCGCAGGCACTCATAAATGCAGGGCTCTTCGTTCGCCACCGGTCTTGAGGTTTCGGACAAACGAAAGCGTGTGTTGATAATAAGTACTGGGAGCAAGAACGTCGATGGCATCTTGGGAGGTTGGTCCGCACTCTCATGATGATTGTGAGCTCACTTCGTCGTAGGGGGCATCATGTCCCAATCCATCAGTGAAGGTTAGACACCGGGAAGTAGAGAGATAAACTCCGCTCACCCCAGACTCTTACAGTGTATGGAGAATTTCGGACGGGTAAAACACAGTTGGCGCATACAATGAGCGTCGTGTGTCAACTCCCTCCTGATATGGGTGGTGCATCCGGGAAAGTGAGTAAACCCGGCTATCCGGATCGTCGCGCATTGAGCCGTTCCTTAGGTGGCGTATATCGACACAGAAGGAACGTTCAGACCGGATAGGATTCGTTCCATTGCAGAAAGATTCGGTGTGAACGGTGATATGGCCCTTGAGAACATCCTTTATGGTGTGTTCATCATCCCTCTATGTATTGACACGGAAGAACTGCATGATCCTTCAGCTCGCGCATTCAATAGCGAACATCAGGTCGGCATTGTACCCACCTCAGCCCTTTTACGCTAAGATGTTCACTAGATGGAACTTATCGAGGAATGTGCTATGCGGTTCGCCGAGGACAAAGACTTCAGGCTTTTAGTAAGACGGGTCTACCTTCTCCCTCCCCGTTCTGGAACCTGATACACCTTTATGAAGATCGTTGACAGCATAATGGCTCTATTCCGTACGGACTATTCGGGTCGAGGAGAACTCAGTGAGAGACAACAGAAAGTATTCTTCCCCTGTTCTCGTTTCGGTCGTACAATCTTCTGATGACCCGGAAGCTCGCTCAGGTACCAATCACAACAAGCGATCAAGATTTCGTGAGTCTTGACCGATCCACAGATGCTTTCCAAGTTATCGAAGCTCTCGGAAGAGTTCAATGTACGTTTCGTGCGGCCCGACTCGTATGCCATTACTCTGATCCACGTGCAAAGCTCGCGATACTCCTCACAAACCAAGTGCAATGTAAACGAGATTTCAGACGTTTATATCTGGGCGCAGTCTAACTTTATCATAGCTGACCCTGGCGCAACAATGACATTCGTCGCCGGAGGAGCGTTGAAGCCCATTGGTGGACATATCCTCTCTCACGCGTCTGCGACGAGGATGTTTCTGCGAAAAGGTTGATTTGTTGTACACAGCGAACCATGGTACTAACGTCGTCCTTACTTGCACTTGACACTTCCAGGACGGGCAGAGGAACGTGTCGCGAAACTCGTGGACAGCCCCGACAGACCTGAAAGCGAAGCCTCCTACAAACTGGATGAGGGAGGATGGGCTGACGTTTGATCTCTCTCTTGCTCTCTCGTTTCCTCTCGCTGAATCGTGCTGTACTCTTGATCTCTTGACCGCTCGGATGCCGCTCTCTGTTGTTGCTTACGATGCATTGCTTCTTGTGCTCTCGATGGACTCGGTTATTTACCCCTAAAGACTTTGCGCAACTTATAACATTGACTCAATTCTACGCGGAGAAGATTACGGGCACCGGACAACCCGTTATGACGCTAGGGTGAAGAGCTCCTCAACCTTCCTCTGAAGCCTTCGATGTTGGTGATTTATATCTTCAACATCCGAGTCCATCAGCTTTTGAGTACTTGTGTGCTCGATAAACTCGATGATAAATCACCCTGTCTCACCCGGCCTCAGTCCCAAGTAACGTGGACAGCGTCGTAAGACGGCCTTAAGGCGAGAAGACTTATTCATCGGGACAATGAGCCTACCATCTCAGTCTGGTCAAAAGCGTAAGATCATTAGGCTTACGGCTTGGACATGGTCCGGGGTGGCTGGAGTCAGAGGGTTCTGGCCCTCCATACGCACGCGGGCGTTTGCTGTAGTTCAAATCAACAGTTGCACAATCCGGTGTTCTCATCGTTGACGCTCACTCAGTAGAATTATATACGCCTTAGGGCCCAATTTCGTAGCTCCGACAGTGAATAAATACCAGTTTTCATTTTCGTTGCGATTTTATGACAGTTCAGTTGATGCAGCGACATAGCTGATGGATCGGATCCCGGCCTCGCTAGATCTTGAGAAATCTCGGAGGATAACGACAAGCGCGGACCGACCTTGACGTGAAATGGGCCGGGGAGGGGAGAGCCCGGGATGTGGGTGGGATATGCCATATCGGAGTGTACACTACGTCGCGTCGATGTTCGGGTGGATACTGCATCTGGAAAAACCTACGCGACTACGCGAGACTATTTGATGCTAACCGGGCGCTAACCGGGTCTATGCGGAAATATCGAATAGTTGGCGTATAGCAGTCCTACTATGCAATAGTACCGTAGGAGTTCGGTTAGTGAGGGGATAGTCCCCGAATAATGAGCCATTAGAAGCAGGATAGACCCCGCATATACACTCATTTGATCACACATAGACGCGATTAGCTCTCTGTTTTCAGGCACGGAGTAATCCATAAATCAATGTATTTGGAGTGGGGGTGGGTCGTATATACAAAATACTGCTGTGTAGATATGTATTTTCTAAGGATCGTGTGACCACAAAACCGGCATGAGATCTATATCCTTCAAAGTTATCAGAAAACCCCGCCGCGCCAAATTTACTGCAAACCGCCATAAGCTGCGGCCGTGGCCTTGTCAGCGCCGGAACCTGATAACTGGGGAGAAGATTTTACCTGCTCCGGGGACTTTTCCTTCAAGTTCACGACCCGGTATGCCCTAGACTGTGTTTTATGTGAGAAAATCCTAGTCCACATATCAGAAACCGTGTACTTGGCAACTCACAAATGCGCAATCGATTTACCCAATGACGGTGTTGTGATCGCTTGTGCGTCAGTATCAAAATTCCCAACAGAATCGTCCACTTTGGTCACCTTGGCCAATAACTGTGGTGTTAGGATGATGGTGAGATTTCGAGACGCACACGCGATCGCAAAAACTCGTTTCGAACACTCACAACGCATTGTGTCACGAGGTCGTATCCACTGTTGCGGGCGGCAGCTGGAAGAAGGACGGCAACACGAGGAGGATAATCTGGAGTCCGAGCATCTCGTCATCCGAACCAAACCCAGGCGATCGTAATTGATGCATTTCCGAGTACCTGACTCTCTTCTGATGCACCTCGAGGACAAGAGCTGCCTTGGCCATTCCTGGCGGGCCTAGCAGCAACGTCCAGTTAAACATGGCAGCTTAACGTACCTCTCTGGTGATGCGTTCGACACGTTTTCCACTCTACGAAATATGAGAGTTGGGGACTTGGTGTTTGTTATTGACTTGATCACGGCCGCTTCGCCACCGTTATTATTCCCACCCTAGCTTGCAGCAGCGCCATCGTCCACGGTTATCCCAGCAGCTTTGGGGAGCTTGATTAGTGCTTCCTGCATTGTAAACGGTTTGAGTAACTGGTGGGGGCCCATACCTCTACAGTAAGCCGCTTCCCGGAAGGAAGACCGTCTGCCCCGTAAGGGTGAAGTGGTGCCACCTAGATGTTGTGAGTCGCTTTACCACAGAAGCCGTGAAGCCGCTAACGAACCACGTGTAATCTGGTGTTCTACGCCATCCTCGTAACCGCGCGCTCACTGTTACCAGCACCCCTGGTGGTGGGCAGAACTACTTTGCCCGTTGACCTTGACTCGTCCGATGGGCTTGGCGGGGTTTGGCGAGGTTTGTTTGGGGGGTGGTCGCCTTGGTGGTATATGGGAGAAGAGTGGAAGGGTAAGCGGTCAACGCGGCCTCTGCACCCGGCTATAAGGCACTCGCACGGGCCAGGGTCGGGAAAACCACTCCGGAATTATTTGATCCACCAGCGCTAACTCCTTCTCCCAGCACGTTTCCCGCAGATTATCGTAGATATATGCACCCGCCAACAAAGGGCATCTGCTCTGGGCGGGGCAATATTCCTTCCCAGGTAGCTCTACAAATCATTTGAGGCTCACTTGTGACCCCGCAGCCAATCCGTTCACGATTCGGTTTTTCGACGGCCCCAATACGCCCCTTCTACACCGGAACCTTCGAATAATAACCTGGATCCCGATAACGAGATGGTGGATATCAGTAACGAGAACCGGGACCCCCCGTCACGAAGCGCTGAGCACTGACGTGCACCCACCAGGCCCACCTATCCGGACCCTGACTCTGGGAGAATTACTGCCGGGGATCTCACTTGGGCATCCTGTGGTTCACCATCCCTCCATGAATAGATCGCAAACTTCCCGGTCAGTTAAGTATTGCAAAATAGTGTACTCGAGAAGTGCACTGTATTTTATTTTAACCACTTTACATGTAATTTATTCTCTAGCACTCATTAAGCAGAAAACAAAAGTTCTATGATCCAACCGCGAAGGGAGGGACAAAGTTCAGCACTCAAGGTACTCACGGCCAACGCCGAAATCAGTTCGGGATGAAGTAGGCGATCAGGAGGCGCTGGGATAGTGATGGCTAATCCCGCATAGTCTCGCGTAGTATCGAATAGTGTCGCTTAGTCGCGTAGGTTTTTCCAGATGTGGGCTGCAGACACTCGACGGAGGGTGGTCACACCGGCCTCGAGGACGCCCTGCTGGTCTATCAGCACAGCTACCCCCATTCCCCTCACGGCTAGTTCTGTCTCGGGAGCAGTAGTCCATTTCCCACGTTCATTTCTTCTTTTTGAGGGAATGACTTGAATTATGAATACTGTACAGTATGTGAATCTACCTTTTCGTCATGGTCTGGGTTGGATACATAAAGGCGTCCGCTTAAGCTCACAATGCCCCACCCCCTTCTCACATTCTTCCGTTCTCTTTCTTCCTTTTCTCTGTTTCACTTTTCCTCACTGTACTGTAAGCCGCCACGACCTGAGCGCAGTCCCTGCAACCTTACTTGGAGATAACTAAGCCTGCGTCTGACGAGCCTACATGCTCTGCGAAACTGATCCTCCTGGCATGTGTCCGTCCCCTTGCTTTTCATGGATAAACGCTCACACGGCCTGACGTTAGACGCCCTCTTTTGGGATGCCGTCTTCTCCACGGATGTCACGTCCGCAGAAGGCCTCTTGAACATTGCCATCCTCGTACACTCCCCATCAAAAATAATCGGCGCCAGGAGTCTCCGCGGTGATCAGGCTCAAAGGTTTATTGATCTACTTGACCAAGTGAGTGATTCAAGTAAAAGCATATCGCTTCCTCAGGCACTGATTACGAGATACAGCTCCTTGCGTTACCACACCTTGATGGGGGATTGTTTAGGCGGTCTTCGGGTCTGCTTTACAAGATCTGCAAAGCCCAGGGGATGTTACCCACCTCACATGTCGTTCAACCAGAACTCATCCATGTTGGTGAGTTTCGGCGGAACGGTGGCTTTGCAGACGTGAGCAAAGGAGAATATTGCGGGCGTCCCGTAGCCGTCAAGCAGCTGAGAATCGAGCGGAGGGATGAATTTGGTAATATTTTCAAGGTTAGTAACCGCACTCAGCTGGACAGACTACAACCGCTTACTCCCCACCCAGCAACTTTGCCGGGAAGTACTTATCTGGAAACGCCTGTCTCATCCCAACGTTTTGCCACTGCTGGGGGTTTCCGTGTCTGAAAACCCCCAATATTTTCGCATCATATCTGAGTGGATGCCAAACGGAAACGTGATCGAGTACATCAAGTTCAATCCAGAGGCCAACCGTTTGCGTTTGGTGATTCGCATCACATATTTTCCGCGAGATTTCCTACTCATGCCCCTTCACAACCCATAGCTTTCCGAGGCGGCTTCTGGCGTAACGTACCTTCACGGGCTCGGGATCGCGCACGGAGACATTAAAGGGGTGCGCCACTATGTTATGCACAACCTCTTTGTGTCGTTGACTGCCCTTGTAGGCCAATATTCTTGTCGACCACACGGGGACCGCTCGTCTTGGGGATTTCGGTCTAATGGCCCTGACTGATCTAAGCACGATCTTTCTTTCCAACACTGCGGCCCCATCATGCGGAACGACCCGCTGGATGGGCCCGGAGCTACTGGACCCAGTTAGCTTCAGCTCAGGTGGCCTTCCATCTCGCGTGTCGGACTGCTATGCCCTCGGCATGACCATTTACGAGGTGAACGGTTTTTTCTCTCCTTGGAGCCCTTTTGTTTACCGACTTGCAGGTGCTTAGTGGCCTTGTGCCGTTTCAACACCTTTGGTCCCACGCAGCTGCGTGTGCGGTACTAAAAGGGGAACGTCCGGGAAAGCCTTTGAATGCGTCGTCCCTTGGGTTCACTGACGAGTTGTGGGGGCTGTTACGGTCATGTTGGAGTGAGTCGGCTTCAGCACGACCTACCGCCCAGCAGTTGGTCGAATATCTTCGCCCAGCCTCTCTTACCTGGGTACCGCCTCCAACGATGTGTTCTACTATCGAGGCTGTCAGTGTCCCCAGCTCCGATATCTTCAGGATTTCAGGGGTGTCCCTCTCGAGCCTGGCGTGTCGGGTGCAATGACTGGCGGTCACCTTCAGCGTACGATTCTGTTTTCATCCACCTAAATTGTTCGCCTTTGTTATATCGTTGTATTTACTACTTACCCTTCACCTCGAATTATTGAAATGTATAACGATGGATGCGGTTCTCGTACGCGAGGAACCCATAATCTCTTGCCCAACATTCATAAGCCGTACCGTAGAACCTGAAGGATACTAGTTATCACAATCCGGTCCCTCGGCCCAACCCCCCGAATATGACGCATTGTTGTTCTTTCAGCTCACGGAAGGCACATCAGCGAAAACTTTAATCGGTTTCCAAGTGCAAAAAAGTGCCGAAAATCATCATGAAAAATCTAGCGCTCAAAAGTGATCGCGGCTTTTGCTGATGCTGACGGGAGAGTTGAACTGTGCGAAGTCATGCATTATAGCGAGTGAATTATCGATACAGGGGTATAATCTACGGTATTGTGTGTGGGGTACCTATCCAAATCTAGATGATGCCAAGAACTTAAATCCCATTAGCCGATACATCCTAGAAGACCCAAAAGTCCAGAGAGAGAAACACGAGAACAAGAGACCCATTAAGCCCAGAGTACAGTAGAGATCAGATCAGAAAGCCACCAGAAAGGCCGCAAGATACCAGAGAGACAGAGACAGGTGGACGGAAACCAGAAAACAAAGGAAAAAGGGTATAAGAGAGTAAAGAACGCTCAGGGAGGCGCACCGAGGAACTCCACGCCCTCCATAGACTCGTCAGAATAGGAGTTGAAGACGCTCGCTGGCCACAGACAGGCAGCTATAGGTCCAATCTTCACTAGAACCGGGTGAGCCTGGGTTGGTTGAGTCGAAACAGTGGGAGGTGGAGGAGGCCATTTCCCGAAGCCGAGATCCTTCAAGTGCCACCTGACTTGAGATCTGAGCCGTAGATGACCCATCTTGAACGGCTTCGGTCGGGTGGTCTTGGAGCGGCGGTTCAACTTAACCCTCTCGAACCGTTTGGGAGCGGGAACCGTGGTCCGGGAGGTACCGGTCTTCCGAGGGACCAAGAGAGGGGCAGGAACGAGAGGAGTGGAAGGGGTAGGAGGGGGGAGGATGGAGGAAGGGAGGGGGAGAGGGGGAAGAGAGGGAAGATCGGAAGGAGTTCGCTTCCTCCGGGAGATCTCTTGGAGGCGCCACTTGACTTGCGATCTAAGCCTCAGATACGCAAATTTAGTGGGCTCAAGCCGAGTGGACTTGAGGCGGCGGAGACCCTCTTGATGAGTCCTCAACTGCTTCGAGTTCGAAACGGGTCGGAGACGGTCAGTTCGGAGGGTAGGGAAGCGAAGGGGGTGGAAGGACGTCGTTGGGGCGGTAGACGACAGCGGGATATCGGGGAAAGAGGGAGGGAAGGGGGGAGAGGGGAAGGGGAGGGAGGGGGGTAGATCCGTGGCCGCGGTGGGGTTCTCCGTGACGATCGAATCCAGTCGGTATGCGACCCGTTCAGGACTCGCGTCGACTCTCCACTTGCCCTGTGAACGGCATCGGTTAATACCCGAGTTAGAAAGTGGGGACAAAACGAGACAACTTACTTTATCCACCCACGAGATTCGAGGGGTGGAAGGAAGGGAATCTAGAGAAGCGCGTTGAAAAATCGTTTAGACAGACGAGACAAGCTGTACATACCGGTGGGGTCTTGAACGGACCACGTGAGAGAGCACGCGACAGCTGAGGGGGGAGTGGGGATGTCGGGAGGTGCCACTGCTTCGACCTCCGGACATGGGGAGGGATGAGGAGTGAAGGGAAGGGGAGACTCCGCTACGAAAGTTGATATCAAAGTCCCCGAGAAGGAGAAGAAGGGATTGGCTTACGAGGAGAATAGGGTGGAGTCGTTGTAGTGGGGAGGAAGGGGGAGGAGGGACTATCGGGCGAAGGTGCTGTAAATGCATGCAGTCAACATCGGTACAGATAACAGAACACGTCCAAAGAATGCCTACGAGGAAGGGATGGGGATGGGGATTCCGCCCGATAGATTGAGGAAGCTGATAAAAGAAGTTGTCAGGGCTCGAAGAGGTGGTTGATAACCGAGCGGGACTCACCAACGGGGGTCATCACCGGCAGATCGCCGGTAACGGAGTTGATGTACCCGTAGCGCGAGGCTGTTAAGGGTGCGGAAGGAGGGGCAGGCGAAAGGTAATGAATTACCTGTGGCCTGAATGGCCTCCACCTCGCTTCTCGCATGACCTTCAGCATCCCTCGCCACGAGGAGGCGCGGAGTTTGATATATTCCGACATCCAACCCGTGATATACTTTTTACGGTGAGGCATGAGGACCTCCTCATCGAATTCAGCAGGAGCGGGGCGCTTGCGACCAATCACAACTAAAAAGTACATCTTATTACGTGAGGTCGGAGGATGGAGGTAGGTGGTGCTTACCATCATCAGTGGCGAAAGACCAGGGCTGCTCTGGGGTTGAGGCCGCACCTGCGAGAGACAATGGATTGGTTGGACCGAGATTTGAGCGTCGAACCGCTTGAACGTCGAGTCCGGTGTCCTCAGTGAGGAGCGTTGATGACGAAATTTCGCCGTGCGGGGCGGGTGTAGATGGGGCAGAAAGGGCCCGGTTAGGTAAATGGACCTCCACCCTTGCCTCCAAATCTTTTGGGGAAGATTTGGAACCTCCATGCCTGTTCTTCTTGTTTCCGATCGGCGAAGGAGAAACTGGCTCGTAGGCTCCCACAGCTACCCTCAGTCGCTTGGGGAGACCTAAAACAGGATAGTTGAGTGAGTTAAAGAGAGGGTTGAAGTGAACACAAGACGCGCCGTGCTGGTGCCTTGCTCTTCTGTTGAGGGGAGGGGGAGGGGGAGGGGCTACTGGCGGATTGCTCAGCATCGGAAGGATAAGAAGTCGAGGGGGTGGCATACCTGGGAATCCTCCCGGCAAAGGTGGAAAGGCGAGCTCCGGATAAGTCCCCTGCTCAAAAGTCCGAGCGTGAGCTGAAGAGGCGAAAACGTCAGACTCCTGCAGACGTTTGGTCAGTTGTCGGATTGATCGATAGAGGGGATGTGGTGACATACCAACGCATCCTGGCTCAATACACCTGTCCCATCACTCGTAGAAGTGTCGTGCTCAAAGAAGTCACGACCAGCCAAGTATGCCGTCAAAGCAGTAGCAGCCCAACCAAAGAACGAATCCATAGCAGTCGAGTAGGGACCGCGGGTATAAGAAAAGGGGTGCAGATAGAGTGAATATAACGGGGGAACCAAGGATGGCGAACGAGAGACTCGAGTAAGATGGTCTGGAGAGCACCAGCAACGTCGATGGAGAGTCGCAGAGTGTAGAAGGGGCTCTTCGCTGAAATGTAGGAGGGCAGAATGAGGAGCCGACCATCTTGAACCCCCAGCTTTTATCGACTTCGTACACCTACCCCCTAAGACTTGCGTTCTCTGATCCTCTCACCAAATACGGACAAGAATTTCCAAATTTGGGCAAAAATATGGTGGAGGGGGCGGACATCACGTGCTGGGAGGAGGCAGAAGAAAGGGGTGTTAGGTCATCGCCGAAATCTGACAAAAAGAATCT
>Ga0307513_10001844_pt1 | contig 30098 bp, 19 predicted proteins | sample 15_EM_MG_FD_202174 | JGI IMG/M metagenome (GOLD analysis project Ga0307513, IMG submission 202174) | Populus trichocarpa ectomycorrhiza microbial communities from riparian zone in the Pacific Northwest, United States - 15_EM | ecosystem: Host-associated > Plants > Roots > Unclassified | place... | reverse complement strand
CTGGCTGGCGGAGCAGGGCTACACCGTGCACCTCGTGGACATCGCGCCGCTGCACATCGAGCAGGCGCGCGAGCGGGCCGCGCGTCCCGGCGAGCCACAGCTCGCGAGCGTCGAGCAGGCCGACGCTCGACAGCTGCAGTTCGCGGACGGCTCGGCGGACGCCGTCCTCTTGCACGGTCCGCTGTATCACCTGACGGAACGCGCCGACCGGCTGGCGGCGCTCGCCGAGGTGCGCCGCGTGCTGCGGCCCGGCGGGGTCTTGCTCGCGTTCGCCATCGGTCACCTCGCATCCCTGGTGGTGGGGCTGCTCCGCGGCTCGGTCTTCGACGCCGACTACCTGAGCATGGTGACGCGGGAGATCGAGACCGGTCGGCATGACCGGCCGCCGGGCTGGCCGGACGTGTTCACGACGGCCTTCTTTCATCGACCGGATCAACTGCGCGCAGAGCTCGAGGACGCGGGCCTGGCGTGCAGCGACGTCCTCGCGGTCCAGGGCCCGGCCTGGATGGTGCCGGACTTCGAGGCGAGTTGGCGGGATCCGGCCCAGCGCGCCGTGATCTTGCAGATTGCCCGCCTGGCCGAACGCGAACCTGCCTGTAGCCCACACATGATCGCCATTGCCTCGCGGCGCTGATCCGCAGACGTCGACTGCGATCCTCGCGGACCGCGCCTCACTCGGTGCGCAGCGCTTCGACCGGCGAGATCTTGGCGGCGTAGTAGGCCGGTAGCACGCCGGCGAGGGAGCCGAACACGACGATCACGCCGGCCGCGGTCAGGGCGATGCCAAGGCTGGGGTCGGGCGGCGCGAACGGAAGGTCGGGGAGCTTCTCGAGGAGCTTGCCGGCGAGCTCGAGCAGCGCGACCCCCGCGACCACGCCGAGGTAGCCGAAGAACACGGTCAGCACCGTCGCCTCCGACACGACCATGCGGACCACGCTCGCAGGCGTCGCGCCCAGCGCCTTGCGCACGCCGATCTCCTTGGTGCGCTCGCGGACCGTGATCAACATGATGTTGGATACGCCGACCACGCCGGCGAGCAGGCACATCGTGCCCGCCGCCCACATCACCAGGTTGATCAGGAAGAACAGCGTGTTCATCTTCCCGAACTCCTTGGACGTGTTCCACGCTCCGATCGCGGAGTCGTCTTCGTGCGCGACCTTGTGGCGCTGCTTGAGCGTGGTCTTGACCCGTTCCTCGAGCTCTTCGCCGTTGACGCCGGGCTGTCCCACGATCGCGAAGAAGCCGACTCGATCGTTGTAGTTGAACGAACGCTGGAAGGTCGTGAACGGAATGTGGATCGTGTTGAGGATGCGGTCGGCCTGCTGGCCAGTCTGCATGGTCCCGAACACGCCGACGACCTGGAAGTAGACGCCATTGGCCTCGAGGTACGTGCCAATCGGATTGGCGCCGCCGTACAGCTGCTCGACCACGCCTTCGCCGATCACCGCGATCTTGCGCGACTCGTCGAGATCGGGCTGGTTGAGGAACCGGCCGGCGCGCATCACCGGGGTCTGGACGTACTGGAACGCAGGATAGTCCCCCGACACCTGGAACGCGCCGGTCTTGGTGCCATAGCGAACATTGGAGCCCTGCATGAAGCCGCCGCGCTGCGCACGCGGCGCCAGGTGGAGCACGCCCGGCAACCGGGCCAGCGCCTCGATGTCGCGGTTGTCGTACTCGATCTGCCGACCCATCGGGAGCCCGGCGTACGGCTTGGTCGTGCGCTGTCCCCAGACGAACACGGCGTTCGTCGCGAACCCGGCCATCCTCCGCTTGACGCCTTTCTCGAGCGAGCGGCCAAAGCCGATCATCAACAGCAGGATCACGATGCCCAGGAAGACGCCGAGCCCCGTCAGGATCGTGCGCAGCTTGTTCTTGCGCAGCGTGGCGGTGATCTCGCGCCAGTTGTCGATGTCGAGGACGCGGATCATTCGTGCTTCAGCGCCTCGATCGGGTTGACGCGGGCGGCGGTGCGCGCCGGGAACAGGCCGGCGAGCGCGCCCGCGATCACGAGCAACACCGTCGCGCCGATCGCGACCTTCAGATCGACCTCGGGGTGGGCGAACATATCGGTCGGCGGGATCAGCTTGTCGATCAGCGCGAGCCCGGCGACCCCGGCGACCATCCCGAGGTAGCCGGCGATGGTCGTGATGAAGACCGACTCCTGGACGATCGAGATCACGATGTGCGACGGCCGCGCGCCGAGCGCCTTGCGAATCCCGATCTCGCGAGTCCGTTCGCGCACGACGATCATCATGATGTTGGACACGCCGATCACGCCGGCGACCAGCGAGCACACGCCCATGACCACGACGAACACGTGGATCCCGAGGAAGATCTGCAGGAAGTTCTCGAACTGCTCGGCGTTGTTGCGCACCCGCACCGCCTGGGTGTCCTCGGGCGAGAAGTGGTGCGCCACCGCGAGCGTCTCCAGCGCGGCGCGCGCCACCCGCTTCGACTCGTCGACCGTGACGCCGGGGCTCAGCGTGAACATCGTCATGTGGACGCGGTCCCCGCCGTTGAACGCGGTCTGCGCGGTCGAGATCGGAATGTAGATCTTCTCGCGCTCACCTTCGCCGCCCTCGTCGGTGAACAGCCCGACGACCTGGAACGGGATGCGGCTGATCTCGATCCATCGGCCGATCACGTCGTCGGTCGTGCCGAACAAGAACTTGGCGATCGGCTCGCCGATCACGCACACCTTGCGCTTGTCGACGATGTCGACCTCGTTGAGGAACCGGCCCGCGACCATGAGCGTGTTCTCGAGGTAGAGGTGGTCGGGGTGCACCGAGCGCACGTCGTACGGCGCCGCCTTGTCGGCGACCCGCGACAGCACCGGCTTGGCGCCCCGGCCGTCGCCGATGATGAATCGGCCCGTGAGCCTGTCGACGCCGGGCAGCCGGTCGATCGTCTCGAGGTCACGGTTGGCGAACATGACGCGACGGCCGATCGGCATGCCGTCGTACGGGACCGACGTCTTGCCCGAGAACATCCACACCGAGTTGGTGGCGTCGTCGGCAAACTCGCTCTGCACGCCGTTCTGGAGCCCGTTGCCCATGCCGAGCAAGAACACCAGCATGAAGATCCCCCACGCCACCGAGAACGCGGTGAGCAGCGAGCGCAGCTTGCTCCGCCACAGCGTGTCGAGGATCTCGCGCCAGCGATCGAGGTTGAACATGGGCTACGTCGCCGGACCCGGGGCCACGGCGATCGACCGTAGCGCGCCGGGTGGACCTTCACCAGATTCCTCAACCAGGGAGACGGTTGACCGCCACCCCGTGGCGACACATGGGACAGGTGCGACGCGCCGGCAGCGCCTCACGCCGGGCGCTACCAGCGCACGGTCTCGGACGTGCCGGCCGCGAGCTGCAACGGCTGGCCCGCCACCTCGAGGCGAGCGGCGGTCTTGTTGTCGGGCGAGGCCGTGATCGTGACTTCGCCGTGGGTCGCTTCGACTCGATAGTCCTCGCCCCGGAAGCTGACCCGGTAGCCGATGGAGGTCCACTTCGGGGGCAGGGACGGCTTGATCTTCAGCACGTCGCCGTCGGAGCTCAGCCCGCCGAAGCCGAGGACGGCGGCCATCCAGGCGCCGCCGTTGGCGGCCGGGTGGGTCCCGCCGATGTACAGCGTCCCGACGAAGCGCTTGTAGTCGCCGGACAGATCGACGGTCGCCGTCTTCATGAAGAAGCCGTACGCCCAATCCGACTTGCCGATGTCGGCGGCGACCAGCGCATACATGCACGCGCTCAGGCTCGAGCCGTGCTCGGTCCGCGGCTCGTAGTACTCCCAGTTGGCCTGCTTGACCTCATGGGAGTAGTCATTCTTGAAGACGTGTAGCAGGACCGCGACGTCCGCCTGCTTGATGATCTTCGTGGTGGTCGCCAGTCCGCAGCCGCCGCCCAGGTACTCGTTGGGGTCCTTGATACGACTCTTCAGCTCCTGCACGGTGAGATCTTCCAGCCGCTCGTAGCCGTCGAACTGCTCGATCACGAGGCTCTCCGGATCGGGCGCCGGCACATACAAACCTTCGGCCATCTCGCGGATGGCGACGAGCTCGTCGCGGATCCCGATGCGGTCGACCAGGGCGTCGCAATACCGATCATTCACGCGCGTCAGGAGCTCGACGACCTGGACGGCGGTGTCCAGGCTGTACTTCACGGCCGCGTTGGTGAACGCGTTGTTGTTGACGCGCTCGTGGTATTCGTCAGGGCCGGTCACGTCCAGCAGCTCGAATCTATTCTTGCCTTGCTTGAAATAGGCGTACGAATAGAAGAAGCGCGCACACTCCAGGATGACCTCGGCGCCGCCCTCCAACAGGACGCTGTCGTCGCCGGTGATCAGGTAGTACTGCCAGATCCCGTACACCACGTCCGCGCTGATGTGGATCTGCTTGTCACGGAAGTAGGTGCGGATCGGACGGCCGGTGAACACGTCGGTCATGTTGAAGTGCGAGCACGCGTCGTCCCCGGCCTCCTGGCTCTCCCAGGCGTAGTACGCGCCACGATACCCATACTCGGCGGCCTTCCTCCTGGCGCCGTCCAGGGTGTGGCAACGGTACTGCACGAGGTTCCTCGCCAGCGCCGGATCGGTGTAGAGGAAGAACGGGAGCATGAATAGCTCCGTGTCCCAGAAGACGGCTCCCTTGTAGGTCTGGCCGGAGAGGCCTCTCGCCGGGATGGAGAGCTGGTCCGTGTGCACCGGCGCCACGAGGTAGAGCTGGTAGATGCTGTACCTCAACGCGAACTGGCCTTCCGGATCGCCGCCGACCACCACATCCGATCTCGACCAGCGCGCATCCCAGGCCTGGGCGTGCCGCAGGTACAGCGCTCGATAGCCGCGCTCGGCCGCGGCCGCGCTGTGCTCGACGGCGGCGGCCTCGGGGCTCGGCACGTCATCCTTGCTCGTGAAGAGAGAGACGAGCTTGAAGAACGTGTACTCCCGGCCGGGCTCGGCGTCGACGGTGATCTCGCGCATCACGGTCTTGCCCTCCATCACGACGCGCGCGGTGCCGAAGTCGAGGTCGATCGCCTCGACGACCGTGAGGTGATGGCCCTCGTTGGTGCGCGCGTTGACGACGAGCCGGTCGCTGGCCTGCGACGCGTGGAGCTCCACGAGGTGGGGGCCGTTGAGGTCCCAGACCTCGCCGTCCACGCCCGTCCGGATCACGAGCCGCTCCGCGCGGGCCGCCGTGACCTGGTACTTCATCGCCATGAGGTGGACGTCGTCCAGGCTCACGAACCGCTCGGACCTCACCCGGATCTCGTTCGTGCGGGTGTGGAACACGCTGTCTCGGCCGTGGACCGCTCTGCGCATGTCCAGGGTTTGCTGGTGCCGAGCTGGCGCGTGCTGCCATGCGTTCAAGACTTCATCGCCCGCGGTCACCACGGTGTAGAAGCCGTTCGGCGCGTTGACCGGTTCCCGCCAGGCGTCGCCCGCCTTGTCGTAGAGCCCGGCCACGTTGACCGCCACCTGGCTCTCCTTGCCATACTCCTCGAGCGTTCCCCGATACCCGACGTAGCCGTTGCCGAGCAAGAACTTGCTGCCGTTCAGCTCGGCGTCGTCCTTGTGGAAGCCAGTTGCCGTCAGGACGAAGTCGGGCGGCGAGGGCTCCTCGATCGCCAGCGGGAAGCTCAATTCAGCGAAGTTCTTGATCACCATGTCTGCCTGGGTCAATACCGCAGGATCGCCCACGCCGATGACGGTCATCCCGGCGCTCTTGCCGGCCTCGACGCCCGCGCTGGCGTCCTCGAACACGACGCACTGCGCCGGCGGAATGCCGAGCGCCTTGGCCGCGGTCAGGAAGATCTCCGGGTCGGGCTTGGCCTTCGAGACGTGGGCCCCGTGGACGACGGCATCGAACAGCGCGGAGATCGCCAGCCGGTCGAGGATCGCCGCGGCGTTCTTGCTGGCCGAGCCCAGCGAGAGCTTCACGCCGTGCGCTCGGAGATAGGTCAGGAACGGGACGACCTCCGGGAGGAGCTCCTTCGGCGTGAGGTCCTGGATGTACTCCAGATACCAGCCGTTCTTCTTCTCGGCGGCCTTGGCCTTGTCTTCCTCGGCGAGGGTCTTGCCCCCGAGCTCCAGGATGATCTCCAGCGAGCGGGCGCGGCTGACGCCTTTCAGCCGCTCGTTGTCCTCGCTCGTGAAGTCGATGTGGAGCTCGCCGGCCAGCCTCTTCCAGGCGAGGTAGTGGTACTTGGCCGTGTCGACGAGCACCCCGTCCAGATCGAAGATGGCCCCTCGGATTGCGCCCATGCCATGAGTCCTTCCAGTGTACGGCGACGGATGCCCACCGCCGCGGCCAGCGGCTCCCGGAAGTGAAGCGGTCCCCGGCTCCACCGCGAGGACGTCCAGGTAGCGTCGTGGCCGCGTGTGCGTGACGTCCATGAAACGATTTACCTGAGCTACAGGATCTACCAGACCCGATCCTGGTCCGCAACGGGCGACCAGGGCAGCAGGCCGGTTCCGCGCCGCTCGCGGTCTCGAGCCCGACAAGCAACCTCGAGACCCGGGTGAGGCGAGGGCGCACGATGGGTGTAGGCATAAACTCCGTCGAGCGGGAGCGGCTACACGCGCGCTCCAAGAGGGAGACACCTGCACACGGCGGTGCGTCATCGTTTTATGGAGTTTGCAGTTGACCGCAGTTCATGAATTGGGCAGGGTTTTCGACACTCGGCAGTCGGAACAAATCCGGCGATCAAGTAAATCGATTTACCAAAATCCAGGAGCGATCAACCATGATGCGTTCGATCATTGCGGCAACAGGTTGCGCAGGATTGCTCGCCGCTTGTTTCGGCGGCGGCACCTCCACTCAAGCGCCAGAGCCTCTTCCAGGCGAACGCATCGAGGCGCTGCAAGGCGACGCCCTCGCCGCGGTCGGCTCGAGCTTTCCCTACGTCGAGCAAGAGGCCGAGAGCGCGGCCACCAACGGTACGATCCTGTCCTCGAGGGTCTGGCGCACGCTCGCGTATGAAGCCTCCGGCCGCAAGGCGGTGCAGCTCGTCGGCCAGGGGAAGTTCGTCGAGTTCACGCTCACCGCGCCCGCCAACGCGATGGACTTTCGCTACAACATCCCCGACGCCGCGGGCGGCGGTGGTGTGGGCGCGAGCGCGACGGGCTACAACGCGACCATCTCGCTCTACGTGAACGGGACCAAGCTCGGGACCCTGCCGCTCACCAGCCGCTATGCCTGGCGCTACGGCTCCTACCAGTTCGTCAACACGCCGACGAACAACCCCTTTCACTTCTACGATGACTACCGGACCTGGCTCGGCTCCAACCTGCCGGCCGGCACCAAGGTGCGGCTCCAGGTCGACGCGGGCGACACCTCGCCCTGGTACGTGATCGACCTGGCCGACTTCGAGCAGGTGGTCGACCCCATCGCGCGGCCCGCGGGCTCCGCCTCGGTCGTCAGCTTCGGCGCGGATCCCACCGGCGTGGCCGACTCGGCGCCCGCGTTCGACGCGGCCATCGCGGCGAACCACGGCGGGGTGGTCTGGATTCCGCGAGGCACGTACAACATCACCCGCCACATCATCGTCAACAACGTGACGCTGGCCGGTGCGGGCCCTTGGTACTCCGTCCTCCAGGGCCTCGGCGTTGGCGTCTACGGCAACTACACACCCACCGATGGTGGCCCGGGCGCCAGCACCAACGTGACGCTGAAGGACTTCGCGATCTTCGGCGAGACCACGTCGCGGGTCGACAGCGACCAGGTCAACGGCATCGGCGGCGCGCTCTCCAACTCGACCGTCTCCAACGTCTGGATCGAGCACACCAAGGTCGGCGCCTGGATGGACGGCCCGATGGACAGGCTGACGTTCACCGGGTGCCGGTTCAAGAACCTCTACGCCGACGGCGTCAACTTCCACCGCGGCGTGACCAACAGCACCGTCACCAACTCCCTCATCCGCAACGCCGGTGACGACGGCCTCGCGATGTGGTCCGAGTCGATCGCGAACTCGAACAACACGTTCAGCTTCAACACGGTGCAGACCACCCACTTCGCCAACGCGATCGCGATCTACGGTGGCTCGAACAACAACACCACCGACAACATCGTGAGCGACACCATGCGGCAGGGCGGTGGCATCCACTACGCCAACCGCTTCGCCTCGGTCCCGATCGCAGGCACCAACCTCATCGCGCGCAACGTCCTGAACCGGGCGGGCTGCGTCGACGAGAACTGGGCGTTCGGCGTCGGCGCGCTGTGGTTCGACGCGCGCGATGGCGCGATGACGGCGACCATCAACGTCAACGACAACGTCATCAATGACAGCATCCAGGAGGCGGTCCACTTCATCGACTCGAGCGTCAGCGGCGTGACGTTCAACAACCTCCAGATCCACGGCACCGGCTCGTTTGCCATGCAGTTCCAGGCCAACGGCGGCGGGGCGACGTTCAACAACGTGGTCGCCACGGACGTCGCGCTGGCCGGCCAGTACAACTGCGTCGGACCCGGTTTCGTCGTCACGCAGGGGGCCGGCAACACCGGCTGGACCAGCACCTTCTGTGGCGCGTTCCCGGACGTGCCGGCCGACCCCGGCAACCCGAACCCGAACCCGCCCGGGCCGAACGCGCGGATCACGACGCCTCCGATCAACGCCGGCCCGTACGCCATCGCGACGCTCGTGGCCAACCCGACCAGCCTGTTGTTCGGCGCCCAGGCCGTGGCCACCACCAGCGCGGCGCGGACCGTGACGGTCACCAACTCCGGCACCGGCGCGGCGGATCTGAGCAGCATCACCACCGGCACTCCTGAGTTCGCGATCCAGTCCAACACCTGCGGCGCGCGCCTGGCCATCGGCGGCAGCTGCACCGTCGGGGTGACGTTCAGGCCGTCGGCCGCCGGCGCTCGCGCGGGCTCGCTGTCGTTCGGCGGACTGATCGCCGTGCCCCTCACCGGCACCGGGACGATCTCCGGACCGGCGCTCGCGGCCGCCCCGGCCAGCCTCGATTTCGGCACCCTGACGGCGGGCGTCACCAGCGCTCCGCAGACCGTCACGCTCAGCAACCCGGGCACCGCCACCACCACGCTGACCGGCGTCACCAGCACGAGCGCCGAGTTCGCCATCCAGTCCAACACCTGCGGCGCCAGCCTGGCGGCCGGCGCCAGCTGCACCGTCGGCGTGACATTTGCCCCGTCGGCCAGCGGCGCGCGCACCGGCGCGCTCAGCGTGGCCAGCAGCGCTCCCGGGAGCCCGCTCGCGGTGGCGCTGAGCGGTACTGGCACCGTCCTCAGCGGCAACCAGGCCGCGGGCAAGCCGGTCGTGGCCAGCAGCGTGAACGGCGGCTTCCCCGCCAGCAACACTGTCGACGGAGACCCCAGCACGTACTGGGAGAGCGTCAATGGCAGCTTCCCGCAGAGCCTGACGGTGGATCTCGGCACGGCCATCCCGGTCGCCCGGGTGATCCTGAAGCTGCCGCCGCTCGCCGCCTGGGCCACGCGCAACCAGCCGTTCTCGGTGCTGACCAGCACGGACAACACGACGTTCACCAGCCGCGCGACCTCGCCTGGCGTGTTCAACCCGGCCGTCGCCAACAACACCGTCACGGTCGACTTCACGGCCGTCAACGCCCGGTACGTCCGTGTCCAGATCACCGCCAACAGCGGCTGGCCGGCGGGCCAGGTCTCCGAATTCGAGGTCTGGCCGGGCACCGTCACGTCGCCGACCCAGCTCACCGCGACGCCGAGCAGCCTGACGTTCGCCACGCAGAACGTCGGATCCACCAGCGCCGCGCAGACCGTGACGGTGCGGAACTCGGGCACGGCGGCCGTGACCCTGAGCGGCGTCGCCACCGGCTCCGCTGAATTCGGGCAGACCAACACCTGCGGCGCCAGCCTGGCCGCCGGGGCGAGCTGCACCGTCAACGTGACCTTCACGCCCGCCGGCAGCGGCGCGCGCACCGGCACGCTCACGGTGAGCAACAGCGTCTCCCCGCTCACCGTGGCGCTCTCCGGCACCGGTGCGGGCACGGTGTCGCCGATCAACGTGGCCCTCGGTAAGCTGATCACCGCCAGCAGCACCACCGCCGGCTTCGTGGCCACCAACGCCGTGGACGGCATCGTCACTGGCACCAGCTACTGGGAAGGCGCGGGCGTCTCCCAGCTCACCGTCGATCTGGGCGCCGACACGCTGATCACCTCGGTGGCGGTGAAGCTCAACCCGGATCCGATCTGGGGACCGCGCACGCAGACCTACGCCATCCTGGGACGGACCTCCGCTGCCTCCACGTTCTCCACGCTCTCTCCGTCGGCGCCCCACGACTTCGCGCCGCCGGTGAACGCCGTCACGACCGCGGTGAGCGGCACCGTGCGCTTCGTCCAGCTGTCGTTCACGGCCAACACCGGAGCACCCGGCGGCCAGGTCGCCGAGCTCGAGGTGCTGGGCTTCCAGCCCGATCTCCGCGTCACCGACATCACTCTGTCGGCCGCCCACAACCCGCCGCAGGAAGGCGACGCCATCACGTTCGCGGCGGTGGTGAACAACAGCGGCACCGCCGCCACGGGCGCCACCAGCTACGGCGTGTCGTTCCAGGTGGACGGTTCCCAGGTGGCCACCGGGACCTCGAACACGTCGATCGCGGCGGGCGGAAGCGCCACCGTCACCGCGACGACGACGTTCACCGGTAGCTCGGGTGGGCACACCGTCGTGGCGACGGTCGACACGGGCAACACCATCGCCGAGTCCAGCGAGACGAACAACACGTTCACCGAGGCGTTCACCGTCGGGCAGGTGCCAGGACCGGACCTGCAGATCCTCAGCGTCTCGACCAGCCCCGCCACCCCCACCGCGGGCCAGGCGGTGAGCTTCACGGTGGCCGTCAACAACCGCGGCACGACCGACGTGCCGGTCAGCTCGGTGACCCGCGTCGTCGTGGGTTCCACGACGCTCGACGGTGCCACCGGCACGATCGCGGCCGGGACAACTGCCAACGTCGCGATCACCGGGACCTGGACCGCCGTGAACGGCAACACGACCGTCACCGCCACCGCCGACGCCACCAGCGTCGTCGCCGAGACCAACGAGACCAACAACACGCTCACCCGCACGGTGTTCGTGGGCCGCGGCGCCAACGTCCCCTGGGACGAGTACGAGGCCGAGGCCGGCACCTTCACGGGAACGCTCGAGACCGGCACCTGGGCCGAGGGCACGCTCTCCGGCGAGGCGTCGGGACGCAAGGCCGTCACGCTCACGGGTGCTGGCCAGTCCGTGCGGTGGACCAGCCGCGTGAACGCCAACTCCATCGTGGTGCGCTACAGCGTCCCCGACGGCAGCTCGAACAGCCTCGACGTGTTCGTGGGGACGAACCCGACCGCCGTGGCGCGCATCGCCGTGAGCGGCGAGTTCGCCTGGTTGTACTCGGGACACACCAATGGTGATCTGCACCTGGCGCAGAACGTGAGAGACGCCGCCCACCCGGATCAGCACCACATGTACGACGAGGGCAACGCGCTGCTGTCTGCGACCGGCGCCGCGACGATCCATCCTGGCGACGTGGTCCGGCTCCAGCCGGTCAATGCCAGTCCCGCGATCACGGTCGACTTCGTGGATCTGGAGCTCGTGGCGGCCCCGCTCACCGCGCCCGCCAGCTACGTGACGGTGACCGGGCAGACGCAGAATGATATCCAGACTGCGATCAACAGCGCCGTCAGCGGCGCCAGGCCGGGCATCTTCCTGCCGCCCGGTACCTACCAGATGAACAACATCATCACGCTGCCGGCCGGCCTCGCGGTCCAGGGCGCCGGCATGTGGCACACGAAGCTCGTCACCGCCGGCGGCACCAAGAACGTCTCCTGGGGCTTCCAGGTGGGAAGCAACGGCTCCACCTTCCAGGACTTCGCGATGTTCGGGTCGTACGACACGCGCGTCGACGGCACCGGGCGCGCGTTCGGCGGCAACCTGTTGACCGGCACCAGCGTTCGGCGGGTCTGGGCCGAGCGCTGGGTCGTCGGCGCCTGGGTCACGGGTGGGAGCAACCTTCTGTTCCAGGACATCCGGTTCCGCAACACGATGGCGGACGGCATCAACTTCGCCAATGGAACCCGCAACTCCAGGATGGTGAACTCTACCGTGCGCAACAACGGCGATGATGGCTTCGCGATGTGGTCGACGACGGACCTCGGCCAAGGGGAGGACTTCGGCAACGTGATCCAGAACTGCACGGCAGGGCTGATCTGGCGCGCGGCCGGCTTCGCGATCTACGGCGGCCACGACAACGTGATCCAGGACTCGTATGTCTACGACACGCTCAAGTACCCCGGGCTCACGATCGACAACGAGTTCGTCCCGCAGTTCCCGTTCTCCGGAACGACGACGTTCACCAACATGACGATCGAACGCTGCGGAGGTATCATGTGGTGGGACGAGGAGGCCAACCCGGCCGTCGCCCCGAAGCGCAAGTGGGGCGCGGTGTGGCTGTTCGCGGGCGACCCCAACGCGTCCAATCTGTTCACGGGGATCCGGATGACGAATGTCGATATCATCGACCCGGTTTTCTACGGTGTCATGATCCAGAATGTCGCCGGGCAGTCGATTCGTGACACCATCTTCGACGGAGTCCGGATCACGATGAACCAGTCTGGTGATGTTGGCGTGGTCGCCAATGACTCGCACAAGCTGGGTTTGGTGGGAGCGAGCGGGGCGATCACGTTCCGCAACTCCAGCATCACGGGTAGCCGGGTGAACGCGGCGAATATGTTCTCGAAGGACGCCGCGTCCACGGCGTTCTCGTATATTGACGGCGGCGGCAACAACTGGACTGGAAACCGGTAGCCGCAGCGGCGGTCTGCGGTCGGTCGTCTGCGGTCGGTCGTCGGCGGTCGGTCGTCGGCGGTCGGTCATCGGCGGTCGGTCGGCGGCCGTCGGTCGGCGGCCGTCGGTCGTCGGCGGTCGGTCGTCGGCGGTCGGTCGCCAAAGATGTCCGCGTCTCGATCGCAGATAAAGCGATTTACCGGCGCTATCATCGCTGTCGTGCCCGTCAAGCCCAGAAAGCCGCGCGCCCGGCTCAAAGATCTCGCCCGTCTGGTGAGCGTCTCGCCCGCGACCATCTCGAACGCGTACCACCATCCCGAGCGACTCTCTGCCACGCTTCGGGCCAAGATCCTGGAGAGCGCCGACAAGCTCGGCTACCACCCCGATCCCACCGCGAGCGGCCTCCGCATGCAGACCACCGGGACGGTGGGCGTGGTCTATGCCGACGCGCTGTCCTGGGCCTTCGTCGATCCGCCGTTCTCGATGTTCCTGCAAGGCGTGGCCGAGGTGACGCAGGACGCGCACTTTCGTCTCCTGCTCGCGGGCGCCACGTACTCCGATCACGAGGTCGCGCCGGTCCGTAACGCGGCCGTCGACGGGTTCATCTTCTATGCGCCGATGATGCACGACCCTCGCGTGGCCTACGTCGGCCAGCGCGAGCTGCCCGCGGTCCTGGTGGACGGCGAGCCCGGCTCGGGGTTCCCTTCGGTCGGCATCGAGGACGAGAGCGGCGCGTTCTCGCTGGCCGATCACCTCTTCCGGCTCGGGCACCGCAAGCTGGGGATGATCTCCATGCCGCTCCGGCCCGGATATCCCATCGGCTTCGCCGAGCCCGACGAGGGGCTGGCCGCCTTCCTGGCGGTCCGGGATCGACTCGCGGGCTACGCCGCCGCCGCCCGCAAGCACGGGCTGCCCTGGCAGCAAGTGGCAAGCCTGTACGTCACCTCCGTGAACAGCATCGAGCAGGGACGTCAGGCCGCCCATGCCATCCTGGGCGGCCCCAACGCCCCCACGGCGTTGGTCTGCCTGAGCGACCAGCTGGCGCTCGGTGCCCTGGCCGCGGCGCGGGAGCTCCGAGTGGCCGTTCCGCAGGCGCTCTCCATCGTCGGCTACGACGACATCCCCGAGGCGGCCCGCACCACGCCGTCCTTGACCACCGTGCACCAGCCCCACGTGGAGAAGGGGCGCGCGGCGGCGCGCCTGCTCCTTGATCAGCTGGCGGGCCGGAAGAGCGCCTCCCTCCGGCTGCCGACCCGCCTGATCGTGCGCGACTCCTCCGCCGCGCCGGTGAGCGCCGCCCGGAAGCAAACGTCGGGACGCAGCTCGCGGGGCTGACCGCGGCGCGGCCCTGCCTGGCGGCGCACTCGTTACAGGGCGCGCCATGACAGCCCCACTGGTCAGTCGTGTCCGCTCCTTGCGCTCGGTCCCGGCGCGCGATGCGAGGTGGCTCCGCATATTCTGCAAGATTTCATGATCAGTTTACGCGGACCACCCCATTAGACAGATCGATGACTCCGGTGGTCCGGGAACCAATCAAGATCGCGCACGTCACGGCGACCGACTACTCGTTTACATATCTGCTGCGCAACCAGCTGGCTGCCAATCGCGCCGCCGGATACCGCGTCGTCGCAGTGTCGCACTTGCGCGCGGAGTCGGATCTCGAGCTCGCGTCGATCGGTGTGCGGCATTGCAACGTGCCGATCACGCGGCGGATCACGCCGTTCGCCGATCTCGTCGCGCTCTGGCGGCTCGTCCAGGTCTTCCGCCGCGAGCGGCCGACGATCGTCCATACGCACACGATCAAGGCCGGCCTGCTCGGCCAGCTCGCGGCTGCCGTCGCCCGCGTTCCGCTGCGCGTGCACACGATCCACGGCCTGTATGTCCCGCAGCGCACCGGCGGTGTACCCCGCCGCGTGTTCATGTGGCTCGAGCGCGCGACCCACGCGTTCTGTCACCACAGCTTCTCCCAGAGCATCGAGGACGTCCGTGTCGCGATCGACGAGCGCATCTGTGCGCCCGAGCGGATCGAGTGGATCGGCAATGGCATCGAGCTCGCGCGCTTCGATCCGGCGCGGATGTCCGCCGCGCGACGGGCGCAGATCCGTGCCTCGCTCGGCTACGGACCAGAGCACGTCGTCGTCGGCACGGTCGGGCGGCTGGTCGCCGAGAAGGGCTATCTCGAGCTGTTCGCCGCGGCCGCGCTGCTGCGGCGCGACTGCCCGGCGCTGAGGTTCGTGTGCATTGGCCCGTTCGAGCCTGACAAGGCCGACGCGATCGCGCCGGAGATCCTCGCGGAGCTCGGGATCGCCGACATCGCGCAGCTGCTCGGTCATCGCGCCGACGTCGAGGATCTCTATGCCGCGATGGATCTCTTCGTGCTGCCGTCGCACCGCGAAGGCTTCCCTCGTGCGCCGATGGAGGCCGCGGCGAGCGGCGTGCCGTGCATCGTCACCGATATCCGGGGCTGCCGGCAGACCGTGGATCACGAGGTGACCGGTGGGATCGTCCCGCGCGGCGATCCCCCGGCGCTCGCGGCCATGATCCGGCGGCTCGCGGACGAGCCACTCACCCGGCGTCGGTTCGGCGCGGCGGCGCGGGTCAAGGCCGCGGCGGAGTTCGACGAGCGTATCGTGTTCGATCGGCTGCTCGCCGGCTACGAGCGGTTGCTCGCGGGCCGAGTCGCGCGATCGGCACCGCCCGGCGGCCGGCGCCACGCGCTGACGATCGATCTGGAGGACTGGCACCAGATCTATCACCGCGCGGTGACTGGCCGGTTCGGCGAGGCGAGCCAGAGCGTGGTGCGCTGCACCCACCGGATCCTCGATCGCCTCGACGAGGCCGGCGCCCGGGCCACGTTCTTCGTGGTCGGCGCGCTCGCCGCGGACCACCCCGCGCTGATCCGCACGATCGCGCAGCGCGGCCACGAGATCGCGAGCCACTCGCACGCCCACCGGTTGCTCACCGAGCTATCGCCGTCCGAGCTCGCGTCCGATCTCCTGCGCAGCAAGCACCAGCTCGAGAGCCTCACCGGCGAGGCGGTGATCGGGTTTCGCGCGCCCGAGTTCTCGGTCGGCTCGCTCCACCACCCGGTGTTCGAGCTGCTGGCGCGCCTGGGATTCGCGTACGACTCGAGCGTGATGCCGGGGCCTGGCATGCGCTACGCGATCGCCGGCGCGCCGCAGGCGCCCTTTCCGATCGTGACGCGGGCCGGCCGGATCCTCGAGTTCCCGATCGCGACCATGCGCGTGCTCGGCCGCCGCATCCCGCTCGGTGGCAGCGCGCTGCGCTTCCTGGGTGCGTCGGCGATCACGCGCGCCGTCCGTGCGCTGGAGGCCGTCGGGGCCTGCGCCACGCTGTACCTGCACCCGTACGAATTCTCCGAGGAGTGGTTGACCCCCGATCGGCTCGGCCTCCAGGATCTTCGACACACCCGCCGCCTCCTGCTCCACAACCTGCGGACCGCCCAGGTCCCGGCGCGCGTCGCGTCGCTGCTACGCAGCTTCCAGTTCCAGCCCCTGCGCGAACACCATGCCGAGCTCCTCGATGCGCCTGCACACGACGCTGGACCGGTTCTACATCGCGCCGTTTCAAGCGCCGCTCGATGACTTCCTCGGCCCCGCCGCGGCGCGCGGTGGGGTCGCGGTCGATGTCGGGTGTGGGCGCGGCGCGCGCACCGAGGCGCTGCGCGCGCTCGGCTTCAGCGCGGTCGGCGTCGATCTCGATCCCGGGCGGATCGCCGCGGCGCGCGCGAGCTTCCCGGCATGCACGTTCCACGTCGGCGACGCCACCGCGTTGCCGCTGGCGGACGCGGCGTGCGACCTCGTGTTCTCGTGCAGCGTGCTGCAGTACGTCGATCACCGGCGCATGCTCGCCGAGTGCCGGCGCGTGCTGCGGCCCGGCGGACGCGCGGTGTTCATCGAGAACCTCGCCGGCCACCCGCTCGCGCGGGCGCACCGGGTGTGGCGGCGGCGCGGCCGGCGCGCGCGACCGGCGCACCTCGTGCCCAACCACCACGTCGAGCTCGCAGAGCTCGCCGTGTTCGCCGACTACCTCGAGGTCACCGCCGTCCACACGGCAAACCTGCTGACCCCGCTGGCGCTTGCCCCCGCCGTGCTGCTCGGACGCGCCACCCCGCAGGGCAGCGCGCTCCAGCGGATCTTGTTCGGCGCCGATCGCCACGCGCTCGCGCGCTGGCCGCGGCTCGCGCGCTATTGCTGGACCGTGCTGGTGTGCGCCACCGTGCCGGGCCCGGTGGTCCGGCGAGGTCACGCGGGCGGCGCGTAGATGCGCAAGGCCTCTGGCGTGACGCGGGTGGGAATGCCGAGCAACTCGGCGACGGCGAGGCCGATGAAGTCGCCGTCCTGTTGCAGAAGCTCCCGCTCGCCCGGCGAGGCCGCGCCGACGTCGCGGACCACCTTGCGGTCGGAGTAGAGCGGCGAGTCGACCGCGCAGTCGCGCGCGAGCACGCCATTCACAAAGTATTGATACTCGAATGATCGATCGGCGTCACCTTCGACGCAGACGAAGATCTCGTGGTCCGGCACGAGCTCGGCGAGCGCGGGTCGCGCGGTGCCCGCATGGTACAGTGAATAGCGCAGATCATCGGCGATGACGGTCCACTCGCCGACATCGCACAAGGCGATATAGCGATCAAAGCGGCTCACCCGCGGGGCCTCGCGATAGGTGTCGAGGCCCAAGCGCGTCAGGATCGCTTGATCCGATGGCGCGGCGAGCTGACGAATGAAGATGAAAAATCCAGAATGAATGCGACCATCGTAGATCGGCGAATAAGGGGACGGTGGTCGCATGCGGGCGCGCTCCTTCCCTCGACTGTACCCCTCGCCTGGGCCGCGAGCACGCGCGGCGACCATCCACGACCGGGTCACGTGGCGCCTCGCGCCGACGCCGGACCTGCTGTGCTGCGGGCTTGCGCGGAGCGCGGCTGGTACTGTCGTCGGGCGCCACGCCGCGCTTCGATGAGGACGCTGCGCCCGGCCGCCCACGTTTCTGTGAAACGCCGGAGCGCGGAGCTTCTCTACCGGCGCGGGGCACGGGACGGCACGCGCGATCCGGCGCGGCGGTCCATACGCGCAGTTCGCGCAGGGCAACACCTGTCAGGGCCCGCCCGTCACCGGCACGGTGAACGGCGGCACCAGCTCGACGCCCACGACGGATCGACGCCGGTGGCGTGGTGCTGTTCACGCTCGACTTCGCGCAGGCACGCCGTCCGACCGTCGCAGGCGACCACCAGCTCGACAGCGTGCATCCGTTCCCCGGCGCGATCTCCGGATGCGATCCGGAACACGAGCGTGCCTATGTGGCCGCGATGGGCACCCTGCATCCCCGCAACAGCGGCTATGTCGGCGCGATGCAGGTCGAGCTGTCGAACGCCACGCGCGCGCCCGATGCGGCGGCCAGCCTGTGCTTCGGCGTCCACACCCGCGCTGGCGGCTGGACCTGGCACTGGAGCCCGCTACCGATCACGATCGACTACGGCTCGCGCACGTTCAGCGGTCAGCCGGGCGCGGGCCACTTCGATCTCGACGTGAGCACCGCCGACGTCGACGTGATCGCGCTGATGATGGCCTACGGGCACGACGTGCTCAGCCAGGTGATTGAAGTACTCCGCCATCCCCGCGTCGCGGTAGCTCACGTAGCCTCGTCCGGTGACGACACTAACGCTGCTTTATCGCGTCAAAGTAGTGATTCTCGCCCTCGTCACCATACTCCGCGATCACGGTCAAGCCCGCGCTCGCCAGCTCGACTGCATAGCCGTCGGCGCCGAGTGACCACGATGCTCGACCGGTCGACGCATCGTTCCACGTGCACGGCTGGGCTGGCGCAGTGAACAGGAACCGGGCGCCGGGGAGCATCGCTCGGCCTACCCGGGCAAGGACGGTCTTCTGCAGCGCTGCGGGCAACAAGAAGAGCAGCCCCCACGCGATGACACCGTCGAAGCTGCGATCGAATAGCCTCGACGTCTCCGCCGGCTCGCACGCGACCAGCGCATCCGGGAAGCGACGCTGAAATGCTGCAGCCAGTGTCGGCGACGCGTCGACGCCGTATACGCGGAGACCGGCATCGAACAGCGCCCTGGACCGCGGCCCGCCCGGACCGCAGCCAAAATCAAGAACGGCTGCGCCACGCGGGAGGTCCCGCGCCCACGCCGTGATCGTCGCGACACCGATGCGGGACTGCTCCGCGTGCTCGATGAATGCCGCGGCGACAGCCTCCCAGCCATTCGATGGATCGATCTCATCCGGGGTTCGGGCCGACATCATTGCTCGAGCGGTCAGGCGAGGCACACGAACCGTAGCGCCTCACGTCGCTGCGATCAACGCCGGGAGCGCGCGGCTCGTTCTCCCGAGCCGTGGCCAGCGGCGATGTGACAAGCGCGTGGAGCTAGATCACGCAGTACGACTGCAACGACGAGCGCGCGAGCCGCGCTCGCCACGTCGTGGTCGGTGCGTTCCAGTAGATCTGCGCCTCGTCGGTCGCTGCGGTGAAGAAGCCGCCCACCTTCGTCAACAGACAGGCCACGCCGCCGCCCGGCGCGTCCTGTGACAGCGTCACGTCCACCGCGGTGCTCGACGTCCAGGCGTAGTCCCAGCCGCCGTAGGTCGCGCTGCCGTCCCAGCAGGTCGCCCACACGGTGGTGTCCTTGTTCGGCGTGCTGCCACCGAGCCACCAGTGGTTGTTGGCGTCCTTCCACGTGCGGGTGAAGTCCGACTGCGCGGTGAACGCGTTCTGGTTGTAGATCGCCGAGATCGCGCAGTGCCGGGTCGCGCCCGAGCCGAGCGACACGGCCGGATCGCCGCCGAACCAGTGCTGCGAGTACGCCGGGGTCGCGTTCGTGATGCAGGTGGCGCTCGCCGACAGCGTGTGCCCGGGCTGCGGCTCCACGCGAAGCGTGTTCTGGCCATTGATCACGGTGATATAGATACTTCCGTTCTGAAGATAACCTTTCACGCCGCCGATGAAGCACGAGCGATTGGCCGCGATCGGCGCGATCGTCACCGAGCAACCGAGGCTGCTGCTGCACGTCAGCATGCCGGTCGCGAAGGTGCTCGTCAGGTCCGATGCCACCTCGCTCGTCTCTTCCGCCTCGTCATCGATCGCGCATCCGCCGAGCGCACACGTCGCGAACAGTCCCACCAGCATTCGAGAATTCATGGTCCCTCACTTTTCTGATGGCTCGACCTTTCGAGCCCCCAAGGAAGAGACGGCGGGCGGCGCCTTGTGACGCGCGCGCGCCAATTCTCGTTCACTCGCGGGAATGATTGAGGTTCCCGCCGTCGCTGCCGCGACCGGCTGCATGGTCACCGTGTTGTTCGAGGTCCAGCGCGCAGTGCCCCGCAAGGTCGCCGCGCGCGCTGCGACATCACCATCAAGATGCAGTCCGCCGAGCGCGGCACGATAGATTCGGCCAGCACCGGGGAGGGGATCGATCTCCTCCCGATCAGATCAAGGACGCGTGATGAGTCCACGGCGCCCGATCGCCGCGATGGCTGCGCGCGCGGTGTTCTCGTGGATCTCGAGCACGGCGGGAATCGAGCCGTCGGCGGCCTTCTGGTAGCCGCCGGCGAGGTTCCAGACGACCGGGATCCCGAGCTGACCGAGCGTCTCGAAGACGATCTCGTCGCGTTGCCGGAGCTCGTCGGTCGTCATCATGCCGCCGAGCGGATCGTCGACATGCGGATCGGCACCTGCCTGGTACAGCACGATGTCGCAAACGCGCATCTGCCGGATGCGCCGCGGCAAGTGCGCGAGCAGCTCGACTGCGTCGGGTCGATTCATGAAGTGCTTGCCAGCAGTGAAGTGATCGATCCAGCGGACGGCGTCGAGCTGCTTGATGATCTGCTCGGTGCCGTCGCCATAATGCATGTCGAGATCCAGAATCCCGACCTGTCCGACCTGGTCTTCGACGTGCAGCGCCAAGGCGGTTACCATCAGGCCGTTGAACGTGCAGTAGGCCCCGGCCGAGCGATAGCCTGCATGATGAAAGCCCGACACCGGCGCACAGGCGATCGTGCGATGCGCCAGTGCGTGGCGAGCGCCGGACAGCATGGCTCCCGAGGTGAACACGAGCGACGCCGCGACCTCGGGCGACTGGTTGCCGAAGCCGTTCGCCGCTCGGCAGGCCAGGATGTCTTCGACGTGGGATCGCTCGTGCGCCCGCGCAAGTTGTTCCACGGTGACCGGCGTCGGTTCGAGGATGTCGATAGGCAGGCCGCGCTCGCGCCACGACGCGACGACCTGCGTGGGTTTCGCCGCGCTTGGTGAGAACGAGCCCGAATCTGCAACCATGCGGGGCGTGAAGAACACCGGGAGGCTCATGGAGCGGCCAATGCTATCTGGTCGAGTCGGTTCGGTCTCGAGCAGTGTTCCGGATTCTGCTTGCTGCCACATGTTCACTGCCATCGCTGTACGTGACATCGATGTTGGCGTCGGCCCCTGCCGACCTCGAGCGGCAAGATCCGGTATACGCCGATCCTCAACGCTCGGTGAACGCGACCTCTGGTGCGCCCCGGTGCCAAGGCATTCGATGAAAGCCGAGATTGCAGAACGGGACGAGCTGTGCGGCCAGCCCGAAGCAGCGCGCGGCCTCGCTGGCATCCGGCGCCACGGCAATCGTCCACAGATGGAAGTGATCCGAGAACTGATTCGACAGGAGGTGACGTACCAGGGGGGCCGGCAACTCGAGCGGGCTGGTGAGGTCGAGGAAGATGGTTCCGCAGCCCGCTCGCGTACAAAGAGCGTCGATCTCGACGTCGGAGCTGGGTACGTGATCCAGCGGTGTGAACGGAAAGCCCTTCCGGAGCGAGTGCTCGTGGATCGTTCGCGCGAAATCGACGACGTCCTCGCTGCGTGAGCCGTGCAGGATGATCGGCCGCCGCCACATGAGCGCGATCATCGCGGCGTCGACGTCGTCATGGGCGCCGACCCCGCAGAACTCCGTGAGGGCCGCGACCAGCGTACTTGACAGCTCGTCGAGCGCGAGAACTCTCATGCCCCGGAACGTGAAGACATCTCCAGCGACCTTGGGGAGGCTTTCGGCGCGCGCGGCATCGATGGCGATCTCGACGCCCCGCCCGAGAGCTCGGAGCGCCACGATCGGACCGCGCGCGGGATGCGGTGATAGCCCACCGATGCCGACCAGCGCCTCGGCCGTTTCACGTCGCGGACGTTGAGGTCGATCCATTCACCCGATCATCGCCGAACCCGCATGCGTTGCAACTCTGTGCATGGCGGAGCATGAGCGGCCGACGACGGCGAACGCTATCGCCGCGTCGAGGTCACCGGCAACGCCGCCTTGCATGCCTCGAGCTCCCGGCCGTCGACGTGGGCGACGCGTCACCAACAACCCTGCCTGGTCGCGGCGTTGTGCCCGCGGATGGCCGGCACCCACATCCAGCTCGGCAACGACGCCACGGCCAGCTGCGGCCCGCGCTGACCCGCCGAGCGTCCGGTAGACGCCGCCCGGGAGTTGTCAACGAGATCTGGAATCATCGGGTGTCCGCGTGGGACGATGCGGTATGCGCTGGCTCGGGTGGGTCGTCCTGATCATCGGGTGTGCGAGGCCGGCGCCGCCACCGCCCATGGTGACTGCCCGGCCGCGACCAACGGTCCCGGACCCGGTCGACCTCGACTCGAACCGGTACGACCGCGAGCCTCCGCCCGCGCCGCCACCGCGATCGCCGGTCGTGGTCGAGGCGTCGCGCACGCTCACGTGGACCAAGGTGCTGGAGACGAGCTTCTCGACGCGAGACGGCCGGAGCGCGAGCGAGCTCTTCCGGTATCCGATCCTCGCGCAGGCGATCCGCGGCGACCGCTATGCCGTCCTCGCGTTTGGAGAGCACGTGAGCCTCGAATGGGGACGGCTTGCGGCGGACGCGCCGATCGCCCACGTCGACGTGCCGCTCATCGGCTCCGCATCCGCGGCCGCGATCGCGCTCGACGACCACACCGCGAAGGTGATCGCGTTGGGCGCGCCGGGTCACGCGGTCGTCGCGACAGTGGACCTGGAAGCCGCCAAGGTGACGAGCGCGACGGAGCTCGTGATCGGGCCGGAGCCGCCCACCCTGGAGAAGGTGTTTCGCGTGGCTGGCGCCTGGCTGATCGTCGGCTTCTCCAGCGGCGACCTGATGAGCTGGACGCTCGTCGACGGCGCGGCGCGGTTGGCGGCGCCCGTGATGATCGCGGCGCGCAAGGCCGGCCCTGGCTTCGACCAGCCGCGCGCCGACATGGCGCGCGACGGCAGCGTGGTGGTGAAGGTCGACCGCCTCGGCGACGGCGCGGCGCCAGATGGGCTGGTCGTGGCGCGCTACTGGCGCGGCCGATGGACGACGCTGCGCGCCCCCAGCCCGACACCGTACGGGGTCGTCGCGGCAACCCACACGGCGCGCTGGTTGTTCGCATGTCTGTGGAGCTGCGAGGTGCGACGAGCGGTGTACGAGCTCGGACCGAGCGACCCACGGCGGGCGCGGCCGCTGACGGCGTTCGACGAGTCGTGGCGAGCGTCCCGGACGCAGATGCGCGCCATTGCTGGCGGCCGCTACGTGTACCTGTTCGGCGGACAGGCGTCGAGGCCGCAGGAGGAGCTGATCGATGGCGCGATCGTGGACGTGACCAGCGGCGTCGCGCGGCGGCTGGAAATGCCGTCGCTCGACGACATACCCGACGGGGCCTGGCTGCCGGGCGCGGCGGTGACGCTGGGAGATCGGCTGTGCCTGCTGGGCGGCAAGACCGCGCGCGCGTGGAAGCCGGTGCATGGCGCGGCCTGCGTCGATCCGGTGACCCTCGCCTGGCAGTGGTACGCCTCGGGCGAGGTTCCGAGCACGGACCCGCACGCGATCGCGAACGGCTGCGAGATGATCGGCCAGCTCGACGCCGCGACGACGGTGGTGACCTGCGCCAACCGCCGCCGCAGTCCCGACGGCTGGGGCGGCTACGGCTGGAGCGTGTGGCTCGTCCGCTTGCCCGAAGCATGACGCAAGAACGTTGAGACGTAGACGTCAGTCACGCTCAACCTTGAGGAACGAACCACTCGAAGTCGTCCAACCAGCGGCATCGCGCCCCGCGCAAGGAAAGCGGCAGAGCAGCCCACCGTCGACTGCAACGCTGGTCCGATAGGCACCTTGGCGACGGATGCGGGCCTGCGGTCGCTCGCGAAATTTCACCGCGGTGGCCCGGTGGTCGTGTGGCCAAGTGGTCTACTGGCCTTACCACTTGACAGCCATGCCGTCTGGTCGATAGCGTGCGCATAGGCTGTTTCGCGCGCGGCGCGGAGCTACAACCCAACATGCCGATCAAGACCGTCGAGACCCGTCGCCTCTATCGCCAGATCGCCGATCAGCTCTCGGAGCTGATCGCGTCGGGCGAGTTCGTCGTCGGCCAGCGCTTCCCGCCGGAGCGCGAGCTCGCGGCGCAGCTCGGGGTGTCGCGACCCTCGCTCCGCGAGGCGCTGATCGCGCTCGAGCTCGAGGGCATGGTCGAGGTCCGGGTCGGCGCGGGGATCTACGTCACGTCGTCGTCGGGGCAGAGCGCGATCAAGCCGCTGCGCGAAGGCGACGGCCCGTTCGAGCTGCTGCGCGCGCGCTGGCTGATCGAGGGCGAGATCGCCGCGAGCGCCGCGCGGGACGCCAGCGCGGCGGAGCTGAGCGGGATCCGCGCCGCGCTCAACGCGATGGCGCGGCTCGAGCAGAAGCGCCAGGACTGCTCATCGGCGGATCGCGACTTCCACCTCCAGATCGCGGGCGCCACGCGCAACAGCGTGCTGACCGCGGTGGTCAAGAACCTGTGGGATCAGGGCCGTGGCGCGATGTGGGACCTGATGGAGCAGCACTTCCAGACCCCGGCCCTGCGCGCCGCCACCGTCGAGGATCACCGCGCGATCTTCGCCGCGCTCGAAGCCCACGATCCGGGCAAGGCGCGCCAGGCGATGCGCAACCACCTCAAGCGTGTCGACACCGAGTTCGCGCGGGGCTGGCAGCTGCTCAAGCAGCCCGGCGCCGAGCAGCCGACCGAGACCGACGACCACAAGACGCCGGCCCGGCGCTCGAAGGCCGGTCGATGACCGACGCCCTGCTGCGCCTCGACGGCATCACGAAGCGATTCGTGGGCGTCGCCGCGCTGCAGGACGTCAGCTTCGAGCTGCACCGCGGCGAGGTCCACGCGGTGTGCGGCGAGAACGGCGCCGGCAAGTCGACGCTGATGAAGGTGATCACCGGCCAGCTGCAGCCCGACGCCGGGTGCATGGTCTACCAGGGCCGCCAGGCGCGGTTCGGCTCGCCGCGCGAGGCCCAGGCCGCCGGGATCGCGATGATCCATCAGGAGCTGAACCTCGTGCCTCACCTCTCGGTGGCCGAGAACCTCTACCTCGCGCGCGAGCCACGGCGCGGCTGGTTCGTCGACCGCGTGGCGCTGCGCGCGAACGCGGCGCGCTGTCTCGCGCGCCTGGGGGTCGGGATCGATCCGTCGACCCGCGTCGGGACGCTGTCGGTCGCCGAGCGCCAGATGGTCGAGATCGCCAAGGCGCTGTCGATCGACGCCGCGGTCGTGATCATGGACGAGCCGACCTCGTCGCTCACCACGGCGGAGACCGCGCGGCTGTTCGAGGTGATCCGCGACCTCAAGCGCGACGGCGTCGGCGTGATCTACATCTCGCACCGACTCGACGAGATGGCGCAGATCGTCGACCGCATCACCGTGCTGCGCGACGGCCGTCACGTCGGCACCCACGCGCTCGCGGCGACCACGATCGACGACGTGGTCGTGCGGATGGTCGGCCGCGCGCTCGACGACAAGTTCCCGCCGCGCACCTCGGCGCCGACCACCGACGTCGTGATGGCGGTCGACGGCCTGACCCGCAAGGGCGCGTTCGCCGACGTCGGCTTCGAGCTGCGGCGCGGCGAGATCCTCGGGTTCGCCGGCCTCCTGGGCGCCGGCCGGACCGAGGTCGCGCGCGCCATCTTCGGCGCCGATCCGGTCGACGCAGGCAGCGTGCGGCTCGCCGGCGGGCCGCTCCGCATCCGGTCGCCGCGCGACGCGATCCGGCACGGCATCGCGTACCTGTCCGAGGATCGCAAGGCGCACGGGGTCGCGGTCGACATGACCGTCGCGCACAACGTGACCATGGCCAACCTCGCGGCGGTGGCCAGTCGGCTCGGCTTCCTCCAGTTCGCCGAGGAGGACGCGGTGGCGCGCCGCTACGTCGACACGCTCGCGATCCGCACGCCGAGCACGCGCCAGCGGGTCCGCCTGCTGTCGGGCGGCAACCAGCAAAAGGTCGTGATCGCCAAGTGGCTGTTTCGCGACTCGCGCGTGCTGCTGTTCGACGAGCCGACCCGCGGCATCGACGTCGGCGCGAAGTACGCGATCTATCAGCTGCTCGACCAGCTCGCCGCGCGCGGCATCGGCGTCGTCCTGATCAGCTCCGAGCTCCCCGAGATCCTCGGCATGACCGACCGGGTCGCGGTGTTCCATGCCGGCCGGATCGCCGCCGTGCTCGACACCCGCCGGACCTCGCAGGAGGAGATCATGCACCACGCCTCCGGCCGGCCGGCCCTCCAGCGCGTGCTCGGACACGCGCCCGGACACGCGTCATGACCGACCGGATGTCGGACCTGTTCCAGCGGTTCGCGGCGCTCGCCAGCCTGCTCGGCTTGACGATCGTGTTCTCGCTGGTCAGCAATTCGTTCTTCACGGTCGGCAACGCGATGACCGTCGCGCTGCAGGTCACCTCGATTGCCTATCTCGGGATCGGCGCCACCTGCGTGATCATCACCGGCGGCATCGACCTCTCGGTCGGCGCCATCCTCGCGCTGGCGGGCGTGGTCGCCGCGCTGGCGGTGAAGGCCGGGGTGCCGGTGCCGCTCGGCATGCTCGGCGGGCTCGCGGTCGGCGTGCTGTGCGGCGTGGTCAACGGCCTGTGCGTCACCCGGCTCAAGCTGCCGCCGTTCATCGCCACCCTGGGCATGATGCTGGTCGCGCGCGGCCTCGCGCTGCAGCTCACCGACGCCAAGGCCGTCGGCGGGCTGGGCGACAGCTTCGCCGAGCTCGGCAACGGCGCTCTGCTGCGCGTCGAACGCATCGCCCCCGACGGGTTCCCCGATATCGTATTTCCCGGCATCCCGTACCCGGTGCTGGTGATGGTGGTGCTCGCGGTCGCCGCGGCGATCCTGTTGAACCGCACGACGGTGGGCCGCCACATCTACGCGGTGGGCTCGAACGCCGAGGCCGCGCGGCTGTCGGGCGTCAACGTCCGCGGCGTGACGCTGTTCGCCTACGTGGTGTCGGGCGGGCTCGCCGGGCTCACCGGGTGCGTGCTGATGTCGCGCCTGGTCACCGCGCAGCCCAGCGAGGGCCTGATGTACGAGCTCGACGCGATCGCCGCGGCGGTGATCGGCGGGACGTCGCTGAGCGGCGGGGTCGGCACGATCTCGGGCACCGTGATCGGCGCGTTCGTGATCGGCATCCTGCGCAACGGGCTGAACATGGGCGGGGTGTCCGCCTTCATTCAGCAGATCCTGATCGGCGTGGTCATCCTGGTCACCGTGTGGATCGACCAGCTGCGGCATCGGCGATGACGCGAACCTCAACCTGCTTGTTCACCGGAGGAGCGACATGAGAAAGCTACTTGCGACGCTGATCGTTTCCACATTGGCATTCTGGAGCTCCGTCGCGTCCGCCGACAAGGAGATCGCCGTCATCGTCAAGACCGCGAACTCCGATTTCTGGCAGAACGTGAAGAAGGGCTCGACCGCGGCGGTCGCCGATCTCAAGGGCTACACCGCGAGCTTCCAGGGCGCGGCCTCGGACACCGATCTGGCCGGGCAGGTCGCGCTGGTCGAGAACGCGGTCAACCGCAAGGTCGCGGCGATCGTGCTGGCGCCGTCGGATCCCGACGCGCTGATCCCCGCGATGAAGAAGGCGTACGAGGCCCGGATCCCGGTGATCGTGATCGACTCGGCGGCGGGCGACGCGGGCAAGAAGTACTCCCAGTCGTTCCTCGCCACCGACAACAAGCTGGCCGGCGAGCTGTGCGCCAAGGCGCTGATCGACAAGATCGGCACCACCGGCAAGGTCGCGATCATGTCGTACACCGCGGGCTCGGGCTCGGAGGTCGCGCGGGTCGGCGGGTTCAAGAAGTACCTCGAGGCGCACTCCAAGCTGCAGATCCTCGGCCCGTTCTACTCGAACTCGCAGATGGGCACGGCGCTCAACCAGACCACCGACGTGCTCACCGCCAACCCCGATCTGAAAGGCCTGTTCGGCGCCAACGAGCCGACCGCGATCGGCATGGGCCGGGCGATCGTGCAGGCCGGCAAGGCCGGCAAGGTCGTCGCGATCGGGTTCGACGGCAACGCGGATCTCCAGGCGTTCGTCAAGGACGGCACGCTCGAGGCCATCGCCGTGCAGAGCGCCTACGAGATGGGCAACCTCGGCGTGAAGACCGCCGTCGAGGTGATCCAGCGCAAGAAGGTGCCCAAGTTCCGCGACACCGGGGTGCTCATGGTCACCAAGGCCAACCTCACCTCGCAGGCCGCCAAGAACGTCCTCTACTGAGCCGCCCGCGCCGTGAAGATCTCCGATCGACGATCGCTACCGCGGACCGGGCTCGCGCTGCCGGTGTTCGGCCTCGGCTGCTCGCAGGCCGGCGGCCTGTACCACGCGATGGACGACGCCGAGGCCGCGGCGCTGTTCGACACCGCATGGGCCGAGGGCGTGCGGATGTTCGACACCGCGCCGTACTACGGTTATACGCGGTCCGAGCGCAGGGTTGGCGCCGCGCTCGGCACCCGCGCGCGAGACGCCTACGTGGTGAGCACCAAGGTCGGTCGCCGGATGCGCGTCGACCCGACGGTCGGGCCCGGGGACGGCGGCTGGGCCGACCCGTTGCCGTTCCGGCCGGTGTTCGACTACAGCCGCGACGGCGTGCTGAGCTCGTTCGCCGACAGCCTGCAGCGCCTCGGGCTGGCGCGGATCGATCTGCTCTATGTCCACGACATCGGCGAGGCCACCCACGGCGATCGCCACGCGATGTACTGGCGGCAGCTGACCCACGGCGGCGGGTTTCGCGCGCTGGAGGAGCTGCGGGCCAGCGGCGCCGTGTCGGCGATCGGGTTTGGCGTCAACGAGTGGCAGGTCGCCCACGCCGGCATGCAGGAGCTCGAGCTCGATTGCGTGATGCTGGCGGGGCGCTACACGTTGCTCGAGCAGGCCGCGCTGTCGCCGTTGCTCGACGACTGTGTCCGGCGCGGCACCGCGATCATCGTCGCCGGACCGTTCAACTCCGGGATCCTGGCCGGCGGCGACACGTTCGACTACGCGCACGCGCCGGCCGCGGTGGTCGAGCGCGTGCGCGCGATCGCGGCGGTGTGCCGCGACTTCGACGTCGCGCTGCCGGCGGCCGCGCTGCAGTTCCCGCTCGCACACCCTGCGGTCGTGGCCTGCGTCGCGGGCGCCGAGACCGCGGCGCAGCTCCGCCAGAACATCGCGTGGTTCGAGGCCGCGATCCCCGCGCAGCTCTGGCCGACGCTCCGGGCGCGCGGGCTGCTCGACGCGCGCGCGCCGATCCCTGCCGATCGCGGCGCGCAGAGGCTGCGATGCTGACCGTGGTCTGTGACACCCCGGGGACGCTGCGGGCCGAGCAGCGCGCGCGGCCGACCCGTGGCGAGGACGAGGTGCTGGTCCGGGTCAAGCGGGTGGGGGTGTGCGGCACGGACCTCCACATCTTCAGCGGCGACCAGCCGTTCCTCGCGTATCCGCGGGTGATGGGCCACGAGCTGTCGGGGATCGTCGAGGAGGCGCCCGCCGACGGCCCGCTCGTGGCCGGAGATCCGGTGTACGTGATGCCCTATCTGTCGTGCGGCCGCTGCATCGCCTGCACGCGCGGCAAGTCCAACTGCTGCGTCCGGATCGAGGTCCTCGGGGTCCACCGCGACGGCGCGTTCACCGAGTACCTGAGCGTGCCGCGGGGCTTCGTCCACAAGGCCGACGGCGTCACGCTCGATCAGGCCGCGATGGTCGAGTTCCTCGCGATCGGCGCGCACGCGGTGCGCCGCGCGCGGCTCGCGCCGGGCCAGCGCGTCCTGGTCGTCGGCACCGGGCCGATCGGGATGGCGGCGCTGCGGTTCGCCACGCTCGCGGGCGCGCAGGTCACCGCGCTCGACACCCGCGCCGAGCGGCTCGAGCTCTGCCTGGCGCACCTCGGCGCGCACGCCGGCGTGGTGGTCGGGCCCGACGACGTGCGCGAGCTCGCGCGGCTCACCGGCGGCGACTTCTTCGACGTGGTGTTCGACGCCACGGGCAACCCGCCGGCGATGGAGCGCGGGTTTCATT
>Ga0307513_10001843_pt1 | contig 30105 bp, 17 predicted proteins | sample 15_EM_MG_FD_202174 | JGI IMG/M metagenome (GOLD analysis project Ga0307513, IMG submission 202174) | Populus trichocarpa ectomycorrhiza microbial communities from riparian zone in the Pacific Northwest, United States - 15_EM | ecosystem: Host-associated > Plants > Roots > Unclassified | place... | reverse complement strand
TTACCTTTAAAACTTCATTTAATATTTTTCTTGAAACATATTCAGTTTGTAATGAATATTATTTAACTTTGTTTTTTTTTTTAATGTTTAATATAAATTGTATTTGCATAATTGGTTTGTATTACAATTAATTTAAATAGTTTTATATTATATATCCTAAATAATTTTTTAAAAACAAATTCAGAAAAAAGTATTACCAAGGATTTTACCGACGGATTAATTCGGTCGGTATTTTAAACATTCACCGACAGCCTTACCGACGGAATTAATCCGTTGGAATTTAACAGTAGCTTCCACCAGTACCGACGAATTTACAGACGGACATATTCGGTCGATATTTCATGCACTCACCGACGTATTTACCTACGGATATTTTCCGTCGGTCAATTACAATATCACCGACGGAATAAAAATCCGTCGGTATATTTCAAGCGGGAATCTTTTTTTTTTGGCGCGCAAATTCCGTCTGGAAAACCATCGGCAAATGGTTTTTTTGTTTTTCCGACCGATATAGCGACGGAAGGGGGAATCACCGACGAAGGTAAAGCCGATGGACTTAATCCGTCGGTGAGGACGTCGGTAAAAAAATCACCGACGAACTTCTAATCACACACCGACGGAATTGGTCCGTCGGTAAAACTGTGAAATCTTGTAGTGTCTCTTTTTCAAAGAGATCGTGGTCAATGTTTTTGTGAATAACCAAATCGACGAGTCTCCTATTTCTAGGGACTGAAATCAACCTTTACAAAAATGATTGGGAATTAAATAAAAAAGCACAAAAAGGTAAGGATAATTAATCGCAATAAAAAAGATAAATTTAGAAGAAAACACATAGTAAAGGTAACCTTTCGTAAGAAAAGATACTGTAAAGGTGACATCATTCTTTCTTTAAGCATAACTAACCCCTTTCCTAAATCTTTAAAATCAGTGCACGTTTTAGGATCCCAAGTTTCATTTAATTACTAGGTGACGACACCTAATTTTTCATGATAAAATACATTTTTTAGCCCTCGTCATGATGTCCACCGAGATGCGACACAACCAATGATGTTGAGGTTCATAGCTTGATCTTGAACCAAAAGCAAACAGTCATTATGTTTCAAGTGAGTGGTGATCAAAGGAATGCCAAGATACCTGACTAGAAGGGACCCTAGTCTAAAACCCAAAAGAGTCTGTAGAGAAGTTTGCATCTCATCATCAACACCCAATAGGATAACATGGCTCTTTTTTTGAATTAGTGACCAATCCCAAGAATCTTGAAAAATCATCCAAGGCCCCTCTCAAAATAAATACTAAGTCCATATCCATCTAACAAAAAATCATAAGGTCATCAGTAAAGCAGATGTGAGTGATGGTGTTTTGCTAACACCTCTAGTGAAACTGAAATCTAGAATCCTGTGAGGCCTCCCTATGAATGCCATCAAGACCCTCCATAGCTAGGATAAAATGATAAGTGGATAATGGGTCACCCTACCAAATACCTTGGTAAGATAGGAAAAAACCATGTAATTCTTTATTCATCGCCACTGAGAAATACATTATAGATATATAGACCTCAATCCATTTAATCATGGAACTAGGAACCCCAATGGCTCTCAAACCCAAGAGGATATACTCCCAACTAATAGTATCAAAATCTTTCTTTATATATATCTTCAAGGCACATCTACGTATAGAACCCACTAAATGATAATTGTGTATAAGCTTTTGGGTTAAAAAATGGCATCTAATATCTCGTTAAAATGGGTCAGTAAATATTTTCTATTTGTTAAAAATACTTTATTGGAAGGGACCCTAGTCTAAAACCCAAAAGAGCCTGAAGAGAAGTCCTTATCTTATCATCAACACCAGATAGGAAAACATGGTTCTTTTCTAAATTAGGGACTAATCCTGACAATCTTGAAAAATCACCCAAGGCCCTTCTCATAATACAAGCTGAGTCCATATCCATCTAGCAGAAAATCATAAGGTCATCAGGAAAGCAATATGAGTGATGGTGTTTTGCTGACACCTTTAGTGGAACTGAAATCTAGAATTATGTAAGGCCTGCTTAAGAATGCCACCAAGAACCCCCATAGCCAAGATAAAAAGATAAAGGCATAAGGATTTAGTCTTTTTTCTTTTTTTTTCCTCTAAATAAACATGCATTGGACCCAAACAGCCACGAAATAGGCTTTAGTCTAACTCCTTTACCTTGTCAATGGCCTAGCCTAGTAAAAAGGTTTTGCTGGTAAAAAAGCTAGCAAACATGGTTGTCATACCATGTTGAAGCCATGAAAAATAAAATGTAATGAACCAGGAAGAGGATGTAGAAGAAGCTTAACTTTGCAAGAGGTGGTTGTTGATTGTCTAGTGGTGGCGTATTCGGGGCTATTGGTGGCTCAAAGTGGTCGCTAGAGGAGGAGAGTGGTAGCTGGTTGGGTAGCTAGAAAAAAACAATGGTTTTCAGCTGCTTTTTGCCTCCTTTCTCCTAATTCTCTTCTCTTTTTTGCATGAAATTCACTCCTATTTATAGGGGATAGAAAAGGAACATCTGGTCTTTATTAGGTATGAATCTTGACCCTTAATTCAAATGGGAAGGATCCCAACTGTTGGCTAAAAGTCACAATCACGGGTTGCGAAGGCTGGCCGGGTCAGCCTCTTTGGGTCAACTTTGCAATAGGTTTAGGGCTTTCAAAGAACAACTTTTTTCTTAGGTTTGGGTGCAATAACAGGTCACGAGGGTGGTATCTTTCTTTTTCCTTATATGGTGAAGATATGAAAGAGAATGAAGGCTTGAAACGTGGCATTAGAGCTGCCATTTTTCTTTTATTATTTTTTTGACTTGGTGTTGACCAAAACAATGCCGATTTGAACTAAAACATGTCGTTTTGATCAAGACATAGCCAAAACACACTGTTTCATTTAAATGAAACAGTGTTATTATGGTGTTTTAACTTGAATTAGGTCATTAATCCCTTTTTTTTTTAATTTTAGACCCTAGTCTTCTAATTTATTTAATTAGGTTCTTCATTGCATTTTGATTTCAAAAATCAATTCAATTTCACCCCTACAAAGCTTTAAAAACACCCCCTGATTTAAGCGTGTTTTTCAACTTGGTCATTGATCTTAGGTATTTTCAATTTCATCCCTAATTGATCTCCAAACTTCTAATTTGTTCAATTTCACACATGTTTTCAATTGAATTGATTCCTTGAATTTGCGCGTTTTTGGTAGAAAGGTCCTTGGTTCCTAATTTCATTAATTTGGCCCTTAATTGACTCTTAAACTTTGATTTTCTTTTAATCTTATCCTTGATTTCACCCAATTGAGTTTGGAAAAATTAAATCTAGTCCTCTAAATTTGCATTCTTCTTAATTAAACCCAAATTAAGCTTTTAAACTTAATTTTCACCAATTAAGTCCCTAATAAAATTAACTTGACCTATTAAAAATATAATTAAGTCCTTGCACCTAATTAAATCTTTTAATTTGATCCAAATTAATTCTTAAACTTAATTAAACCTTTAATTGGGTCATTGGTCTGTTAAAAATCTAATTAATTCCTTGGACGTAATTTTTATACAGATTCGCCCAATAATCATTTAATTTGACCTTGGATCTACATTATCTTTTCAGTCTTCGGTACAATGGGGTACAATTGAGCTCTCAATTTCATCAAAAACTCCAGCTTAGTTCCTTCATGCATTTGAAACCTTTCTCAGCCTGCTCTTACCAAGTTGTCAGTCTTTTTTATTTTTTATTAAATTTTAAAGAAAAGGATAATTTTGGGCAAAACTCAAAATTAGGTTATGAAAGTTGTCCCATCTTTACAATACCTACGACATAAAGTCTCGTAAAGGCCTTTAGATGGCAAGCTTGTAAAGAAAAAAGTTAAGATTGTGGATTTACCAGATCATGAAATGATCAATCCTTCTAGAAACATTAAAAGGGAGGGCTTAAAAGCGTACTCAAAAAGAAAATTGATAGGGCTAGAAAGTGCATTATCTAGTACGCGAGGGCTAGAAAACACATTCGAAAGAAAGAGATTGGGCTAGAAAACGCATTATCTAGTATTTGAGGGCTAGAAAGCGCACTTGAAACAAAAATTAATAGGGTTAGAAAGCGTTTTATCTTGTATGCGAGGGCTAGAAAACGCACTCAGAAGAAAAATTGATAGGGTTAGAAATCATATTATCCGGTATGTGAGGGCCAGAAAGCGCACTCGAAAAAAAAGAGATAGGGCTAGAAAATGCATTATCTAATGGATGAGGACTAGAAAGCGCACTCAAAATAAAAATAGATAGGGCTAGAAAGCGCACTATTTGGTTGTAAGGGCTAGAAAGTGCACTAAAAAAGTGTCAAAGATGTCTCTAAAAACTTTACTGTTTTTTAAATAACGGGAGCCTTGTTGGGCTCAACATCTTGTTGGGTCTTTTTTGTTGGAAAAGTTTGAGTCCATCAAGGATTCTTTCCTAGGATTTCCTACCAAGCTTAAATTACAATGCGTTGTGATCAATAAGCATGTATTATTCAATAAGCATGGACTTTTGTTTTTCAAAACTTTGATCCTCATAGCAAGCTTTCATAGCTTTTTTGCTTTCACTTACCCGAGCCACAACTTCTAATCTTAACCTCTGCGAGGGATGCTCATTTGATGATCTCAAATGATATCAGCATGCCCCATTGTCTGAAAACATTTATCCCAAAGATTGTTAGCTTTGTTTCCCATTCTTTGTTTTCCTAGAAGAGTAATCATGAAGCTAACTATATTGTGTTTCTTGAGTTACCCCTAGTCTGATCATGCCTCTAAGTATTTTATCTCATCCTTTTTTCTTTGATTTTCACAGGGATGGTGTCATATAAAAGAGTGTTTGGCTTTTTATAAAAGGTTGCTATAACAGGAAATCTTTGGAATTTCAAAGTCGTTTCCAAGCGCAAAATCCATTTTAATGTTATTTTAAAAAAAAATTGTTTCAAAAAAAATTCAAGCAATTCCCGTGAACAGGGTTTCATTGAGAATGTGAAATGACCTTCTATTTTCTATCTTTTTGGTTAGAAAGGTTCAATTTTTTACTTGAGAGTTTCAGAGGAAAGATATATTTTTTAAGTGTTCATTTTAATTGAGAGTTTCAGAGTTTCAGAGCATAATTGAAGTTTCTTGAAAAGCTTGTTTTGCATAGGAAAGCATTACTTACCAATTTAGATTGCTTACCTTTGATTAGAAAAGGCTTTATGAGCACGTAACGTAGGCTTTGGCTCTTAGCCATGAAAAAAACGATATTTGTAAGCTCAAAAGGTTTTTAAGAGATCTCAGGACCAAGGATCACTAGAGCTCGTCCTCAAACATTCTTTTGATCAAAGGATTCCTAAACCTTATGATTGATTTTGCAAAATGGTCTGGTCAGTCTCCCGATGTTGAGCTTGAATTTCTTGTCTTTGTTTTCTTCATTTTTCTTATAACATGCTCGACCTTTTTGAATTCTTTGAATTTCTTCATGCCCTTAGCTTTGTTTGGGCACTTTTATCATTAATGATTATTTTTTATATTTTTGCGGTCAAATTACTTTCCTAACCCTCGTTTTTGCCCCTAGTAGGGTGTGATCCTAATCAAGGTTGATTTTCAAGAAAAACTTACTAGACTCAAAGGGGACTACAAATGATATTTTTGAGTGTTGTGAAAGGATTATCAAATATGGTCTTTTCTCATTTCAAACGCATGCACTTAGATCGATAAGCTTTTCTTTCCTTGATTTTGACCATGCAAAATTATTTTTCATTGTGATTATGAATCATTATTCATTCAATTAAAACACAACTTTATTGTCATTTTGTGGTGTTTGCTTTATTTTATTTTTTATGGGTTTGTAAGCGTTTGATCACCTCATTAGGAGATCACTTGAATTCCCAAAACTGACTTGTTAAAACAAAACACTAATTTGACTTCTGCATTTGTACTAATAACTTTGATTTTCCAAACATTTTTGTGAAAACACAAAAAAGATGTATTTTTAAGTTTATGAGATCATGTAGAGTTTTTTTTTAAAAAAAGAAAGATGCAATACACTAAAGAATTCTTGGCCAAACTTTGATTTTTATTAATTTAATAGGCAAAACACATCAGGCATAGTACTTCTTTACAATGTCAAAATTTCCAGCTTTAAGCAGATCTTCTTCATCCATCATAGTTAAAATTAGAGCTCCACTAGAAAAAGCCTTCTTCACCATGTAAAGTCCTTCATAGTTTGGTGCTCATTTACGTTGATCTTCTCCTAATGTTGACAAGATCTTTTTTAATATCAGGTCTCCTTCTTTAAATACTCTTGGCCTGATCTTTTTATTGTATGCTTTAGCCACTCTACTTTGGTACAACTAGTGGTGACAGATGGTTGTCAGTCTATTTTCAATAATTAGATCCAACTACCTAAATTTCAGTTTTGTCCATTCTTATTCTCTAACTCTACATCCATTAGAACCCTTAATGATGGAATCTGCACTTCTAAATATACCAGAGAGTAAGAGCTTTCACCTGTAGCGGTTCTGACTATAGTACGATACACTTGAAGTACGCATAGAAGCATCTCATGACAATTCTTATAGGTGACCCATCATTTTTTAAATGATCTTCTTGAGATTTTTGTTTGCTGCCTCAACTGCCCCATTCATCTTGGAATTGTAGGGAGAAGAGTTAAGATGCTTAATTTTTCACTCAGTATAGGCTCAGCAATTAGCTTCTTATTGAAATTCTAAGTATTATCAATTATCAATCTCCTTGGCAGGCCGTAATGACAAATCAGATCTTTCTTAATGAAACTCTTAACCATTTTTTATGTCTCATGTGCATAAGAGTTAGCCTCTACCTATTTTGTAAAGTAATTGATGGCCACTAAGATGAATTTATGCTCATTTTTTGCCTTCAGATTGATTGGTCCTATAACATTCAATCCCCACATATCAAAAGGCTAATGCGAGGTTATATTGAACAACAATATCGTAAGTGCATTTATCTTGTCTCCATGTATCTAACATTTATGGAATTTTTTGACATTGTCTATATAGTCCCTCTCTATAGTCAACCAGAAGTACCCAGATCTTTGCATTTGTCTTACCTCTTAGATTTCTTAGTGACACAAATCCCCTCCTAGATTTCTTGTAATGCTTGCATAACCTCTTTCTCATTCAGACACCTGAGTAAAGTTTTGTCAAATGACCTTTTATATAGGACACCTACATCCAAGTAATGATTCATGACCATTCTCCTTAAAGTCTTTTCATCTGTCTTGAAGGCTCATAAAGGATATTCTCGGTGCTGGATAAACCTCTTGATGTCATTTGGTGACTCATCTAGTGAACAGTAGTGAGCTTGAAGATTTCTGATTTCAATGCTTATTGGTTGGATCTTGCTTCCAATATTGATTTGTGTCATCGAAGCTACGGTTGCTAAAGCATCAACAAACTGATTCTTATCTCTGCTTATATGAGTGAATTTTATCTCCTCGAACTCATTAGCTAACTTTGAGAGATAATCCTTATAAAACTTCAACTTCTCATCTTTGGTTTGTCATTCTCCCTTCACTTGGTAGATAATTAGCTCTATAAGTGGCTCGTAATCTTCCACGGCATAATTTGTCAGATTGTCAGCAATCTCACTTTCTTTTACAACATTTCTTGTCATATAAACAATGTCGTATTCTGCTAACAACACTTTCCATCTTGCTATTCGGCTTGACAAGTAAAGATTTTCACAGATGTATTTAAATGGATCCAGTTTTGAGATCAATCAGGTTGTGCAGAACAACATATATTGCCTAAGCCTTTTCGTGCTCCAAACCAAGGCACAACATAGTCTTTTGATGGCACCATACTAGGATTCATAATAATTGAACTTCTTGCTCAAGTAGTTGATAGCTTGTTCATTCTCCCCAACTCATCGTGTTGGCCCAACATACATCCCATGGCTATTTTTGTCACCGTCAAATATAGGATTAGGGGCAAGGTTGTCAAAAATGCTTTTTTGACACGACGAAGAATATACAATATAAACTCGGATCGTAAACTCAAATCGTAAAATCGCAAGTAAAATATCTTAACTAATTATATATTGACAATTCCAATCAAGTAGTAAATAATAATATAACACAATTAAAATAAAAGTGAAATAAATAATACAAATGTCCAAACACCTTAAAATACATAATTGAAATAAAAATTCATACATGATTTAAATAACTTAAAAATACAATATAATACAATTATGTCCATAGAATTTTATTAACTAAAAATTAACAAACCTAAAACAAACAATCTGTTGGTGTGTCATGTAAACTAAACACAGCCTCAATGCTAGTTTTCTGAACTACGCATAAGTTGTTGCCTCTATACAATATAATTCAATTATCATTGTCTTGTTTTCTTCCTGAACTCGTCCACTAAACAAGATTTAAGTTGTTGCCTCTAGACAACTGCACATAGTTGGTATAAAGTGAAGCTACAGAACTCTGCCCCTTCTACAAGGTCCTTAGAGTACAATGTCCATAAACCTAAATTATAGGTAATATTCAGAAGTTATGTCACTGTGATAAAAAAATAAAAAAAAAATCTGAAATAAAAGGCACAGACCTTAAACTTCATCTCAGCAGAGATCCCTAAAGCTTCTGGTTGTCTAAGTTGTCTTGATTTAACATGTACAACACAACTGATGCAACAACCTGCAAGTACATAGCATTTCATCTAGATCAACTCTAACCAGAAAAATAAAAAGGGCCATAGACAGCAGAGTAAACACTTAGGAAATCCTGTTTTCAGAAGAAAAAAAATTCATATAGAAATTATCATCAAATGGCCTACCAGAAAATAGTGGAGTGATTTTTTCTATTGATTTGGTAGTGTCAATAACACAGATGAAAGAGATCTAATAAAATTAGCACTTTCTTTCTTATAAAGTTAAGTTCTGGGTTTAATGCACATTAAAAATGCCATGACTGCAATGAGCTATAAGTTGCATAATACATTAAAAGGAAGCCACTCGAGCGGGTGGAAAAATTGATAGATTAACAAATAAATAAAAGAGAGCGAAAGAGGAAGTATTTATTGGGTTTCCTTTTCTTGTCTTCCCTCCCTACTCCCACTCCTTTTTAGCCTCATTGCAGCGTCATGGAAAGTGGAGACAATCATATTAGAGGCAAACAAAGTAAAGAAAAAAATGAAGATTAATCTTTGCGTTGCTGGTGAGTGGAGAGTGGAAGTGGGGTTGTTGGGCAAGAATTAAACCATTGTGGAGAGTGGAGAATGAAGATTAAACAAATGTGGAACCAGCTGCGCTACTGCCTGCTGGTGTTAGTCGTTAGGGTTGAGAATTGAGATTTGGGCAAAGGGAAAAGGGGATACTGGGGGTGGGGACTGTGGGTGGAGTGTCGGGGGCATCAGGGTCTAGGGACAAAGACTCAAGAAGTCAGCAATTTTTTTTTACTTTGGTCAAACTTGTGAAATGGGTCCGGTTTTACCGAGTTTGACCGATTTAGAACGAGTTTACCGATTTTGAGCAAGTTTGACCGATTTCGAGTTTTTAACTCGATTTCACACGTTATATACATGTTGACTCGTAAAATCATACGATTTTACGAGTCAACTCATGATTTTGACAACAATGATCAGGGGTATTCCTAGTATAAGAGGCACTATCAATGACAAGTCTTGCAAATACCTTTTGATCTTGTCAAGGTTTATTAGCAATCAATGTCCCATACCTTGAGATTGTTCTTTCTAAGTAAACGAAAAATCAACTCGCACATTACCGTGAGCTAAGATATAAACAGGGCTATGTAGGTCAAACGCCCAAGAAAACTTCTTTCTTCTTTCTCCATCTTAGGCGCCGGCATATCCCAAAACCCAACAGTTTTGTGGTCCTTACCCCGAATGAGCACTTTACAGGATTCAATCTTAATCGTAATTTCCGCAACCTTGCAAACAATTTCCTCAATAATTGCTCGTGTTCTTTTTTTAATCTGGCAAGTATATCATCCACATAGACTTTCATTTCTCGGTGCATTATGTCATGGAACAAAATGACCATTGCTCTCTGATACGTGGCGTCGGCATTCCTCAATCTTGATGACATCACTTTATAGCAAAAGGTTCCCCAAGGCATGACAAATGTAGTTTTCTCCTTGTCTTTCTTTGCCATTTTAATCTGGTTATATCCCAAGAACCCATCCATGAATGAGTATATGCACTCTTCGCAGCATTGTCAATTAAGATCTTTATGTGGGGTAGAGGAAAGTCATCCTTCGGACTTGCCCTGTCAAGTCTCTATAATCCACACACACCCTGATCCTGTCATCCTTCTTGGTAACGGCAACTACATTAGCCACCTATTGAGGATAATGGACCATATCCAGGAATCTTGCATCCCACTATTTCTGTATTTCCACCTTCACCTTAAGAAGCATATCTAGGCGTATTTGTCTAGTTTTCTGTTTAACTGGCGTACTTCTTTCTACTAAGGGAATTCTTTGTACCGCTATGTCGGTGTCTAAACCAGGCATATTTGTATATGTCCAGGCAACGATATTCGCATATTCATGTAACAGAGAGATTAGGGAGGAGTTTGTTTGATGGAAAGTGGTTTCCTGAAAACTACTTTCCAAACTTTCCTATGCTTGTTAGTCATTAGGAAAGTTGGTCAACAGAAAACACTTTCTAGTCAAAGGAAAATTTGGCTTAGTTTCCTGGAAAGTGTTTTCCTTTTATTTTGGGCGGAAAACACTTTCCGAAAATTGTGAAAAATTTAGAAATGTCATATTATTTGCTTATTATATCAAATTTGGTCCTCAAACTTTTGATTGCTATATATATTTTGTTTCGAATATTTTTTTTTCAATTTCATCTCTTAGAATTTAATTTTTATATAAACTTTAGTCCTTATTTTTATAATTGTTATTTGTTTTTTTCTTATAATTTTTTAATTGAAATTTTTTATCTGTCAAATTCAGTTTTCATTCTTTTAGTTGTTACTTATTTTATTTGAAATAATTTATGAAATGGTAATTATTATAATTGTAATTTCTTCATCTTTCAAATTTTTTATTTGTTAGATTTGATCTCTATTATTTTGATTATTATTTATTTTATTTGAGATAATTTATGAAATTATATTTTTTTCAATTTCATTCTCATTCAACTTTTTAATTTCTAAGATTTGTTCCTCATTATTTTAATAAACTTGAAAAAATAAAACATTAATAAGTTATTTTCCAGCTCATTTTCCATGATAAAACCAAACACTGGAAAGTGTTTTCCAACTTATTTTCCATTACACTACCAAACATCGAAAAATAATTCACTTTCTCGGAATTCACTTTCCAAAAAGAAACTATTTTCCAACAAATAAACGGGGCCTAGGTCATCTTTTTCCTCAGCTATAATAAGGGCACCAAATTTTCATTTCTTTCTTTTCTTGTTCAATACCCAAATTTATAGCTTATAACTCTTCACTAACAAGTTTTCAGGTTTTCTCATAATTTTTCACCAACCTAGTAAAATCTTTTATTTCCTTTTATTCTCATTCTTTGTCACCCATTGCAATTATATTATCAAAGTTTAGCCAATTATTCTTAATATAGTGGATTCATGAATTGATAAAACTTTCACGGTTCTTTTTTGACACAATAAGAGTAGGCTCCATCTTCCAATTCTAGAATGCCTCTCCCTTAGCCAACTTCTTCACAAAGGCTTTTGCAAAGACATCACTCTTCAAGCTCGTGTCCTTTAATCTTCACCATTATAGCTTCCCTTTTGCGATTAACGACCCACTTATAGTCATCTCTCTTAGGCTTATACTTGAGACCAAATCTCTGGTCCACACATTCAAATTTCATCAAATTGACTCCCTCAGGCATCCTAGTTATAAGATCATACTAGAAAGAAACCTCATGCTTCAAAAAAAATGGAAGCCATCCTTGTAGCTTCCGAAACTTTTGGTTTTCTCAACACCGTACCCTTAAGAACCCATTCAATATTCATGATTTCAAAAGCATGAATGTTCCCTTATCTATAATCTTTCGCCTCAATGAACGGTATAATCACATTCTTGATCATGAAAACTATCTCCTCAACCTTAATAATTATTAGCATCTCATTCATAATATATTTCAAGCATTGGTATAATGAGGAGGCTATTATTCCAGCCGTATGGATCCATGGTCTTTCTAATAATATGTTGTAAGATGGATAGATATTCATCACCTGCAATGTTACTAGGAACATTTATGGCCCCACGTATAATTTCATTTTCAGGGTCCCAATTATCTATCTCGATGAGCCATCATATGCTCTCGTCATCATGGTATTGGGTCTCACGTGTGACTCATTGATGGGCATTCCTTTTAACATGTGTATGGGCAACACATTCAATGTGGAACCTTATCGACTAGTACTTTCTTGACAAGGATGTCTTTACATCTTATTATGATATATAGTGATTTATTATATCAATATCATCAGGATCCAACCCATCCTCGGTGAAGTATAGATAATTTAAAGCCTGGATCCTCCCCTATTAGGTGCTCTATAGTTTCTTGGTTGATATTCTTAAGACATATATGTTTCATTTAGCACCTTTTACAGAGCCTTTCTATGTGGTTCGGAGATCAAAATCAATTACAACAATAATATTCTGACAATTGACAGTAATGATATTCTAATAAGAGTCTTCTTAAGCTACTTGACAGCAATGATATTCTAACAAGAGTCTTCTTAAGCTACTTGACAACACTGTATTTGATATGTTTCATCAATTTTAGGAAATCATTGGTCTCTTCTTTAGAGATGGGTTTGTTCACCTCCTCGATTAGGTTAACTACCTATTTCCTCTTTGCTTTCTTTTATTTCTCAAGTTCTTATGGACTGAAGCATCTTTCGCTATGAGTTAGGCCTTTAACTTGATGTGATGCTCTTGATTATGTGGTCAAGTGACCCCCTAATAAAGTAAATAACAACCTGGAAAGCCAAAAATCAGGTTTGATAGAACATTGACCTAGAGGTAACCCTGTACCTAAGAACCAATGGTATTTAAAAAGTACTTGGACCCAAAGATAACCTTTTATCTAAGAAATCTAAGTATGCGAATGATACCACGAAGTCAGTTAATCTTTGATATGTCAGTGTACGATCTATACCCCTGTAAAGAGAGGTTGTTTTGCCATAAACAAATAAAAGGAAAAATCATGTTCATCCTCCAACTTACTGCTGGAATTTATAGCTAAAAAAACATAATATAGTCTCATCTAACTTACCTTAATGGATCCCTTTTGGGTTGCAAGCTAATGGGCCTAAACTAGTAATCAACTAACATAAGTTCAATAATGAAATAAACCTTTAAACAATGTTTGGTAGGCCAGAAAAAACCCAAATTAAGAAATAAATACTCAATATTAAATCAATAAATAAAATAGGATAATAAAAAAAAATCTTCATGCCAAAATTCCTTTATCCAGCCTGAGTCTCTAATTTTCACACATTCTTGGCTGATTTTTAGTGCTGAATTCAAACATGTTGTTCTCTCTTGTCTGAATGAATTAATGGGTCTACTACATATCGTTGGAAACCTTAAGATGTCTAGTTTCCATAACAACTAGAATCAAAGCAAAATTCCACTTGTAGCTCCAGATATGTCGCAAACAATGCACAAAGGTCTAATATGATAAATTTGACAAGATTTGCTAATAACTTTGACCCTCTGAAATAATATGTTCTTGAACTTCATTTCACCTTAATAATTAAAAAAATATATTTACATGTGTCCAGTATCTTCTTGTAAAATTTCAGCTTGTTTTGATGTGCGACTTAAGAGATATGTCTGGTCTTGCAAAACTGGTCAGTTAACCTTTTAAAACCAAATTCGAACCTAACTTGTTGCATATCACAACTTCAACTTGGAAAATAGGCACTTGTTATATTTTTTTGAAAGGAGTACCTATAGTTATATGGTAAGGTATTGTAGTTTCCCTTACCTTCCATTGTAGGTTTTGACAAAATTAGTTTGGGTAATCCTTCTGCAGTGAATTGTACCTGACAGACCTCCTTTCATATACCATGGACACTTCTCTGTTTATTTCCCCCTCAAATCTAAAAGTTCAATGACTTAGCATTTATATCACCTCATTGCAAAAACCTTCGCATTGATTAATCGTATGGCTTTTTTCATAATGATACTTATAAAAATTCTTTCTTGTTAGTCCTTTTTCATAACTATCCTTCTTGTACCCGGTTTTCACCAACATCTTATAAACTCTACCCAATGACACCTTTAAGCTCATTAGGTCTTCTACCTCTAGTGCATTTATTAACCCACTACTCGATGCATGATTGGGTATAAGGTTTTTATTTACATTCGGGGTCTCCTCAAATATTATCCATCTGACTTTAATTAATTACAAGAGATTTTTCTTGAAGACATTGCAAGTATAAATGTTATGTCCTGTAACACCAGCATGGTACTCACAGGTAAGGTCTGACTTATACCAGTTATGAAATGGTAGCTGCAGAGGCGCAAGCGATACTGGAGCTACCTGTCTGATGCGTAGTAGCTTTTAGTGTAACAAGGTTAACTGTTCTTGGATTCTTTAGTATGTTTTTGGTTTGGTTATTGACTTGGTTGGTTTGAATCTCAGGTTTTTTGGTGGGAAATGAAGAGTTAAAATTGATGTTGGCAATCTAAGATGAAAAGGATGGGGGGGTTGTAGTTTAGGAAGTGGTTTTTCTTATCCCTTACTCTATACACTTAGCCATGGTCACAACGTTAGTGAATTGATGTGTCAAACTACTCATCATATGATCACAGTATAGCACTTTAAGTGTATTTGCAAATAAGGTAACCAACTTCTAATCTAAAAGTGGAGGATGTACATGTGCAGACAAATCCCTCTATTTTTTAGCATACTCTCTCATACTTTCTTTGTCACCCTTCTCTAGATGAGACAAACTAGTTTTATCTTAGGTAAAAGTGTCCATTAGATCTTTTTATCTTTGAATCTTCATGTTATCTAGTCTTATATATCAGCTTAGCACTACTCCGCTCAAACTGTCCTGAAAAAAATACGTTAGAAATTTTTCATTATGCACTACTTCTGCTATTTTGTTAGAATAAGACTTGAGATAAGTGATAGGGCATTGGGTTTCGGTTTACTTGATGAAATTAGGAACACAAAACTTCTTTAGTACACCACGTTCAGGACTAGACATATTTATGTAGCCTGCACAGGATCATACAAATCTACTCCCTCATTAGCCCTTATTTTGGCTTCCAATATTACCATCTTATCCTTATCAATATCATTAGATAATTTTATTTTATGATATTAATTGGTGAATGCATCTACAATTGCAGGGGCTAGTGTCGGTATTGTCGTCTACATAAATGTTGCATTATATTAGGGTTCCTGACCTTGTTCGCCCATCCTTTCTTCAGGCTAAATTATTGCTTGAGTTTGAGCAAAAGTGACAGGCCGATTGGACGGGCCTTCACCAAAGGTATTCTAAGCATTTCCTCAAGCAAGCTAGCAATACGGACCATGCTAACCTTTAGGGAATTTAACGCTTCTTGGAAGTGGGCATCATAGTGAGTGTGTTCTTCATCTTCCATATTTATTTGTCAAACTCGGGTGCTGTAAACTCTACAGATTTGAGCTTTTTGGGGATATATATTTCAACCTATAATGCACTCATGATATTTAAACTCTAAGATATGAATATATGCATGCTTATGAATGCAAGTGTATGTATACGTGCATCAGATATGTATTAACTTGTTTGAAGAGCTAATCCATGACTTTCTTATTAGGCATGAGCGGAATCCGTAGTCTGATAGATTTGAAAAGATCTTTCTCGAGTCCTCGAATTGGTTGAATTTCATACATATTAGAAAGTACAATAAATTAGTGGGTATAAGCCTTTTTCATTCATTAAGAGCAAGTAGTTCATACAAAGAGTTTACATTATAGAATAAGACTTATATACATATCTACTCATTCTTAAATGCCACCTCTATATTGGCTACATTTCTGATAAAAGCTAAAACCTCACTTAAATACAATTCATACTTGCTAACATTATTGCATATCATAGAGGCCTTCACTCGCAACTCATTTGTCTTTCGGTCCATCATATCAATCAACTTGTTTATCTGTTCATTCTTGTAATGGAACAAAGTGTTGTCTTGAAGTGGCATACTATTGCTTGCAACCAACGACTCATTGTTCTTATTCAATATTTGAATTGTCCTCTCTAACTATTGAATCTAGTTCCTAGCCCTATAAAGTTCTTCTCATTTAGTGTTGATCTTAGTTATCTTCATTTTTAGTTGTATATTGAAGTGACGAATGTGATCATGTCACTCCTTGAATTTATATCTCAACTCCCTCATCTTTCCTTTAGACTCTAGCTTCTTCAATTCCTCCTCTCAGAACTCTAGCTTATACTAGACTATAGAGACTTGATCTCTCAAGGCATTTGCTCTATTTTGATACTCCCTCATATTTGACTTGGCTGTCTTTCTTGCTTCTCTTTCATAATCAGTTAGGCCTTGTATTGAGCTCTTAAGCTTCTTTCTTCCTCAATATTGAGATTGGTCAATCTATTTTTTATTTTTAGTCTCCAACCTCATTCTATTGTGATCCCTTTTTTTTTCTTCAAATAAGCTATCAATCCCTTATCAACACGTCTCTTGTCCTCAAAACCCTTTTTCACAGTTACCAATTCTTTTTCCAACATCACATGCTTGTTTATTAGGTCATTATGCTTGGCCACTCTTTCCTTCAACTGTTCTTAGATCCCATGCACAATTTTCTTAGACTTCGTAGCCATCTTTTGATCATTCGTTTCCCGTTCTAAGTTTTTTATTAATGCAGCCACTCGTTCATCCTTCTCTATCAACTGCTGGTTTAGGAAGGACTTCATCTTTTCTTCTTTAAATAGATGGTTTTCTAAAAATTTATATTGATTGTTGCTATTACTTAGCTCAATTCTCAGCTTATCCAACTCATCTTGCAACTTTTATTCATTGTTGACCCTTTTTCTCAAGGGTTCTCTAGTGAAAAATGATCTTGCTTTTATAACTACCATTTAGCCTTACATTCCCATGCTTTAAATACCTCAGATGAACCACCTTTTCTCTATACTAAGTAATTAAGACTGACTTAGAATTCCCCTTCTCGTTCACCTTTATGGACTAATACAAGTTGCCCCTAATCATGTCTTATGGCTTTTAACTCAACTAAAAAAATTACAATCCTTAAACAACCCAGTATACTCTGCTAAACATAAGTCCTCAACACCTGTTGAATGCATCTCAATTGTCTGACAACTAGTGAAGGTAAGTAAATGGTGTAACTAATTAAACCAATCAGTGAGACCCATGCTTTATCTCCACAACTCATAAAATAAGATGAATTATCTACGCAAGGGGCTTTCCACCTAAAGTTACTCTAAAGGATTGCTTGGTATTTTTCTACCCATGCCTTCTCATTTAGGCTTTTCCAATCTTCACTCAAAATCAGCTTCAAGGGCCTCATGTTGAAGCACTATAAATTATTGAAAACCTTTCTCAGGGTTTTCAAGTAACTAACTATCCATATGAATAATAGAGGAATACAACATCACAATGCTCCCTTTCCATGCATCCTACAGTGATTTAGCGATAAGAAAGTTTCAGCTAAGACAACTGAAGAATGGTTACTCCTTATCCGTTCATATTCAACAAAGGCATTGGCAGCTTCGACACTAATGATCATAAAAGATTTCAAAGGAAACAATCTAACCCAAAGATAGAAAAAACAACCTCCCGATATCTCTCTTCTCCCAGCTTTCCTTTATTTTTATTTGCATTTAGCTTAGTCTCAATGATTTTCCACTTAAACACCCCTTTAGGTTGTCCTGTACTGATCGACTTGGTCTATGCGTAGCAATTTGACAACCTTGGCAATTGTGTCTTCGATCCTTTGTCTAAAGTACACCTTATCAGGGTCATTTGGAAAGTTCAGGATCTGAGCATACTCCTCAATGGTGGGGGTCATGTCAACATCCCCAATAGTGAAACATCTTTAACCTGGATCATAAAAATGCATCAAAACCTTGACTATAGAAATTTGTACTGAGAGCTTTACCAAATGGACAATTCTCTCAATATTTTCTCTTGAACAGGGTTTCATCCACATAACCCAAAACTAACACATACTTCTCTATTTTATCCACAAAGTAATGTACTTTGGTCATGCGCGGTAATTCCCCAACCTTGGTCCCTAGGCAATCCCCTTCAATTAATTGCATCATCTCATATTTTTATCAGTACTTAGAAAGAGTCATTAATGTTATGGTTTCGGCATAGAAAATCATGTAGAGTTCAAGATTTTTATTAGGTCTGTCTTTATGCAAAATGAATTATTAAAGAGTCCATATTCTAATGGCAAGTTCTAAGCCATTACATAAAGGATAGGTTTACTGTCTGGTCTCAAAAGGGTCCATGATCTGCCTAGTGACCACATTTTCTAAAGTCAATATGGGGGTTTATAAGGAATGGTTGGGGCACAGTGTGACCGCCATTACTGAGTAAATGCTCAGCTCATAGTTAGATGTTTTACAAATCTAAACTCTGACTGAAAGTCATGAGTTAGACCACTACTCTCCACCTAACCTAGAAACAGGGTTAATTGAAAATTAAAATGCATGAAAGCATTTATCCATACCTGATGTACTTATACATGAGCAGTATGTAAAACAAATACATGAACAATATGTAAAAATACATGCTAAAATTAAATTGCATAGACCAATAAAAATAAACAAGTAAACAAACAAAGCTCAATCCAACCAGACAAATCCCAAGTAGAGTCGCCATCCTGTTATAAAGTGCACGACATCGAATGGCAGAGCTACCTCATGGAATTGAAGGGTGTTTAGGTTTAATCATAAAATTATGATTAGAGGGTTCAAGAGTTGTTACCAAATATTATGGTCACTAAAAAACCTAATGGTCTACGAGAGTCTAGGTAAAAGAACTAGTTGTGCAAGGAGAACGCATCACCACCATTACACTTTACCTATATTAAACTGCATCATTGATTGATATTTAATCTAAAGTGTGTTTTTATTTGTTGGTTTCATCTAAGGTTCAAGGCAGATTTCCCTTCATGAGAAAGTCTATACCTTATCGGGTTAAATTCGAACCATTCTAAAGCCTAATTTTTAGCAATGCATTTATTTTCTATTTTGTATCTTTAATACCTAGAGGTATACTTTATAGTATAATTTTATACCTCCGAATATTAAAGGCTATAGCTAAATCTTAATACTCTGAATATTAATGAAACAAATTAATTGTTGTGTGATTTTTGGTATTTTGATCAAATCCTAATTGATAATTATAAATTGGATACGATATCCATTTTGCATGATAAAATGCGATTTTGTTTTTAAAAAAATATGCATGAAAAACCTTTAGAATTTGGTCGTATGCACGAATACAAAACATATTTTTTGTGTTTTTGAAATGATGAAATTTTTTTAAAAAAAAATTGGATTTTGTTTTTTGAAATTTCAGAGAAAACAAAGTATTTTTCATATTGGGTCCATATCTTATGGTGTAATTCTAAAATATGATATTAAATGAAGTTCTAAAAATATATATTTTTATGTTTTCTGAAATAAAGAAATTAGTTTTTGAATTTTTTCTGAAATTCCGGAGAAAAATCAAGTATTTTTAATACTAAATTTGTATCTTACAGTGTAAGTTTATAGTTCGATATTAGGCAAAAACTGTTGGAAAAACACTCAAGGGACTTATAAATAATTTCAAAATGATCCCTGAATTTTTTCAGAATTTTTTGAATTTCTTAAGGATCGTTTGGCTAGACCCCAAAATAAAAACAAATTAATACTAAAGGAAAGGGTTGAGGGCGTGTTTGTCAAACACACCATTAGCCTAAAATTAGAGGTATAAAAAAATGCCTTAAAAGCGTGTTTGGCAAACTCACTCTAAGTAGCCAAACACACCCTTAAATCTGGGTTGGGCTTTGCCCAACCACATGGATTGGGCCTATTAGGCTAGAGGCCCAAACCCATGTGTATGGGTTGGGCTTAAGCCGAACCTAACCCGGTTTGTTGGGCCGACATAAGGCCCAATATGCTTTTTTTCTCTAAATAAACCTGGGCTGGACCCAGCCTAGACATGGGGTAGGCTTAAGTCCAGCTCATTTACCTTGTCGCTAGCCCAGCCATGTGACAAGGTTTTGTTGGAAAAAATGCCAGTAAACATGGTTGTCATACCTTGTTAAAGCCATGAAAAATACAAATATAATGGGCCAGGAGGAGGAAGAAGATTTTTTCTTGATTTTTTTAGGCATTTTTTTTTTTTTTGTAGTTTGAGTTGTCTTTGAACCTGCAAAGTCGACTACGTCACATCGAGTCAACCGTCATATAGTTTAATTTTCTTTTGCTAGAAAACACGTTAACAACACCTGGATATTTTTTTACATTCAACAAAAATTTGATTCGACCCGCAAAATAGCACGATCAATTATCTAGTTTACAACTAATTATTATGATAAAAATCCAAACAAGTAGTGCAGTTCTCCTATAAAGAAGAAAGCATAAGCTTAAAATGCAAATTTTCATAGAGAAGTAATCAAACACTTTGAAAATGAGAGTGACAAAAAAAAAGATTACTTTCTAATATAACCTTTACAGCTTCCATAAATCATGTTTTAGTTCCCCTCACTCAATCATGAGAGAGATGCCTTTCCAAAGTCCTCATATTGGAGGAGAATCCAACAATAGAGCAAATAGATGAAATAAATTACATTACATTATAACATATACTAAAACATATAGGTAAAATGTTGTAGTAATTCACGATAACCTAATTTTTCATTTTCATACTCAATTATTTTTCAATTGCGGTCATCCATGTCCAAATTAATTACCAATTTCTTTAAATCTATTGAGAAAATAAAAAAAATTCACAAAAGACTATCAACGTATGAAATAAGAATAAATCCCTTGGCAATCTCACATTCACTGGAAAATGTACTTTTTAGTCCATTTAGCTTCCTTTCTCTTACACTAGAGTCCATTTGGTTTTTACAATTTTAATTGTAATTCCAAAGTTTATTTTTTTTACATTTCAGTCCTTCAGATTGAGAGAAAAGAAAAAAGAAAGTCACTTGAAAACGACAAACGAGAGAGAAAGTTGTTGATTTGACCATATTCCAAAGATAAAAAAAAAAAAAAAAGATCTATCTTGGTGTCAATAGGTTTCATTCAACAAGGAGGGCATTAAGATTTTTCTAACCTTCATATTACCTAAAAAAGTAGATTGGGCAGAGAGAAAAAAGAAATCGGTTTGATTTAGTTTTTTGGACAATTTTGGGGGTCTTTTGGGTGGATATTTTTTCTAGGTTCCAAGGGTGTTTATTGTGTATTTTTAGGTGAGAATTTGTTGAAAAATGAATTTTTAGGTTAAAAGAGCACTCCCCTAATTTTCAGCCACCTTTATGGTTGTTGTTACCCAATTTTTGACCCATGTTTTGATAAATTTTCAGAAAAAATCCAAAAATAGCGAAAAACAACAAAAATCCAAAAAAAATAAATTTTTTAATATATTTGCATTATTTTTAGCATTTTCAGCATCGTCTCAAAAGAATTTAAATTTTCAAAGATCTTTGGAACGCGTTCGACCTTTAACGCGTTATTTTTAAAAATCACCGATTTTCCTCATTCGAGGCAATGTTGATAAGAGAAATCCAAAAAAATAAGAAAATCAAATTTTACAAAAAAAAAATAAAGAAAGAAGTTGAGGGACCAAGTTTGGAAACCTAGCAATATTTTTACTTATAAATATAAGTCTCTACAACACACACAAGGGGGGGCAATTTTGCACATTTAGAGAAAAACACAAAAAAACCTAACCCTAAAAACTCATCTCCTTCAAACCAGCCGGCGGCGCCCCCCACTTGGCCAAACAAAAGAGCAGTCGCACCCCACTGATTTTTTATTTTTCTTCTTCCCTGGCCGCTCCCTTTCTCAAGCCGCAACCCCTCCTTTTGGGATTTTTGGCCTTCATCCCCTGCACCCGAAAACCCCTGACTCCTTTTCGTTTTCCCTTCAGCCCTCCACCAGACCTCCACTCCCATCGCCAGTTTCCTTCACTTGGCTTCTCCATAACCGACAAACAGCCTCTTTGCACACAAACAGCCCCTCTTTTTTTTGCAAAAAAATCGAAGACTAAAAAAAAAAACCAAAACCGGCCGCCGCTACCCATCTTCTTCTCGGCTGCTCCCGTCTCCCCTAAGCATTTCCCTCTACAAACAGCTAACCTCATCTTCAACCTACAACAAAGCAGCCCCATTTCCCTTCACAACCGCCCCATCTTCTTCTTCACCAGAGCCACCACCCATTGGACCTTCCATCTTTGTAAACCAGCCTCCACAGACCCACTCCCTTCTCCTCCAAAACCGAACAAGTTCCCCTCTCCATCGTCCATCTCCTCTCTCAGTTTTCCCTCAACCCTTCCACTGACGGTAATAGAGAAGCAACACCAGAACCACAAACCGGCCTTCCCCGGTGACATCTCCACAACAGCTCCAGCGATCGCGGGCGACAGCAGATCTCTTCTCCATCTCCGCCGGCCAGACCCGTCAAAAGCCTAGCAGCCGACGGCCCCCTTTGTCTTGCCACCACCTGAAACAGAGAAGAATGGGAAAGAAAAAGAAAAGAACTGATGTGTAGAGAGAAGCAGATCCGAAATGGAGAAGAAGAGAAAGAGAATCATATCTGAAAACAAAGGAAAGAAAAACTAAAATCAACTGCTTGTTGTGTTTTTGGGTGTTTTGCAGGTCATACCAGCGAGGACGGGAAGAGGGGAGGAAGTTGTGACTGACCCCTGCTTGCCTGGGTTTTCTGGTGGCGGCACGTGGAGAAGACGCGTTCCTGCTGTCCCTAAGGCTTAACTGAACCATTCCCGGCAATTCCAAGATGTTTTAGGGGCTGTTTTGTAATTTTTAAATTATTTAAAGTAATTTTTGTTTAGTTTTTGAATTTTTATAATTTGTAGTGTGTGTGTATATGTGTGTGTGTGTGTGTGTATATATATATATATAATGTGAATGTGTGTGTTTGTATTTGTTTTATGGATGTTTTTATTTATTTATTTTATTTTATGATAAAATCACAAAGGCAAAAGAAGAATTTAATATTTTGATTTGCTCACGATAAAGGATTACAAACTTATACGTAAGTCGTATTTCTAATATTCGATGAAAAGACAAAAATTTTAAAACTTCTTTAACACATCAAAGCCACGAAGCAGCGTACCTCAGGTAGGGTGCGTTAGGGGTGTTAATACCTTTCCTAATTACAACCAGTCCCTTACCCGTGAATCTCTGACAAGACCAGTACATTTGGGTTTCCTAGTAACCCTCAATTAAATACTAGGTGGCGACTCCCAAGAACTCAAAGAACAATCAAACGAAAACAAAAATCGCCAAACGGACGCCGTACAGGTGACATGCGACAGAATGGCGACTCCACTAGAGAAGGTACTGTTTCTAACAATATTGGACTAAGCTTTGTGTATTTGTTTGTTTTATCCATGCATTTTGTAGAATTGTCTCATGCATCACATGTATTTATTTTTGAAAGCACACACAAGCTTCAAAGTTAGGTGGGGAATTAACGATCTGCCCTATGACTATTGGTCAGGGTTCAGATGCGTGAAACACCCAACTCATATCTGAATGTCTGCTTGGTAATGGTGGGTATACGTACTTAATCATTTCTTGCAACGCCCCTATACTGTCTTTACGAAGATCGTCACTGGACATATATGAGATCCTTTTGAGACCAGATAGAAAACCTACCCATGTTCACATAATGAATAGAACCTGTCTTTAGGTTGTATGTGCTATCGTTATTTGTATCAGGGCAAACCCTTCTTGAAGCATCTTGAACTCAAGACTTGTGGATGACACAATGGTCGTCACTCAGAAATTTTTCATTGTAGAGTTTGGGCAAGTATCAAGATTCTTGTTTCATCATACAAGAGTTATGACCATTGTCAAAACCCAATTCTAGGTTATTCCCAAAATTCACTTTTTCAAAATATAAATCAAAAATATAAAATAAAGGCTAACAACGTGGAGAAAGCAGGTCCGGAAATCAAGCTGCAATTTTAGAGGAAATTCAAGGCCTAATTGTACCCCATTATGCCCAAAAATGGAGAAACAAATGCAAATTCAAGGTCAAATTAAATGATTATCGAATGAATTTGCATAAAAATTAAGTCCAATGATATAATTAAATTTGTAATAGGCCAATTTGATTTAATCATGGGCCAAATTAAATTTTAATTATGTTTAAGAATTAATTTGGGTCCAATTGAAGGATTTAATTAAGTGCAAGGATTTAATTATACTTTAAATGGGTCAAATTAATTTTATTTAGGCTTCATTGGTGAAAAATTAAGTTTGAGAGCCTAATTTGGGCTTAATTGAGAAGATTGGAATTTTAGGAGACCAAATTTAATTTTTACCAAGTTAATTGATTGAAATTAGGGGCCAAATCGCAAGAAAATTGAAGTTTTGGGGTCAATTAGGGGTTAAATTGAAGAAATTGACAGCCAAGGACCAATTTGCAAAAGGCACCAAAATTTAGGGGCTTAATTGACAAAAAACGGGGGTGAAATTGAAGAAATTAAAAGTTTAAAGGTTAATTAGGGGTTAAATTGCATAAATCTGAGACTAAGGACCATATTGCAAAAGGCACATAAATACATAACTGAAGTTGAAGTTCCGCAGGGGCCTAATTGCATTAAATCAAAAGTTTATGGTCAATTAGGGGGTTCAATTGAAGCAATTGAAAACTGGAGGACTAAATTGAAAATCAGTTAAAATCCCTAATTCAATCCAAAACGGCGTCGTTTTACATTAAAAAAAAAAAGGACCAGACAACGCGTTGTCTGGTCACTGTTCATTGTCTTCCCCGTTTTGCCCAAAAGAAACAGCGTGGGAGCCTTATTTGCAGGTGCATTTAATGCTTGATTTCTCCATCAAATCGAACAAAACTTGCACGAAACGGATCCCCTGCAGTTCCTCTACAACCCCATGTGAACATTTCAGGATGAATGACAGCACGGCGACACCAGCAATGGCGTGAAGAGGTCAACTCAGGCAGTCTTTTCCTGCAGATTTGACAACTCAGGGAGGCTAATTTGAACCAATAGTTGGGAACCTTACCAACCAAATCAAGGGCCGAAATTTTACCCCGGTGTAGACGAGATTATCCTCTTCCACCGCCTATAAATAGAGGCTCCATTGATGACCTGAGGCAGGAGAAAATTGTTGCGATGTCGCGGTCGCACAAATTAATTACCCTAGCTTAAAACACACAAGATAGTATAGAGCAAACAAGCGGTCGATCCCACAAGGAAGGTTTAGTTCAAATTTTTATGCTATACGTTATGCAATTGGGGAGGGTTTGATTTGTAATGATCTAAACTATGGCAGAAAGTAAACTTGCAAACAAAATCAATTAAAACTGAAATTTATCAAGAAAACAAACTTTGGTCGCCAGCACACATTCACCTACAGAAATCAGAACCAATCCTTGAAACGAAACTCCAGTTTATATTCTGAATTTTTATCTTTTCTTAACGTTGGTTAATTAATGGATCCGTCGTATAACTAACCCTAACCAACAAACAATCACAGTATCAACACTAATGATTTAATCCAATTGCAGCCTTAAGATCTAGATAAATTCATTAATCTTAACAACCAAGCTGTCTGCAGCTTATGTTGCTTTGATCGAATGTTCTCCCTAAGTTTAATAATGTAGTTCCACCACAATTATCAAGCTTAGTTGTTTCACAAGTTTATATACCACAACTTCGGTTTTGATATCAAACTTAGCAATAGATTGTTCACAATAATAACTTAGAGTCCGCTCTAGCAATTAAGATAAACAATCATAGAAATATGCATAGGAAAACAAGCATACTCATTCATAATACAAACTGAAAATAAATGGAAGAATAAATCTCACAGTTCTTGAAATCTGAAGGTTTTTGCGTCCTTGCAACCAAGAAAACAAGTTTAGCTTTGCATATCTATTAAACAACTACTTCTAAAGATGGAAGAAAGCATGATTTCTGGTTTGTAGAGGGGAGAGTTTGTGTTTCTTCTCTTATGGCTGCCACCCCTCTTTCTTTTATTCTATTGGACTCTATTTCCTTCCCTCTTTTCTCTATTAATAGCATAAACTTAGCTGCCTATTTATATATAAATTGTAAGTAAGAAAAATCAAAGTTCAAGTGTGAAGGCGGCTGGCGGCTGGTGGCTTGCAGCTGGTTTGTGGTTGGTGGTTTGAGGTTGGTAATTTCCTTCCTTGACCTCCTGGATTGATTTACTAGAGGAGCTAAATTGTTGAAATAAAAACTTGGATGTCGGTTTGGATGCTTTGGGATGTAATTTGGATTCGTTTCTTCACGAAACCTATTTGCTGGCAGAATTCAGTTGTCATTTTTGAAAACTCATATCTCCCTCGTTTTTAGCTGAACTTTGGAGCATTTATAGACCTTTGAGTCAGGAATCCAACAAAATTGAGTTTGCATCAATTGGACTTCTGCAGCTCCAGATATTGAATTTTGAATGACCAAAGGTCAACACTAGCACAATGCGAGATTTGATTTTGAAGGATGTGATTTCCATGCTCTTTCTTATTTTATTTTTCTTGACTTAGATTTCCAGAAAGGTATGGATGTTAGCTTTCTAATGCCACTAGAATCACTTCTTTTTTACCATTAGAGCTCATGCTCTGCACAAAACATCGACTGAACGTCAAATCTGCTAATTATCTCCAATTTACTCCTTTTTGCGTCTTTCATCCAAAAGTGCCTTCAAAACATAAAACAAAGAATATCAAGGCACTTTATACATAAAACATAGGCAAAACACTAGTTAAATGTAGGTGAAACTATCAAATAATATGGTTGCATCAAAAATCAGGTCCAAAAATCTCAAAAAACCAGTCTTCCCCCTGTTTCCATTTTCCTTCTTTCCCCGTCCACCTCTTCCACAGCTGCCGTTCCAGCCTCCAACCAGAGCCACCACTAGCTTCACCACGGTAAGCCACCAATCGACCACCGAGAGCCACCGTGAACCTTTCTCTCTCCTCTGCAAACCGGTTTCTTCTTTCTCCCACAGCGACTCCGACGGCCAAAACTCTCCACCAATGCCGCCATCAGCCTCTCGTATTCTATGACCAGACCACCTCCAGCCTCACTTCAGGCCAGTGACAGCAGCTTCTTCTCCTTCGCAAGGTCGCCTCCCACTTCACTCCGTCGGCTGCAACTGCAAAGTTGCATGCCGAACGTGAATTTACTGTTCACGTTCTGCAAATAATTCATTTCTTACTTAGGTCGGGCCAGTTCTGACCCATACCAAATGTTTGGGTCGGGTCTGGCCTGGCCCCTAAAAAAGAGAGAAAGAAAATATGTTGGGCCGATATCGGCCCACTGTTTTCTGGGTTTATGCCTGGCCCAGTTATCTGGGCCGACCCGGCCCACATGTTTTAATAATATTTAATTAATATATAATATTATATTATATATTTAATTAAAAAAAATTCCAAAAAAAATTCAAAAATCCTTTGAAAAAAATTGTGATTTTCTCACATATTTTTCTACCAATTTTGCATAATATCGGGTTGTATATTTACACTGTAAAATACAAATTCAGTATTAAAATACCTGGTTTTCTCTGAAACATTTCAAAAAAAAAAATAAAAAAAAATTCAAAACATTTTCAAAAAGAAAAAATATTTTGTTGCATACGGCCAAATCTTAAAATTTTTCCAAGCATATTTTTCATAAAAAAAAATTGCATCTTTTTCATGTTTAAAAAATCCAAAAATGGATATCGTAACCAGTTTATGATTATCCATTAGGATTTGACCAACATGTCAAAAATCTTTTTCCAATTTTATTTTTATGATCCAGATATAGACTTTAATATTTGTGGGGTGTAAAACTACATGATAAAATACACCCTCAGGTATTCAAGATACAAGGTGTAGAAATGCGATGCTAAACTTCAGACTTTAGAACGGTTAGGATTTAACCCGATAAGGTAGAGACTCTCTCATGAAGAGAAATCTGCCTTAAGCCTTAGAAAAGACCAACGAATAGAAACCCGACTTAGAAAAAAAACAATCAAACAACAATGCAGCTTACCTTAGCTAGGGTGCACTGGGGGTGATGTGTCTTCCCCTTGCACAACCAGTCCCTTACCTAGACTCTCGCAGACCATAGGTTCCTAGTGACCACAATACTAGGTGGCGACTCCTAAACATTAATCATAATTTTATGATTAAATCCAAAACCCTTTTCCAACACACAACACCTCACACAGGAGGCACGACAAAAGCCTCCGTTGTCGTCAGACGACGTCGCGTCGACTTGCCACACCCATGACAACCATATGTCACCCCTCGAATGGCGAGTTCATCATATAGATTACATGCTCATATATTTTTCATGCATGCACCGGGATGAAAAGTTGGTTCCCTCACTCGAGGTCTACTATACTGGACTGAGAAAAGTTGGAAAATAAAGAATGGGGTTCGATAAGAGGGTTATTGTCTAAAGGAAATTGAGAGCATCAAATGTGAAGTAGCTAGACTCTTTGATCTGCTTGAACAAGTGTTGAACTTCAAGAGGGGAAAGAGAACGTCTGCATAGCCTCCTGTGGAAGCACTATCAGTCCATGTCCCACACAAGGAATACATCATTGACTTTTCTCCTCAACACTCCACTAGTAGGGGCCATAAACACTGAAGTGGCACCACATCTCCTTCATTTCAGTCATAAACGGTAGCAACGCCTTCAATAATCAACAAAAGACAATCTCCTTTTTGGTTCACCTGCACTATTAATTGTTCACCGACTCCACATCTTTCAATGGCACCCAATAGCTGTCAACCTTTCACGCTATGAGCAGAGGCCTTCTTTCTAGCCACATCTGCTGTGAACTCCATTCCAGTCCAGCAACACAGGATGTTAGTATGAAAAACATGACTTTACATTGAACTTCAACGTAGCAGAACTCTCTCAACAGAGATCTGTTTGTGGCTCTGCCAGTGGGGAATACAAGAGGGGATATAGTAGTTCAGAAGCTATGAAAATGTACCCCACCAGTTTGAGCACCAAAACACAGTGGTAAGCAGAAGAACCAAACCTGGTCTGAAAAATAGAGCAGGCATTGAATTTTGATGTGGCAGAGCTCTCTCTACAGAGATCTATTTGTGGAGCTACCGATGGGGAATCCAAGAAGGAATGCAGTAGTTTCAGATCATCTACAATTTTCTCCTACCAGTTGTCGCACGTGTACGGCGTCGCGGCGAAAACATCCACCCTTATAATTTTCTTATTATCTAATGTGGCAAATGTGTGGAGACAAGGAATTCTTGTCTTTTATTAGTGGAAAAATGGAACGGGAGTCGCCACCTAATATTTTGGTCACTAGGAACCCTAACTGGTCTCAGAGATCGGGTACGGGGACTAGTTGTGTAAAGGAAAAGTATTAACACCCCAAATACGCCCTACCTAAGGTAAGCTGCATTGTTTTATTGTCTCATAAAATCTAAGGTCTTATCGTGTTTTTCTAGTTGTTGGTCCGTCTATGGTTTAAGAAAAGTCCTCCTTGGTAAGGAGATCCTTATCTTATCGGGTAAAACCTAACTGTTCTAACGTCAACAAAAGAATTTAACATCTGGAATACGTATTACGTATAAGGTCGTAACCCCAGATATTAAAAGAAAACAAAATATTTTTTTTTAGAATTTTTGAAATATTGGCCTAGTTCTCGTGACTTTAATAAACTGGTTATTAAAGCCAAAATGCATGCTAATATAAATTTTTGAATCTTTGTTGTATGAAAATATGATATGATTTTTTTATTTTTGAAAGACTAGGCCGTATGCATGAAAATAAAATATTTTTTTATTTTTTTATTTTTTTAAATGTCTTGACGAAAACCAGGTATTTTAATACCGGATTTGTATCTTTACAGTATAAAAATACAAA